>Ga0208492_1000492_pt1 | contig 33097 bp, 19 predicted proteins | sample Subbioar_CSW14AB_FD_184820 | JGI IMG/M metagenome (GOLD analysis project Ga0208492, IMG submission 184820) | Serpentinite rock and fluid subsurface biosphere microbial communities from McLaughlin Reserve, California, USA - CR12Mar_CSW14AB (SPAdes) | ecosystem: Environmental > Terrestrial > Deep... | reverse complement strand
AGGCGCGGTCGACTTCAACAAACCGTTTGATCTGGTGCAAATCTTCTATCCCGGCACCAGCCCGATCCGCGTACTCGACTCCCTTGAGTTGCCTTTCAACTCTCACCGGACGACGACTTCCAAGCTCGTCGCGCGCAGCACGTTGAAGAAAGAAGGCTCGTCGACCGCCGGCGGGGCGGCGGGAGCTCCCGGTACGGATGCCGGGGTGCCCGCGAGCGGCGGAGATACGGGAGGGTCAGCGATGAGCATGCCTGGGATGATGGGACCAGGTGCTTCTCGCGCCAGTTCCGTCGACCAGACGCCTTACAACAAGCAGTTGCGTAGTCGCTACATGATTTCCAACAAGCAGTGCCGGCATGTGCCCTTCGCCATGAAGTTGACACTGGATCAATCGACCCTTCCTACTCTGATCACCGCGCTTACCAACTCCAAGTTGCGCATCCAGGTGACGCAGGTCCAATATCAGTACATTCCGTTCAGCACCAGTTCGTCGATTGGTGGAATGGGAATGCCAGGCAGCGGTCCAGGCGGAATGATGGGCGGTAAGCCCGGGCCCGGAATGGGAAGCGGCAGCTATCCTGGGATGGGTTTTCCGGGAGGCCCAGGCGCGATGAAACCAGGTGGATTCATGGGTGGTGTTCCCGGCGGATTCCCCGCTCCAGGCGGTGGTGGCCTCCCGGGCGCCTCTTTCCCGGGCGGCGCATTTCCGGGTGGCGGCCGTAACGATGAGGGCGGCGAAGGCCCTCGCATGGCGGATGGTTCCGGTGGTGCCGGCCAGGCGGGAGCTCTTGCCGATGGCAACCTGATCGACGTGGCCATCTACGGCATCGCGGTGCTGTACGAACGGTTCCCGCCGCCCAAGGAAAACCCGGCGGATGCGGCGAATGCCACCGCCGACGCCACTCCGGCTCCCGCGGCACTGCCACCAAGTGGCGGCGCCGATCGAGACAAGTAGTTTCAAGCATTTTCAAACCCAAACCAACGGAGGATCAAGGCGATGAAACTACCTGATTTCAAAAGCATCGACTGGAAAATGCTCTTGCTGGAAAAGGGCCAGTATGGCCTGGTGGGCCTGGGAGCGGTCATTGGCGGAAGCCTGCTGTTTTACAGCCTGGCCTCCGGCGTGACGGCTCCATCGCCCTCTTCCAACGAGGAGAAACTGGCCAAGGAAAACGCCCGGGTCAAGGCGGCACAGGCCGCGGCGACTCCGGACAAGACGAACACCGGCCCCGACCCGGACGTTCCTCCGCCGAAGGTCGACATGCTTTTTTCGGCGGGCAAGCCGATCGATGCGCTGGCCTACATGGCGGGCGAACCGCTTTTGATTCCGGAAGATCCGGCCGAAATCAAAAGAAAAATGCCCAAGATCATGATGCCTGTCGAATCCAAAGTTGCCTTTGCTCGGGTGCCGTTGCGCTCGGCGAGCTTTAACGAGACCTTCGATCAGGTGCTCATTATCGGCGATGCCAGCGGTGGCAGCTCCGGCCCCGGTGGCGGTCCGGGGGGGGGTATACCTGGCGGCATGGGCGCCGGCAGTGGCCCTGGAGGAGGGGGGATTCGGGGCGGCATGCCGGGTGGCATGGGCGGAATGGGCGGCGGCATGGGAGCCCCCTTCGGCGGAAATCAACTCCTGTCGCAATATTCCTCGCGCGCCGCCAAGCTGAAGGATCGCTACGAAGAAGATCCGAGAAAATCGCTCGGCAGCTCCATGAGAAACGTTGGAGATCTGTTGGAAGGCAAATTAGGGAATGCCAAGATCGCGGAACAGGCGCTGCCATTGCGTATGGCGGTTATCGCCGCGTCTTTCCCTTATCAAGCTCAGCTCAAGGAGTTTCAGCGCAAACTGAAACTGCCCAATATTCAATCCGTTTTGCTTGAAAATTCGGGAAACTTTGACCCCGTCTCCAAGCAGTTCCTTCCCGGCTTCCGGTTTTTGCGCGTCGACTTGCAACGCAGAACGCAGCAGGCCGATGGAAGCTTTGGCGAGTGGACTCCAATCGACCTGGAGGAGTCCTTTGGTAAATATGTGGACTACACCATGAATCGGAAGGAAGACGAAGACCAAATCATGGGGTTGATCTCTTTCCCCGGTCTCGTCATGCCGAAGCTACTCACCTTCTACTCCAATTCCGATACCCATATTCCGAATATGGCCAATGCGGGAGGCCCCGGCGGCGGCCCCAAGGGGGGTGCTGGCGAGGGTGGCAAACCTGATATGGGAGGGGTTCAAAGAGCTGCGAAAGCGCCCGGTTTGGCGGGCCAGCCGCATCTTTATCCCGAACCGGAAAAGGGTTTGGAAAAGATCAACAAGATGCTCAGCGAATACAAGGATCGCAAGCAACAATACATCGACAATCTGTACCGGACCAAGCCCAAGTACAGCACCAAAGGCAACAGGGATATTTTCTCGCCAGGAGGCGCCGCCTCGAGTGGCGGTATCGGTGGCGGAGCCCCCGGCATGGGAGACGATGCCATAAGCGCGATGGGAGCGGGCGCCGGGGGTTTTGGCGGCGCGATGGGCGGCCGGCAAGGCGGTTTTCCTGCTGGCGGTCCAGCCGGAGGTTTCCCAAGCGGCGGTCCAGCTGGAGGCTTCCCAAGCGGCGGCCCGGCAGGCGGTTTCCCGGGTGGCATGTTCGGGGGGGTGCCCGGAGGAATGCCAGGCGGCGGGGCAGGCGGCTTCAAGGGTGGCTTCCCTGGCGGCAGTGCACCAGGCGGGTCCGGTTCCTATGGCGCTCCTGGCTTTGGCGGCGGTCCCGCGCAAATGAATCCGAACTTGACTGCGGCGGATCTCCCTACCGTCGAATATGCCCTGATCCGTGTCTTCGACCCCACCGTGCAACCTGGTGAAACCTACCAGTACAAGATGCGCATCGTCATGTCCAATCCCAATTTTGGACGGCAAGATGTTGCATCGACGAGTTACTCCAAGGAAAAGGAGATCGTGGGAGAGGAATGGTACCAGGTTCCGGGAAGCTTTTCCGCTCCTTCGGATCTCTCCTGCTATGTGAACGAAAATCGTGCCAGCGATCCCAATCGCTTGAATCTCGATGTTTACAAGTGGGCCGCGGCGATCAAGAAAGACAGTACCAACATCTTTTTGGGTGACTGGCTCAAATCGACCATCTCGGTCGGCAAGGGAGAAATGGTCGGCCGCAATTCCAGGGTCACCCTGGTTCCCTACTGGCGATACGATGTCGATGGCTACTCCTTCGTTCCCGTGGAACGATCCGGCGGCCCCAACTCGAAGAAGGGGGTCGATGTCGAATTCAAACCCAACCTTGGCGAACAGGGGGATTATCTCCTGGTCGATTTCGACGGGCCCAATGCCAAGTATGAAAAGATTATCTTCAAGGACGGTACGGGTGTGCGCACCTCCGTGACGGATGATCACCTGGGGGTGGAAGCGGTGCTGCAAGGCGCCGACCGTCGCCTGATCCTTCGCAGCAGCAGTACCGACAAGGAAGACCAAGAAAAGAAAACGCTCGATCAACTGATCGAACGGCATAAGACCATCTCCCAGGCCTCCATTGCCGAGGCCAAAATGGGGAACCGCGGCAGAAACGGCCCCGGGGGCGGAGGCGGCGCGGGCGGAGGCGATGGAGGAAGGTAATTTCTCTACATCGATTTTACTGACATCCAAGAAAACGGGCCGCTTGCGCGGCCCGTTTTCTTGATTCGGCTGGACTACTTCTTATTCAATGATTTTTTGCTTGAAGCTCGCTTGTACTTGGTTGTGGTCTTTGATGCTGAGGGATCGATTCCGGATCGCGCAACGATCCGGAAATCATCGTGAATGCGTCCGCCAGGGAACCTTCCGCATCATCAGATGGAGAAAGGCCAGCCCACACCTCTATTTCCAGGCCGGTTTTCCCTTGCGGATATCCTTCTCCCACTCGTCGACCAGATCCCATTCGGTGGCGCAAGTACCAAAGTCGGCCAGTTTCAGATATCCTTTGAGCCGCTCGATCGCCTTGGCGATGATCTTGGGATCGCGGCGAAACACCGGACCGTGGCTTGGCAGCAAATAGGGAGCATCGTCGGCCATGATCCGCTCAAGCGATTTGACGAACGCGCGGATGTCGGAACCATGATGGGCATCGATCACGCCCACGCACGAATCCTTGTAAATGTTGTCTCCGACGAAGAACAAATCACCCATTTTGAAGGCCAGTTGGCCGGGCGTATGCCCCGGGGTATGCCAGACATCAAGCGTCGCGGAGCCGACCTTGATCTTGTCCCCTTCACCGATCAACTCGTCGATTTTCACCGGCCTCATGGTCATCTGAATGCCCTGGGCCTTGATCGTGGCGTAGGTGGTGATCTCATCGCCCGATTCAAGCGGCTCGACGCTGGCGGGGTGCGCCAGGATCTTGGTTTTCAGCATTTCTTTCGCCTTGGCCAAACCTTGCACATGGTCGGCGTCGGCATGAGTGGCGATGATTCCCCGGCAAGTTCCCAAACTGAAATCCATCGAGCGGATCAAGTCCACCAGTTCGGGAATCGATTCTTCGAAACCGATATCGATGAGGATCCACGAGGTCCTGCCATCGACGAGGTACACATTGACGCCGATACGGCGCCCGGCCTGGTGATTGAGTTCGATCACCTGGGGAAATAGATAGTTGCGATGGATCATATTGAAGATTTTCCTGCCGAGGGCCGCGGACCTCGGCTCTTGGCCAATGGTTTTATTTGATCGCCGATTCTGGGGAAGTGATTTTACGGGGTTCCCCGGCTGGCCGTTCCCATTTGCTTTTCAAGTCGCTGACCCGGTTTTTCCGATCAGGCCTGATCCCATTATCGTACAATTTCAACGCGCTTTGCCATGATTTTCGCGCGTCGTCGTCCTGGCCAAGGGCCCACTGAACATCTCCCAGATGGTCGAAAATGACCGGGTTGTCGATTCCACCAGGTAATTCCAACGCTCGCTTCAGTTCCTTGAGCGCATCGCCCAAGCGTCCCCGACGAAAATGGGCCCAGCCGAGGCTATCGACAATCGAACATTTTTCGGGGTTTTCCTCCCCCATCGCCATCCGGTCGAGCTCAATCGCCTTGCGCACCAGTTTTTCACCCTCGTCCAGTTCGCGGCCCAAATCGACGAGTAAGTAGCCCAGATCGTTGGCAATTCCGGGGTCGTTCGGATCTTCACGCAAAAGTTCCCGAAGCATGGCCAAGGCCTCGTCATTGCGCTCAAGCATCATGAGCACGGCCGACAAGACCCTTTTCGCCTCCTTGCGGTCCCCGGGCAGTACCAGGCCCTCGAGCAAGGTTTTCCCCTGGGTGAGCGCCTGTTCTTCCTGGCCCGCCATCGCGAAGATCCAGACCCGGTTGAGCTGGCAACGGAAACGGTCCTTCAGTTCCGACTCGGCTTCCGCCTTGGCCAGTTCTCCGAGAGCGGCCTTGAGATCCCCCTGGCGGACATGGGCTTCCGCCGCGACCAGCCGCAAATTCACCCGGAGCGGACCGGTCAGATCGGGAGTTAACTTGGTGGCAATCTCGAGCGCTTCCTTGGTTTTTCCAAGCATCAGGGCCGCTCTTGCCCAGCCTGTGGCCAAGTCGCCGCCGACGACGCCCGAGGGTAATTTGCCTCCGGCCAGGGAGGCATAAAGCGCCTCGGCGGTCTTCCAGTCGTTGACCCGCACCGCATAGCTGGCCAGAAAGAAACGAATCGCTTCGGAAGGCTGCACTTTGCCTTCCAGCCGTTTCACCGTGGCCTTGAAGAGCCGCTTGGTGAGTTGCGGTTCGTGGCGCAGCCCCGAAAACAGCGAACGCACCGTGGCCGGATCGGCCGGACGCATCGCCGACTCCAGCGTGGGGAACTTGGTGGGATCGGCGCCGCCAAACGCTTTTTCGAGTTTATCGAGGAGCTTATTCGCCCCTTCCATTTCCTGCGTCGCCCAGAGGGCGAGCAACTCCCTGGCCGCGGCCGGCCCCATGGGCCGGGTCAATTCCTTGAGGAACAGATCTTCGGCATGAGTTGTCTCGCCTTCTTTTGCCAGCCGTTTTCCAAGCACGAGCGCCAGGCCGCTATTGACCCGGTTGCCCTTGTGCGCTTCTTCGAGGAATTCGAGCACCTCGCCGTTTTTGCCCAGTTTTTCAAGAAGCCGGATCTTCAACTCGTAGCCTTCGGACCCTTGAGGCTTGGAGGCGAGGTATTCATCGACTCGAAGGAGAGCCTCGGGGAACTTCTGTTTGGCCTCCATGATTTCCGCCAGATGAAGCGCCAACCGGCTCATACGGGCGGGATCGAGCTTGCCCGCCTGCAGAAAGTTCTCCATCGCCAAATCGATCTGTTTGGGATCGTGAGCCTGTTTGGGGTCCAATGTGTGTTTGGGATCCAAGGCCTGTTTGGGATCCAATGTTTGTTTGGGATCGGGGGGCGCCAGTTTCATACCGAGCTTGCCAAGTTTCTCATGCACTTCGGCGCGCTGCAGCACGATCTGTTCGGGCGTGTAAGGTCCCTCGCTCAGGCTGCCCGGGTCGGCAAGAAGCGTGGCGACCTCATTGAGCGAGGAATGAGCCAGACTCCACTTTTGACTGGTGTCGGCAACATGCGCCAGTTCCACCAAAATTTGGACGCGTAGCGCGGGCAATTCGCGCAAGCCCGAGCGATTGCGCGCCTGCGTCAGCACTTTTTCCGCTTCCTCGTACTGGCGCAACTGGCGGCAAATCCGCCCCACGAGCAGCGCCAGCTCATATTCATCAGGCCGCTGCGCGAGCACTTCCAGGCCGAGCGCCTTGGCCTCGTTGCGCCGTTCGAAGGTGAGGTAAAGGGGTACAAGCGATTGCTTGATCGCCAGCGCCTGCGGGTCGGCACGCAGCGCCGATTCAAGGTGGAGGATCGATTCGAGCAATCCCGCCCGTTTCCAGGCCAAGAGGCCCTTGATGTAACCGTCAATGGGATCAAGCTGTGGGACAGGGAACGCCGGAATCCCAACTTCGGCTCCAGCTTTGGCCTCGGTGCCCTGGCCCAAGGGTCCCTTATCCTGAACGGTGCGAGGCAAAGGAGCCAGTTTGGCCGGCCGGTCTTCCGGCACATCTTGCCCGTGCAGCGGCCCGAAGCAAGCAAGACCGGGTAGGCAAACCAGGGACGTGAAGCAGGGCACTCCAAAGTACCAGCCGCTTCGCTTGTTCTTGAATGGATTCAACGTCATGTCCATGAGAGCGCTCCTTCGCAACCCATGTTTTCGTCGATGGGACCGCTTCAGGGCAATAGGCGTTTGCATCGCCCTAAAGGAAGAGGCCTGCCCTGTTTTTTGATCCCTCTTGAGGATTTGGCATTGCTCAAAAAACGGCAGGAATTATAGTACTAGGCGAGCCCAGAACTTAACCGCATCCGGAACCGGACCACCCGGATGGCACGATCTTGGTCCGTCCTTTGATCGTTCACCTTTCCCTTTTTTCATCCCGGCCTTGGATTTTCTTTCACCCGATTTCCTTTCGCCGGCAACCCCGGCGGGGTGTTTGGCGCTTTACCGGTCGGGTCATCATGGCCAACGGCCGATTGATGGTTCGTGATTCATTTTCGCGGCATTTCCTGACAATCCGTCTTGCGGAAATGGGGAACATTTCGGTCCTCAAGCATGACGGAAAACCGCCCGTTTAGGGCAAACCCGGTCAGGACCTGAGCCTCCCTGGCCGTAACTTCTGGCTCGACCCATGTTTCGATGTCCTTCGTGTGAATGCGTCGTGCCTGCGCGCACGCAACTGCATCGTCTAGTAACCGAGTACCGCGAGCGGCGTTATCCCTATCGGGAAAAGGCCAAACGTTTGTCTCCGCGCGATAAGAGTGCCAAGGAGAAATGGGAGCCCGACCCTGGCGGCCTGGGCTTTGAGATCGTGCGGGAAATCGGGATTTGCCCCGAATGCGCGAAAACCCACCCTAGAGCGCTACCGCCCTATCAAAAACCGCCAAAACAAAGAAGCCTGCCCAAGCGCAAGCGCCGTAAAAAGCAGAAGCACGACGCCTCCCCTTGGGATCGGCAACAAATGGCGCCATGAATGGTGCGTCAACCGCAGCCCATTCCGGGCTGCAAATAAAGAGAATAAAGAGAACAAAGAGACTACAAAAAGGGGCCGGGCGATCGTGATCGCCCGGCCCCTTTTCTACAGCGCTCGCCGATACGGTTTACTTTTTCAGCCAGCCATTAATTTCCATCCATTGCTCCAGGCGGGCGGGCCACAACACGGCATTGTTCTTTGCGGGGCGCAAACCATAACCATGGCCGCCGCGATCGACAATGTGCAGTTCCGCGGGGATCTTGTTACGCTTGAGCTCAATGTAAAGCAAGGCGCTGGAAAGCGGCGTTACGCCGTCGTCGTGCGCGTGGGCCAAGAACATGGGGGGGGTGTCGCGGGTTGCCTTGACATGCTCTTGAAGTTTCGTGCTGTCCTTGTCCACCAGGTACGCGGGATAGATCAACGCGGCAAAATTCGGCTTGTGCGATTCGTTGTCGACATTGTCGATCGGGTCGTAAAGGCAGCGGTCGAAAAGGGCCGTGAGAGCGGCCACCTCGCCGCCGGCTGAAAAGCCGAGAATACCGATCTTCTTTGGGTCAATCTTCCACTCGGATGCCTTGGAGCGCACGAGGCTGACTGCGCGCTGGGCATCGCGCACCGCGGCGATGTATTGTTTTTCCTTGTCCCTGGCCGGCACACGGTACTTCAAAACGATGGCGGTCACGCCCCGTTGGTTGAACCACTGGGCCACCTCTGTTCCTTCCAGGTCCCACGCCAGAATGCGATGGCCGCCGCCAGGGCAAATCACAACTGCCGTCCCCGTGTCCTTGGCCGGATCGGGCTTGAACAGGTGCAAGGTTGGCTTGCTGACATTGCTGATGCGGGTGATGCTTGGCGGCTTGTCCGGCGTGGTTTCCGCTTTTTCGGGTGGGATTTCGGCGGTTTCTCCAGGTGGCTTGTCGGGCCACACCGCAATGACCACCTTGGCCTCCGGAGGCGCGGCCAAAACGGGAGCCGAAAAGAAACCGATGGCCATCAGTGTACCCGGGAGCAAGAACGAGCGGGGCCAGGATAATGAGCGGGACATGGATGTCTTCCAACGAAGAGAGTAGGCCAAACCAGCGGTCAGGCTAGGACGCGCTGCCTGGATGTGAAGCGAAAACGGGCATTCGTTACAGGAAACAGAAGGCGAAAAGGGGATGCCGCAAGGTCGAGACGGGGTGGGGCTTTGGGGTAATTCCCGATAGCATCCCTTTATGAGGCCGCTTCAGGAAGATCGGTGCCTGGTATGAGAAAGCTCCTTTTTTTGATGACAGCATTCGCGGCGGCAAGTTTGGGGTCCGCCGCGGAACCGGTGGAATCTGCCAGTAATTCGGCTCCCGGCTCGCTGGCTTATCCAGACGATACCTTTTGGGCCGGGGCGGCCAAAACCGACATCACTCCCCCCTCGCTCAGCCCCCTCTGGGGCTATGGTTCGCGCGGAAAAATCAAATCCACCGGCACACGCGACCCGCTCCATGCCCGCGCCCTTGTTTTGCGTTTTGGGAACCAAGCGATCGCCTTGATCTCGCTCGATCTGGGCCGCCCGCCCGTCTCCGAGGCCATGCAGGAAATCCGCGCCAAAGCCAAGGAACTAGGGGTAAGCGCCTTATTTGTCGTGGCCAGCCACACTCATCATGGCCCCGTCATGGAACGCGATCAGGGCCAGGCCTGGCCCGAATCGATCGCTTACCGCGACCTACTGGTCAACAAGCTTAACGGCATCTTGACCCAGGCCGCGACCAAGTGCCAACCCTGCACGATCTCGATGGCAGCCGAACAAACCAATCTCAACCGCAACCGCCACGACCGCGCTGCCGATCCGCCGCGGGACGGGCGATTCACCGTGCTGAAAGTGCAATCGGAAAAAGGGGAATCGATCGCCCGCGTCGTCCACTTCCCCGCGCACCCGGTGCTGGTACCGGCAACCGATCTGCGTTTCAGCGCCGATTGGGCCGGGGTCATGTGCCAGAAGCTGGAAGAGCAGGAAGGGGGAATCTGCCTTTACCTACAAGGGGCCGAGGGAGATTTATCCCCCAACACCCCCACGGAAGTCACTGGCCTGGACCTTCCCAAGGACGCACCCAATCATGAACGCTTTGGCTGGATCATGGCCGCCAAGGCAAAATCGCTGTTCAGCCAGGCAAAAAAACTGGAAACCGGCCCCATTCTGGGAAAATCGGAAAAAATCCGCCTGCCAGTGCGCATCGATCCTTCTAATCCCTTTGTCCGTACCACGTTAGGCCGAGCCTTCTATCCTGAACTCGTGCGCCACTATGAAACCGAGTATCGAGGCGGCGTCACCACCCCTTTGGAGGTGGCGATTTTGGGCAAGAACCTTGCCCTCGTTGGCATCGCCGGCGAGCCCTTTTGCGCGCATGCCCTAAGGCTTCAGAGCCGATTTGGCCCAACTCCTGTCTTGACCTTGGGTTGCTGCAACGATTACCACCAGTATTTCCCCACTTTGGAAGCCTTACCCAAAGGAGGTTACGGCACGGAGCCGTGGATCTCTCCGACCGTACCGGGTACCGGGGAGTATTTGTTCAATCGCGCCCTGGTCCACCTGTACAAGTTAACAGGCAGCATTGCCCCTACCGCCGCACCCGATTTGGGCGCTTTCCAGCCGCTTCCTGATTGACAAAGGAACGGGTGAAAAAATAAAATGAACTGACTTTACCGCGCAACCCGACGCATCTCATTCTCCGGGTCCGCGGCCAAGGACGGAATATTCCGGATGGAACCGGGTCGGCCTCTTCTCCTTTCTTGAAGGAACACCCACACGGGGGGAAGAAAAGGCCAGGGAGTTACGATGAGTCAGGATGCGGCGAGGAATGATTCCCAGCCGGCCGGTGGCGTGCCATCGGACGCCGCCCCCACTACGGCTCCCATCACTCCCCGTCCGACCCACACCGAACCGGTCCAGCAGAACCTGGGCGATCAATACCCGAATCGAAAACCGGATCAGCCGAATCAGTCGGACCCGTCGGATTCCGGCTCCTCCCCTTTGATTCTGCCCCTTGTGCGCGACAGCGAAGACCCGCCCACGGTCGTTTCCAAGAAGAGCGGATCGAACTCCGGCGTTGCCAGCTCTGCCGGAATTTCGGCGTTGCTTCAGGGCGCCAAGCTCGCTCACTTCGAATTGATCAGCCCGCTTGGTTCAGGCGGCATGGGTGCGGTGCTCTTGGCGCGCGACACTCAGCTTGATCGCCCCGTCGCCTTGAAGATCCTGCCTCCGGAAAATGCCACCGATCCGGAGAGCGTCCAGCGCTTTCATCAAGAGGCTCGTAGCGCCGCGCGGCTTGACCACGACCATATCGTGCGCGTCTTTTTCTGCGGCGAGGATCAGGGTCTGCACTTCATCGCCTTTGAATATGTTCAAGGCGAAACGCTCAAAAGCCTGCTCGATCGCAAAGGCCGCATCGACGAGGCCGACGCGCTCCTTTATCTCGAACAACTTGCCTTGGCGCTCATTCACGCATCGCAGCGCGGCGTCGTGCATCGCGACATCAAGCCGTCCAATGTGCTCATAACTCCCGAAAACAAGGCCAAGCTTGTCGACATGGGGCTGGCGCGCAGTTTTGGTCCCCGCGACAACGGGTTGACCCAGTCGGGCGTGACGCTGGGCACTTTCGATTACATATCGCCTGAACAGGCGCTCGATCCGCGCACCGCCGATCCGCGTAGCGACATTTATTCGCTGGGCTGCACTTTCTACCATGTCCTCACCGGTAAAGCTCCGGTTCCCGATGGACCGCCGGCAATGAAGCTGGCGCATCATCAGCAGGTGATGCCTGCCGATCCGCGCGAATACGTTCCCGGAATGGATCCGCGTCTGGTATCTCTTTTGTCCGAAATGATGGCGAAGGATCCTGAACAGCGACCGGCCTCGGCCGAGGCGCTATTGGAGCGGGTTTCGGACATCCGGCAAAAACCGGCCGGTGGTTCACGCTTGTGGATGCCGGCCAAGGCGATCTGGTCGGAAACGCGTCGCGGACAAAAGCGCGAACGCTCCATCCATCTGGCGATGGCCTCGATGGCACTGGTGATTTTGGCGATCGTGGTGGGCATCTTACGCCTGATCCCGGAGCCCAAAACCGAGGATCCGGACAGGTCCATCAACCAGCAATTCGCGAGTCAGACCACCGAAGGCGGCAAGGAACCTCCCTCGCCTCCTCAGGGCGGCGGCGGCCCGAACACGGGCCGGCCGGCTGAGCCGCGTTCGCGCGTGGCGGTCTACCAACCGCACTTTCCTAGCTTGGCCGACCTTCGTGAGTGGCTGGCTCGCCAGGGACCCACGCCTGAAATTGAACTGAAGCTCTCCGGTGACCTGGACCTTTCCGGTACGGTCGATTCCTCGGCCGGCGGTATCCAGCTTCAGGCCAAGCGCGTGGTGATTCGCGCCGCCGATCCGGCACGACCTGCGCGCATAATTTTTCGCAATCACGGCGGCATTAGCCTGGCCAAAGCGATGTCGGCGCTTTCGATCGACGCCGAAACGATCGAAATTTCGGATGTTCATTTCCTGGTGGATGCTCATGTCGGCGGCGCAAAACTCGACGCTTTGCTCCTGCGTCCCACGCGCCAGGCTGAGCTTCGACGCTGTTGCTTTTTCCAGGCGCAAAAAGTACTCGACGAGCGCTTCCGCTTAACCTCCCTGCGCATCGACAACCAGACCGCGGCCGACCCGATCGTGCGTTTGCAAGAATGCGTTTTCCTTGGATTCAAAACCGCCGATTCGTTCAGCTCCCCCGCCCGCTTTGGCCTGAAGGGCGCGGAACGCGGCGGTCAGGATGCCCTGGTCCGCACCGGCAATGTCGATTTACACCTGGAACAATGCGCGATGGGCCCGCACGAGCGCGTGATCACGCTCGATCGAGCCCTAGGCCCCCTGGAAACCTCGGTCAGAATCCTCCAGTGCACCGCGATCCTGGGCCAGGGTAACGATTTCCTTTATGTCGATGCTTCGGCTCAGCCGGCGATCAACCTGACCTATTCGCTCATTGCCAAGGCCGAATCGAAGTCCCCCGTCAAACTCAAGCCGCTGCAACAGCCTTCGGCACTGCATGCGACCTTGATTCATGTCAATGATGAAATCGGCCAATTCACCTTCCGCGGCACGGAAAATCGCTACTACAAAATCGATAGCTACTTCGAAGAAGGCAAGCGCGCCGATAGCAACTCGGAGACGGCGACCTTCGACGGATTCCGCAATCACCTCGCGATGTTGAACCGGGGCGAAGACGAATCGCGGGTGTTGGAATCCGCACCCTTCAAGAATCCCGGGGCTTTGGCCGCGCTTCAACTGGAACTTGGCGAGACGAACAAGGCGGATACTTTCACGGGCCAGGCGAAGGACATTGCCGGGGCCTTCGCCGCGCTTGATAACGTCCGCGATCTGCGCCCCGAGGACAATCCGACCAATCGCTTAGTCGGCGTGGAACGCTGCGGCTCCTTCGATTTCCTGGCCACCAAACTGCCGGTGCTCGAACCGAAGCGGACCGTCGCCGCCAATCCCATGGAACCCGGTCTTACCGGCAAGTCACGCATCGTCGATCCCGATATGGATGATTCAACCAACCGGATCTATCCCAGCCTGGAACAGGCGATTGCCGCAAGCCGCTCCGGCGATGAGATTCTTATCAGGCATCAAGGACCTCCTTTGCGCTGCAAGGCAGTACAACTGGACGACCCGGCTCTTTCGCTGACGATCCGCGCCCACCCCGGGTTCCATCCCATCCTGACCTTGCAGAGTTCCAAAGATGAAAATGGGTCGCTATTCCGCCTGGATGGAGCCAAACTTCGGCTTGAAGACCTCGAATTCGCCGTGGAGCCGACCCAGAGCAGCTTGAAAAGCCTGTCGCTGGCCACCCTGGCTCGACCCGGTTACCTTTCGATTAACCATTGCACCGTGACACTGGATCCCAGCCGCAAGAGTACGCCTTTGGCCCTGGTCACCATGCTTGACACGACCGGCATGATGCGCATGGAAGAACAGGATGCCACGAAACTCTGGAAGGTCGAACTCGATCAAACGATCGTGCGCGGCGGTGGCAATCTGGTGAGCAACCCGGTCGGGCGCCCTATCGAAGTCGATGCCCGTCAAAGCCTCTTCAGTCTGGAAGGGTCGGTGCTCGCTTTTGACCCAGCCCCCTCCGCGAGCAAGAATCTGGAAGGCAACGAAGGGGTCACTTTGCGCTGGAACAAAAATACCTCCTGGTTGACCGGGCCTTTCTTGCGACTGCAAGCCCTGGGCGGATCGCTTTCAATTCCCTTCAACACCACGATCCGCGATTCTCTGGTTGCGATGAAGCCAGGAAACACTCCCCTCATCCGCATGGAAGGGCTCAGCGCGGAAAGCCCGATGGCCAAACTGCCCGATCGCTTCCATTGGGAAGAAATGGGGAACACCTACGCGAACCTCACCGATATGGTCGTCACGACGGCGCCCGGTTCGCAAGTCGAGCATAAGGTTCCCAACAACGACCAATGGAAGTCCCTGTCCAATGACAGCAGTGCGAGATTCCTCGACCATCTCGATCCTCCGGGGCAGACCCGGATGATGCCTTACCTCTCCCCCGTCCGCTGGACGCCGCTGCTATTGGCAAACTGGAAAATCGCCGCCCACGGCGCGGGTGCCGACCTGGATCAACTTCCCAGTCCCACCACCACCAAAAGAGATTGATCCGGGCTTGAGCTAAGTCGTCCCTCATTTTCTCTCATCCCATGTGGACGGACCTTCTTGTTGGAATGAGGAAGGCATCCACTTTGGCCACAGTTGCTCGCGCAAGTACGATTCCCTGTCGAAATTCCTCGGATCTTCTTGAGCAGACCCTTTTCCCTCACCGTGAACCAGCCCTAAACCAAGTAGGGAATCTGGCGCCTACGCGCCGTGAGCGCTTGCGAGTACCGGTCCATGAAATCTCTCGTGCTTCTCCTCTTCGTACTTGGTCAAACGGCTTCCGAGAGTCCGGCGACCCCGCCGGGCCTGCATGCCCACAATGACTACTACCACAAGAAGCCGCTGATCGAGGCACTCGAACTGGGGTTCGACAGCGTCGAGGCCGATGTGTTCTTGAGCAAGGACGACCTTCTGATCGGCCACTTCAGCGTGGAACTGCGTCCTGAGCGATCGCTCAAGAAACTCTACCTGGAACCCCTCGCGAAAATGCATGAAACGAAAACGCTCAAACCGATGTGGCTTCTCGTTGACATCAAATCGGCTGATGGCGTTGCGGCCGCCAAATTGCTAAGCAAGCAGCTTGCGGAATTTCCCGGGCTCTTTTGCCGCTGGGACAACGATGCTCCCGATAAGGCGCCCGTGAAAGTGATCCTTTCGGGCAACATGCCCATCGCCTGGGTGAAAGCGCAGACCAGCCGGCAGATATGTCTGGATGGGCGCGAACCGGATTTGGGCATTGCCGGCAAAACGGGGGTCACTCCCTGGGTCAGCGAACCCTGGACGAAGCACTTCACTTTCAAGGGCAAAGGGGAGATGCCGGCCGATCAGAAAGAAAAGCTCAAAGCGATGGCGAGCAAGGCCGAAGCGGCCGGGCAGCAACTTCGCTTCTGGGGCGCGCCCGATACTCCTGACACTTGGAAAGCGCAGAAGGATGCCGGAGTTCAGCGGGTGGGGACCGACAAGCTGTCGGACTTGAAAAAATTCGTGGATAAAAAAGGTGCAGAATAAAGCGGCCAAGTGAGATAGATATCGAGTTTTTTATAGTGCAACTTTTGATCTTGCAAGACAAAACGGCGGCAAGCGGTAAGAAGGAAAACATCCTTCGTCTTGCCGTCTAACGAGCGCCCCTCGCATGCAAGATTTCGTCCCTTCTCATTACGGCATCCCTTTCCGTTCGCCGCGCGTCAAGCCTAAGTGCATGGTTCGGGCTGAGAGAGTGAACCTCCTTGATCGATCGCGGCCTTCACCCATTTTTGGGCCCCTCCTTATCTCCCTTTTCGCGCCTTTTTTCTTTTCTTCTCAGCGACTCGCACCATCTTTCAAGCCGGCCAGTGTCTCCTCAAATCCATTCTGGTTTTCAAGGAGCCTTCGATGATCGTCACCACCAAGTCGCTTGGCCGCAAAAAGCCGCTCTTTGAAGATTTCTCTGTGCCGATTCCACCGGATTGGTCCGGCGACGACGGCGTCACCCTGCGCCAGCTCATCGACAAGATCGTGCGTGATCAGGTCAGGCAATTTCAGGATCGCCAACAGCAACGACAATTTATCCGCGCGTTGACCGAAAAACAGATCGCCGAAAGAGCCCTGCGCGGCAAGATCGAGATGGGGGGAAGCGAGGTCGGCATCCAGCCGGTCGATCCCGATCAGGCGGTTGCCAATGCGCTTCTGGCGTTTGAAGATGGTTTGTACCTCGTCGTGGTCGACGACGTTGAACAGCGTCAACTCGATCAACAGGTTTTCCTGAATGCCGATAGCCGCATCACTTTCATTCGATTGGCGATGTTGACCGGAGGCTGATGGCTTCCCCTTTTCCCAAGGCGGAATTCCCGGCCTTTCTCACTTCTTGCAAAACAGGGGAGCCCCTCGCGATGTTGAAGCCCGATGAAATCAATGCTCAACTCGATCAATGGAAAGTAAAGCCCGAGGATAAATTAGGCGGATTTTCCGATCGTTTGATCGACCCAATCAATAAATTACCAAAAACCTTATCAAAAATTGCCTTTGGTATCCTGGGTTATTATTCCACCCGAGAGGGTGACGCCAATCGGTGGGATGAAACGCCTGAGGGTGAAAAATTTCTGAAAGAAGCACGGATCACCTTCGAGGAAATGCCTGAGCGCGACCGCAAAAAAGTTTTTACGGTGATTGCACCAAGGATGTCTGAGCAACTGGAAGCGGCCTGGCAATTTCAAAAATCCGCACCTTATCAGATTGGCTATGGTCGAAGGGCTTTTCGAGCTCCCGAGAATCCTGAATTGAGTTTGGATGCTCGAATTCTTTGGCTTCAGGAACTTTCCAACATCCTCAAACGCTTTCAGGCTCCGACTCTCACTGCAACCTGGCTGGCTCAATGGACGCCCCATGCATTTCCCTACCTGGGCAAACAAGTCGCACCGATTTTGGCGGCCGCGATCGATTCGGGCTCCCTCGAGGGAAAAGAGGGATTCGACATCCTCTGTCGAACCGTGACTCGGGAAGATCCGATCGGAATCATGGGCGAACATGTCATCACCTCCTTACTCATGGCTTCAAAGCCAGAGGGCTGGGAATTGATGGAAAAGACCCTGCTCGGCGCGCAGCGCCAGGAGGGATTGAGACAATCGATTCTCGAACACGCCGACCTGGCTCATCCCGAAGCGTTTGTGCGCTTGATGAAGGTGATTTTGGAACATGATCTGGTGCGTTTCAGTTCGGTGGCGCGCTCGATCAATGTCTGGTTCGGTCTACTTTGGGATTCTTCTAGTACGAAAATCCTTAACGAAAATGTCGAAAAAATCACCTCCTTGATCGCGTCGACAGCCGAGAGAAAGAAAGCGCTCGCCAGTTCTCATGCCGAGACCGTCTACCGAGCCCTTTGGGCGACCGCCTTCTTGAATGGTCCGGCCGCCGTTCCCCTTGCCACCCATTTGCTCAAGGCAAAGTCGGAGGAAATTCGATTTGTGGCGACCTGGTGCCTCACCATTTTGGGACTGAAATCGGCCTGCGCCGCGAAGTCCTTCGCAATTGATGATCCCAATCTTCAGGTCGCTTTGACTGCCGCTGTTTCCGCCGGAGGGATCAAGATCACAAATGATATGGGCGAATTGAAAGCGAGCGACGCCAGTGGCGAGCGCCTCTTCGACCACCTCGAACGACTCTATCAGCGGCTTCCTGAAAAACCGACGCCCCTCAAGTCCTTGGTCTGGCCATGGACCGAACGCGTGGCCGAACGATCCATGCTGGCAGTCAAGCTTCTGATGGCATTGGGAGATCTGCCTCCCACCCGCTACATTCCCTATCTGGCCGATTTGGACCCGTGGAATCGGCGCACGGTGATCGACCTCCTCGCTAGCCAGGAGAAGTGGGACCAACTGACCCGAACGGCGTTACTGGATCTTGTCGGCGATAGTTCCGCCGATGTTCGCAGCGCGGCCTTCAGGGTGCTTGAAAAAGCGGCGCTGGACCCCGCCGAAGTACTCAGAATCGAAAGCTACCTCACACGCAAGGCTGACGATCTGCGGCAAGGTGTCACCAAGTTGCTTTTGCGTCAAGAAGATGAGGGGGCCATCGCCAGCGCGGACCGCCTGATAGCTTCCAAAGATGTTTCTCAGCGCCTGGCTGGACTCGAGCTTCTGAGGCAATTAGCTGCAGCGAAACGCAATTTGCCCGCCTGCCGCGAACGGGGTGAGGCGTATCAGCATGCCCGCAAGAAACTGACCAGGGAAGAAGAAACCCAGCTCGCTGCGATTGCGCAATCACAGAAAACGGTTGTCTCTCTGCTAGATGCCCTCGGGCTTATGAATCCCGCCGGTCGCTCCCCTGTAAAGATTCCTCAAAAGAAAAAACGGACGCTGATCAGCCCGGCGGCCATTGAGTGCTTGAAATCACTCGACGAATTGGTTCACGAACATCGAGAAGTTCCGATCAAGGTGGATCGTTTTGACGGCCAACAAGACGTACTCTTTGGCAATGTCAACACGTTTCAATTGCCGACTCTCGATGAAAGCAAACCCCTCGCACCGCAACGATCCAAGCTGCCACTGATTGAAGTTTGGCAGGAGTGGAGCGCCAAACGCTCGGCGAAAGAAAAAGACAAGGACGGCCTGGAATTGTTGCGAGCCGCCTTCGCGGTCAACTTGTTCTATGGATTCCGTGACCCTTCCTTTTTGGAAAAAGCGAAACACATCACCGATCAAAGCCTTATCACTTCCCTGTTGGGAGAAGTGAATTTACCCAAGTTTAAACATTCAGATCATATTGGTGCTATTTTAAATTGGCTATTAATATTAAATCCAATAGATGGATCAATAGACTACTTAATTGATTGCATTGAAAATTCCTATGCTTTTGTCCCAGCAGAAACTCATGAACTTTTGACGCAACCTCCCAAGGAAAAACCCGAATTTTCGGTGCGCTATTATCCTCAAGAGGAATCGACCGATTGGCGCCGGGGAAACGACTACCAACGGGGAGACATCTTCACCGAGTGGACCCAGTTCTTTGTGAAATTCATGAACCGGCAAATGGCAAAACTCTCCAAAACACAGTTGAAGCGATACTGGGAGCTGGCCCATTTCGCGGATGAGCCGGTAAAAGGAGCCAGTCGCCACCGGCCCGCATTCGAATTGGTTTGCAAGGCCGTTCAAGCCGGTGATGCCACACTCGACGACCTGTTCGATTCCCTGCTTGGGCCCGCTCCCCATGAGGCCGCCGAAGCGCGCTCTTTTTCCGAGCTATCTCAATTGACCAGCAGGCAGCCGGAATGGGAGAAAACGATTCAGCAAACTCCTGGTCTGGCCGATTGCAAAAATCGTATCATCGAACGCATTTTGGAAATCGAACTGGCTCGAGGAGAAACCCCCACGGCCGCCACTTATCCGGCCTTGGCGCTCAAGAGTTTGCATGGCATCGATACGTTGTTTCGCATCCTGGAGGCGCTTGCTTCAGGTAAATTCAAAAAGAGCACATCCTGGCGAGATGATGGCAAATCGAGCCGCCCCGGCACCCTGACTCACCTTTTGCAAATCACCTTTCCCGGCGAAGAAGACTCGCAGGAAGAATTCAACCGGCGCGTCAAACAAGGTATCGCCGCCGGCTACTTGTCGCAGCAACGGCTGCTCGAACTTGCCTTCCTCGCCCCTCAATGGACCAAGTATGTCGAAGCGAGCCTGAACTGGCCTGGTTTTAGTGAAGGGCTCTACTGGTTCGTGGCCCACATGAACACCGGGTGGCGATCGTCGGCAAGCGAGAACGCCGCCGCCGCGGCCGGCCAAGACGATGAACTCCCAACGGAAGCCAAGCCCGATAAAGAAACGATCGAAGCTTCCGAATCGACAGAGAGCGAAGATGCCTCGGATGAAGAGGAGAAGGCTGCCGCTGTCGCCAAGCGCAAAAAGCTTTCCGCATGGGAGCGCCTCGTCCTCGAACGCACACCCCTTACCGCCGAAGAGCGCCTTGAAGGAGCTGTCGATGTCTTTTGGTTTCGCCGCACCTGGGAGGAACTTGGCGAAACCCGCTGGAAGCAGATGGCCGAAGCGGCCAAGTTCGCCGCCAATGCGCAGCAAGCAAACAAGGCCCAGTTCCTCGCCGATGTGCTTTTGGGAAATACCTCCCGCGCGGAATTGATGGACAACATCAAGAAGCGCAAGCTCAAGGAGCATGTGCGCCTGCTCGGCCTGCTCCCTTTGCAAGAAGGCTCCAAACGCGATGCTGACCTGCGCGAACGCTACGAAGTGATGCAGGACTACCGCAAATATGCTAGGGGCCTCTCGTCGCTAACGAAGCCAGCGGCGATGCGCGCAAGCGAAATCGGCAGCCAGAATCTGGCGCGGCTGGCCGGCTATGCCGATCCTCTGCGTCTCGAATGGGCCATGGAAGCCGAAAGCGTCAAGGATTTGGCCAAGGGTCCCGTATCGCTTGAACGAGACGGGGTGAAAGTAACACTGAGCCTGGATGCGGAAGCGAAACCGCAGCTTGCGATCGAGCGCGCCGGCAAGCCGCTCAAGACGATCCCGCCGCAAATCAAAAAGAAACATGCCGAGATCGCCGAATTGACCGAGCGCGGCACCGACTTAAGGCGTAAGGCCTCGCGCATGAAATGGTCGCTCGAAACGGCGATGTGCCGGGGCGACACCTTCACGGGCACCGAATTGCAGCAGCTGATGGACCATGCCATCCTTGCCCCGCTCATCTCTCGGCTCGTGCTGATCGGAGAAGGAATCGCCGGCTATCCCGACAAGAAGGGCAAGGCGCTACGCGATCATCAAGGCAAGCTCGAACCGGTCAAGGCCGCGGAGAAGCTGCGCATTGCCCATCCGCACGATCTGTTCACTCTGGGCGACTGGGCCAAGTGGCAGCAGGAGTGTTTTCAGAGCGAACGCGTGCAACCGTTCAAGCAGGTGTTTCGCGAGCTGTACCCGCTCACCGCGCAAGAGAAGGCCGATGGCGCCGCCTCGAACCGGTTTGCCGGTCAACAGATTCAGCCCAAACAGGCTACCGCCCTCTGGGGCCAGCGCGGTTGGAGCACGCAAGAAGGCATCTGCAAGATTTTCCACGAGCTGTCGCTGGTGGTCGATGTTTCGTTCCTCTATGGCGCGGGCACGGCCGTCGAAGTGGAAGGCTGGACGGTGGACGCCATTCGTTTTCGCAAGCGCGATGAATTCAAGCCGCTGCCTTTGAGCCAGATTTCCGCGGTGCTTTTCAGCGAAGTCATGCGCGATCTGGACCTGGTGGTCAGCGTGGCCCATCGCGGCGAGGTCGATCCCGAGGCAAGCGCTTCCACGGTCGAAATGCGCGCCTCGCTCATTCGCGAAACGTGCCAGTTGCTTGGCCTCAAGAATGTGCGCTTGCAGGGGCCCCATGCGCTCATCGAGGGGCATTTCTCGCCTTATTCGTTGCATCTGGGCAGCGGCAATGTGCACCGGATGCCGGGCGGGGCCTTGTGCATCCTTCCGGTGCACTCGCAACATCGGGGCCGTCTATTCCTCCCCTTCGCCGATGAGGATCCGCGCACCGCGGAAATGGTTTCCAAGGTGCTGCTCCTGGCGCGTGACAGCGAAATTCAGGACCCGACCATTCTCGCGCAACTGGGGGCGCCGGCATCGGCCCAAGCGATCTTGCAGGCACCTCCGCTCAAGGCTGCCAAGTCGTCCAAGAAGCCGGCCAAAGCCGAGGCGGAAGGGGAAAATGCAGCGGTGGAGTCGGCCGGCGGCAAGCGCCGCTTTGAGTTCGCCGAGGGCGCCTCCAACAAATTCTGGGAAATCGAAATCGAAGGCGACCAGGTGACTACGCGCTGGGGCCGCCTGGGCACCGATGGCCAGGCCAAGACCAAATCGTTTGGCGGCGCGGCCGACGCGCAAAAGGAGTTCGACAAACTGATCAACGAGAAAACGGGCAAGGGTTATCGCGAAGTGTAGAGAGATCAGGCCGAGCGGAATTTCTACTTAAAAGATGCCAAAAGAGATCAGGCCACGGAGTTGATTCCACGGCCTGATGGATTTCCTGAGATCGGCGTCGGAGTCTATCGATCACCGGGGGGCGGGCCTTTCTGCTCCTGGCCTGGTCCGCCGGGACCATTCTGGCCACCAAAACCGCCCGGACCCCCGGGGCCTTTTTGACCGCCAAAGCCACCTTGACCACCAGGGCCTTTTTGACCACCGAAGCCACCTGGGCCTTTTTGCTTGCCCTGTCCACCGGGGCCGCCTTTTTGGCCGCCAAACCCGCCCTGGCCTCCTGGGCCGCCTTTTTGAAACCCGCCCTGGCCTCCCTGATTACCAAGTTTGGCATTTTCCTTGGTAAAGAACGACTTCAGCTCTTCCGCGGTGAGCTGGCCATCCTTATTGGCATCGGCTCGTTCAAAGAGCGATGCCAGGCGGCTATCTCCCTGTTCCGACCGGGACACCTGACCATTCTGATCCTTGTCGAACGCCATGAGACGTGTGACCATTTCATCCACTGTTGAGGTTCGGCCACCCCCGCCGGGTCCGCCCGGACCCCCAGGCCCCCCACCAGGACCTCCTTGACCACCCGGTCCTCCACCGGGACCACCCCGCCCCCCAGGTCCGCCTTTTCCACGGCCGCCGGGTGGCTGAGTCAGAGAATATCCCGTCGCCACAAGAATGCTCACGAGCAAAGAAATGCCTATCAAAAAGCGCATGAATGAGACTCCTTAATTTTGCAACTCATGGTGTTTGAATCATCCAATCGATTGTTAACCGCGACGGCGGCCTTGCGGCTCGCGTTCATCGGGAGTGCGGCCCAGCACGATGTCGAATTGGGCTGACCATTCTCCCGGCTTCGAATCCTTGGCCTTCTTGAAATCGGCCAGGATCAATTCCCGATCGATGATGTCTCTGACGCCGGAATAGACGCCGTCGCGCAGGTTGCCGGCAAAGCCCCGAATCATGATCTGCGTGGTGATCAGCTCGCGGTCCCCTTTCTTGACCTTCACATGGATGTGAGGAGCCGGGCGGCCGGGATAGGGCACCGGCTTGATCGTGCGGAAGCGGTATTCCCCCGTCGATGCCGTCGTGAAGCGTCCAAAGCCCTGAAAATTCTTGTCGATTTGGCGTGCCTTGGGGACGCTGTCGCGCGTGTGGAGATAAACCTCATGCGCATCGCATTGCCAGATTTCGACGACTGCATCGCGCACCGGCTCGCCACTGGCGGTCAATACCCGGCCGGTCAGGTGGGTGATTTCGCCTACCGCGGGTGTCAGGCTATTGCCCAGGATGATCAGGTCGTTGTCGGTATCGAGGGGAAGTTTGTCGGGGTAAAACGGCCCTTCGGTAAGAGAAGGGGTGCGTAAGAGCTGGTCGGCAAAGAGACCGGGGGTGGTGAACAGGGCGGCGCTCAGGCCGAGGAAATTTCGCCTCGGGAATAGAATGGTGGAAGGTTGCATGGCTTGGCCTTGAGAAGTGAGAGTCCTGAGAAGGCGATGAGTTTTTGCCTCCCCACGGCTCTGGTTACCAAGTTTTTGCCAATGCCGCCCCGCCCTTTAGGCGATTCAGCGAAAATTAAGTCAAGTCGAATCGATCGAGACCCAACATGGATCCTGTGAAAGCCAGCAAGTTTTAAAGCCTCATCCTGCGCCATAAGCCCGAGGAGATCGGCCTTTAGAGATGAAGACACGGCGGTCAAGGTCGGCCAGCGCCACGGCAAACCGGTGGTGCTGGTCGTCCTTGCCGGAGCGATGGCCGCGGCGAATCACTCTTTTTTCTTGTCGGAAAATGGTGTCTGGTTGACCGAGAAAGTGCCTGTGGAATTTCTGCGCTTTCCCGTGTCCTAGCCATTCACCGCCAAGAAATCAGTCACAAAAAGGCTCGGCTATTTGAGAAATTCAAGCAGGTCGGCGTTGAGCTGATCCTTGTGCGTGGCGGTCAGGCCGTGGGGAGCGCCCTTGTAGATCTTGAGCTCCGCATTCTTGATGAGCTTGGCGGCCTGCTTCGCCGTGTTATCCAGGGGGACGATCTGATCGTCGTCGCCATGAACGATCAGGGTCGGTATATCGAAGCTCTTGAGGTCTTCGGTCTGGTCGGTTTCGGAAAACGCCTTGATGCAGTCAAAGGCATTTTTGAACCCGGCTTGCATGCCCAGGAACCAAAAACGGTCGCGCATCCCCTGGGTCACCTTGGAGCCGGGGCGGTTGGCGCCGAAAAATGGCTCGCTCAGGTCCTTGAAGAACTGGGAACGGTCGGCAAGAACCTTGGCGCGGATTTCATCAAACACCTTCATCGGCAGGCCACCGGGATTGGCCGGGGTCTGGAGCATGATCGGCGGAACGGCCCCCACCAGCACGACCTTGGCCACGCGCTTGGAACCGTGCCGCGCAATGTAACGCGCGACTTCGCCGCCGCCCGTGGAGTGGCCGACCAGCGTCGCTTCGTGCAGGTTCAAGGAATCGAGGAGCGCGGCGAGGTCGTCGGCATAGGTGTCCATATCGTTGCCCGACCAGGGCTGGCTGGAACGCCCATGCCCGCGGCGATCGTGCGCGATCACCCGGTGGCCATGTTGCCCGAGGAACAGCATCTGCTCGTCCCACGCATCGGAGCTCAAAGGCCAACCATGACTAAACACCACCGGGTGTCCCAGTCCCCAATCCTTGTAGTAGATCTCGGTACCGTCATTGACTGCGAGGACGCTCATCGTTGGCTCCTTGTTCCCAAATTCTCCAGGCGATAGCCCACCGCAAATGTGATGCCAACGCCGATTTGTTCGGGTGGTACCCAAGGGAAGCACAAGGTTGAGTCGCCATTCCGGCGGAAAAATGAACGCTTCGGTGACGAAAAAAAACGACTGGCTCTGGCGACCGGTCCAATGGTGGGAAGCGTGCCGCCATCGATGACAAACTCACTGCCGGTGATCGCGCAGGCGCGGTCCGATGCCAGGAAAGCGACCCGTTCGGCGACTTCTTCCGGTAGCGCGGGCCGGCCCAACGGGATGCCGCCGAGTGAATCCATCAACCCCTGCCTGGCCGTGTTGGTATCGGTGCCGGCCCCAGCCGCAAGTCGTTCGATGAACCCGGCGGCCGCCCTGGCTTCGCTTCGCCGATTCCATGAGTCCCCGCCGTGGTGAGCACTCGCTTTCCCGCGTTATGGATCTCCTTTGTCCGGATTTTCCGGCGACGACCGGCTTTTGAGCCGCGCGACTTCCGCTTCCAGTTCGGCGATGCGCCCTTGCAGTTTTTCCAGTGCGGGCGTTATTTGCTTTTGCGAAAAGCGCGGGTGAATATGCTGCGGGCAATTCACATCCCAGGTTTCGACCGTGAACAGAATGACGCGCTCCACCTTGCCTGGATAGGCCGGGTCGCGAAGTGTTTGTTCGAGGCGCGCGTCGTTCTCGATCACCCTGGCCGTGCCCCAGACCTTCACGCGCCGCCGGTGCGCGTAGTCGATCAAAAAGAGGAAGGCCTTGGGGTTTTCCGAAAGGTTGCCCAGGGTGATGTACTGGCGGTTGCCGCCAAAATCGGCGAAGCCGAGCGTGTGCTCATCGATCTTCTTGAGAAAGCCCGGCGGGCCGCCGCGGTATTGGATATAGGGCTGCCCCTGCGCATTTGCCGTCCCCAGGTAAAACATGTCGAGATCGGCGATGTACTCGGCAAGCTCATCAGTAACACTCGTCGGCCACCCTTCCCCCTGTTCCATCCGGGAATAACTTTGCCGAGAGCCTTTTTCTTTTTGAATGGCCTTCACCGCGGGCGTGAAGGCCAGGTCGCTTGGAAACGAAGGATGGGTCGAGGAAGGTACGGAGGACATGGTCGGCTCCTTTCCGTGTCTGCCGGTGCTGTGGGCAACGGTTTAGAAAACCGTTGCCCACAGCACCGGCTTGTCTGAGTCAAAGATCAGAAAACTACTTGTCCGCGGGAACCTGTTTGCCCAGAAACTCCAACATATAGGCGGCAATTTCGTCGCCATTGGATTCCAGAGCAAAGTGCCCGGCATCGAGTAGATGATATTCCAGATTTTTCAGATCGCGCTTGTACGGTTCCGCGCCTTCCGCGGGGAAGATTTTATCGTTTTGGCCCCAGACGATGAGCATCGGCGGCTGATGCTTACGAAAATAGTCCTGCCACTTGGGATAGAGCGGTGGATTGCTGCCGTAGCTTAAAAACATGTCGAGCTGGATCTCGTCATTCCCCTTGCGATCGAGCAAGTACTGGTCATGCGCTGGGCCGTCAGGGCTAAGGAGATCCGGGTTTTTGACGCCATGAGTGTATTGCCACTTCGTGGCGTCGAAGGTGAGTAACTGACGCATGGCATCGCGTTTCTCCTTGCTGTCGGGTTCCTTCCAGTAAGCCTTGACCGGCTTCCAGAAGTCGTTGTCTAGGCCCTCGTCGTAGGCATTGCCGTTTTGCACGACGATCGCGGAAATGCGCTCAGGATGCGCCGAGGCAATCCGGTAGCCGATCGGTGCGCCATAGTCTTGCACATAGATCGCGAACTTGGTCAGGCCAACCTTTTCGGTGAAGGCATCGATCACCTTGGCCAGGTTGTCGAAGGTGTAAGCGAATTCGCTCCGCGGCGGCATCGCGCTATGACCATAGCCCGGATAGTCGGGAGCGATCACCCGGTATTTGCCCGCGAGCGCGGGAATCAAGTTGCGAAACATTTGCGAGCTCGTTGGGAAGCCGTGCAGCAGCAAGATCGCGGGGGCATCCTTCGGACCCGCTTCGCGGTAGAAGATTTCCAGGTCGCCGACCTTGGCCTTCTTGTGTAGCGTTTTGATCGAATCCTTGGGCGGCTGGGCCGGCGCCTTGGCGACCGGACCTGCCATTCCAATGAAAACCAAGAACGCTCCGAGTAGCAACTTTCCCGAAACCGTACGAGTCATGGGTCAACACTCCTTGAGTATCCATAGACGGCCCACGAGCCGTTGGTCCTAATTCCGCCTTCCCAGGCAGCGAGGCGATCGATTCGCGCCCAAGGAAGTTCGCCGTGGATATAAGACTAGGCGTGGCGCCAAGACAGCCGATTCGCGAAATTTCGCGGGGTTTTCCCCGGCACCGGATTTGCCCAATTCTTCTATTTGGAAGCCAGGCAAAGATGGCTCACTGTCCTTCGCCCTGATTCGTGACCTGCCACCGCGCTTAGCTGGTTAGCGCCAAAACCTGCGAAGATCATGCTGCGCGTAGCGACAAAAAAGGGAAGCCTGGTGAATGGGGAAGAAGCCACGATCAAACGGCTTAGCATACTGAGCATAAGGGGAGGAAGGAGCGTGATCCTTCCGATTGCCTTGGCTCCTCATTTCGCCAGTTGAATCTCGAATCCTTTCCAACCTGGACGTTTTTTAGGAGGCTTTATGTCAATTCCTTTTCGAATCGGATGGTCGCTCGCCGGGTTATCCGCCGCGGCCTGTGTGGGATGGTTGATTACCAGCGCTCCGGCCGCGGATGAAGACCTCTCCGCCGTCATTACGAAGATGCAGGCGGGCAAACCGAAATTCGCCGCAAGGCAACAGGAACTGCTCGCCGCGCGGTACGATCTTGCCAATCGCTTTGCCCAGGGCATCGTTATGTCGCGCGGCAAACCGGTGCAAGCCGGGGTGCGCGTCAAGTTGCCCGAGGGAATGACCTGGGAGAAACTTGCCGAGTTGACCCCCTCGGAGATTATGGAGAAGTCGCTCTGGCCCGCCGGTTTCCTGCCGCTTCCTCATCCGCACCACGAAGAAGGGGGCATGATCTTCCCCAAATTCCTGATCGACGAAACGAAAAAGCAAACCGACCGGGACCTGACCCGCTTCGACCTCGATTTCGATCTGCCCGATCACTTCCTTCCCGAATTTCCCGCGCCAATCTATTTGACGACACGCCCCGACCTGGGGGATGTTTCCATGGGCAAGCTGGTCACCCTCACCAATTTCTACGACCTGTTCAAAGACTGCTTGAACCCCAAACAGATCGAAGGCCTGCGCTTGCTCGTTACGCCGTTCCCGCAACAGCAATTCAACGCCACGCTCGATCGGCGTAGCCTCAAGGCTCACCAAGGAGTTGCCTGCTTCGATTGCCATGCCAACGGCCACACCAACGCCTCGACACACACCGTGGGCGATATCCGGCCCAACGAACATCGCCATCGCATCGACACCCCTTCCTTGCGCGGCGTCAATGTCCAGCGGCTTTTCGGTTCGCAGCGCGCGCTCAAAACGATCGAAGATTTTACCGAATTCGAACAGCGGGCCGCCTATTTCGATGGCATCCCCGCCGACGCCGCGCGCAAGGGCACGAATGTGCTAGAACGCGGCAGCCAGGTGCATTTCATGGCCGAGTTTCAGGCCCTACTCGATTTTCCGCCCGCGCCCAAGCTCGATGTCTTTGGCAAACTCGATCCGACCAAGGCCACCGAAAGCGAAAAACGCGGCCAGGAGATCTTCTTTGGCAAGGGAAAATGCGCGGTTTGCCACACGCCTCCGTACTACACCGACAACCTCATGCACAATTTGAAAACCGAACGCTTCTTCAAGGAAGTTACGGTCAATGGCCGCAGAGCCTCGGCGGATGGGCCGATCAAGACCTTCCCGCTACGCGGCATCAAGGATTCGCCGCCTTACCTGCATGACGACCGGCTGCTCACGCTCGAAGACACGGTCGAGTTTTTCAACCTCGTTCTGGAACTGAAATTGAACACCCAAGAAAAGACCGATCTTGTTGCCTTCTTGAGACAGCTTTAGACGGTTCGCTCAAGCAGAACAAAGCTGGTTGCAATCGGGGGAGATGGAATCCCCCCCTTTTTTTTCGTTGATGCGCGATTGATGACTCGAAACCGATTTCCTTCACAGCCAAGGTTCTTTTCATTTCATTTTCACATAGGACGAGGTAGGGTGAGGCAGTCTGGAGGGATTTGCTCCATGAACGTCGGACCGTTCATCCAACTAATCGATGCAGCCTGGTTGTTTCTCATGTAGGCTGGTTCGTCTGGCAAAAAACGGAACCGGTAACGCCGTGGGGCCGCCCGGAAAAAAACCGGCACGGCCCCTTTGAGATCTAACTCGGTATCAAACTCAGCGGATTGCCACTTAGCGCCGGCGGAACAGGCCGCCACGGAATAGGAGTGGTTCACGCGCGGGAGCATTATTCACATAGGTGCCCCGAATCGCGCCATAGCCCTTGTAAACGCTGACCACTTCCATCACTTGCCATTCGTTCTGACGGGCGTCGTAGCGAGCCCAGGCCATGCAGCAGAACACGTTGAGCACCTGGGTCGGGTCGGTGTAAGCGAACGGGGTTCCGCCCGGGTAGTAGGTGCGCACACCTTCGATGTCGTGAACCAGGCAGCCTTCGTAGTGATTCATACCGCCCCAACCGCCGACCCGACCGCCGCGGGTGTTGCGATCGTCGACCAAAAACCACTCCAACTGCCCCTGGCGGGTGTTCTTGTAGCTCTTGGGCGAATCGACTCCGTCGAAATGGACGCGGTGGGGGCTTTCGGGATTGGCGTAAATCGCCACGGTGTCGAATTTACCCGGCAAGCCAAGCACCTCGCAAACCCGCTTGAGGTAATAGGAATTGCTGATGCAACTGGCGCCGCCTGAACGCCAGGTATTGGGCACTCCCCAGGCGTCTTCGGGCTCGTAATGGACCTTGGGGTTGTAGTAGCGGTTAACGATCTTGCTCAATTCGTGGACATACTGCTTGGTCGTCGGCATTTCGATCGATTCATGAATCGTGTCGATCAAATTCAAGCTGGCATTGAGCTTGTCATTGCGGGGAGTTTCCCTCGGCTCGCCCACCAGAAAGAAGGTGTTGATTTCGAAGACCCCTTCTTCTTCCCCGGCTTCATAGGACATGTTGAGGCTTTTGCGGCCCATGCGCAGCGTCGAACTCACCTTGAGCGGAACCGACGCCTTGCCCATCGAGTCGGTCTTCACCTTGGCGATTTCTTTCTCGCCCTGAAGAACTTTGAGCTCGGCCTGGGGAGGAAGCTTGTCGAACTTGATGCGCAGATCCATTTCCTTGCCGACCATGCCCACGACGCAATCTGTGGGATATTTTTTCCCCTTGGCATCCTCGATTTCCATCGTCATGCCAAGGGCCAGCAGCAGGCTTGTCCAATGCATCAACCAGACTCCCTTTTCAATTTCGTTCGAGCCGAAGTGTTTGGGATAAATCGGTGCTGAACTCGATTTGCGTTCCCCACCCCGCATTAAGGAATTGTTAGCGCGCGGGATACTTGGGTACAAAGGGTATTTTGGGACAAAAATACCGATTAACAATCTCGGGCAAGAGAAATCGGTCTTGCTTGCCCCCGCACAAGCCAAACCCTCGGTGCAACCCGCAAACTTACTTTTTGATTGCCAATTTCTTTCCCAGGAAAATTCAAGGCGGGGGGCCGATCCAGCGGAATTTCACGGCCGCGAGGAGGAATACGACCGGCCGTCAGAAAGCAAAATCTGGCTGCCATCAAACCAGAAAGCCGCAACTCAAAGATCCAGGGTTTCCCTGGGCTCTTCAAGTTGCGGCTTGCGGCAAAAAGCTGTTTTTTCTTTTTTTGCTTTTTTGCTTTTTTGTTTTTTCAACCGCGTCCGGCCTTTTCAGGCGGAGATGCGCGGTTCTACTTGCGCTTGGCCTTGGCGGTCGGGGCCGGCTTCTTTGCCTTGGCAGCGGGCTTGGTTGCGGCTTTGGCGGCTGGCTTGACTACGGACTTGACTGGAGTGTTGGCGACGGGCTTTTTCTTGGTGTCCTTGGTGGCTTTCCCAAAAATCGCCTCGTAACCCGAAGCGAACGATCTTTCCTCACCCAAACCTACCCGGACGATGCTCACGGTCAATCTCCTGAATCCGAAGAGGAGGAACCCGGACTCCTCCTATCTCTTTTGGCGCTTATCCGGGACGGAACTCTTTTCGTGCCTTGAAGCTTGGCTCCGCGAGCGCCCAGACATCTTGTTAACTCTTTCTCAAGATCATGGCAAGGCCGAGTCGCTACCGCCAAGGCCTCCCAAGCCTTCTAACGGTAAGGTTTTCCTGCCATTCATCACGCGAATAACGATTCGCCTGCTAGTGAATGCTCTCCCAACGTTCCCATGAGCCATTCGCGAAGACACGAAGACGCGTTGAAGAAAAGCGCGAGCGACACGCACACTGCCTTGGTCAAAGTTCCGCCGAGGTTCAGGGCAATTTGGCCAGATGGATGAGCACTTCCTCGGCCTGGACGAGTTCAGCCACGGGAATCGATTCGGCCGCGGTGTGCGCCAGCTTGATATCGCCGGGGCCAAAAACCACCGAGGGAATTCCCGCCTCCGCAATCGTAGAGGCATCGGTTCCATAGGGAACCGCATCGACATGCACCGGTAGGCCCATGCGCATCAGCGCACTGGCCAAGAGGTTGCGTGCCGCTCCTTGATCTGGGCCAACCAGACCCGGACAACACATCCACGCGGCGGGTAATTCCAGCCAAGACGGCCATCCTCCCAGGCCCTGGCTCAGCGCGCGGCGCAGTTGATTGTCAGCCGAATCGGGAGATTCACCGGGCGCCAGCCGCCGGTCGATCTCGATCACGCACTCGTCGGGCACCGTGTTGACGCTGATCCCGCCCTGGATCTTCCCCACCGAAAGCGTGCCGGTGCCCAGTTGCGCATCGCCTGGCATCGCCATCAATTGGGCGGCATGATGTTCGAGCACGGATACGACCCGGGCCATCCGGTAGATCGCGTTGTGGCCCTGATCGGGCCGGGAACTGTGGCAGGGAACTCCCCGGGTGAGCAGGTTCCAGCGCGCGACCCCCTTGTGCGCCGCGACAATGCGCAGATTCGTCGGCTCGGCCACGATGGCGATGTCGGGCCAGCCGCCCATTTGCCTCAGAAGGGCGCACTTCTCCCCCACCAGGGTCTGCACGCCCAAAAAGGTGTGCTCCTCGTCAACGGTCAGGGCCAGGATGACCCGGGCTCCCGGTTCGGCCTGAGCCTGGCCAAAGCGGCTCGCTTTGCGTTCGATCATAAGCCGTTCGAACGCGCCAAGCATGACCGCCATGCCTCCCTTGACATCGCAGGCGCCCCGGCCAAACACCCGGTCGTTGAGCAGTTCGCCGCCGAAAGGTTTGACGGTCATCCCCTCGACGGGCACCGTGTCCTGATGGACCTCCCACAAGATCGTCCGGGTCACCGGCCCAGAAGGTTCGCACACCGCGACCAGGTTGTCGCGATGGAGGGCTACGGGCTGGCGAACGGGAGTCGCCCCCTGCGCCAAAAGCCATTTTTCTAAAAAGTCGGTAAGGCGGTGCTCGTAAAAGACGTCGGGCGAAACTCCGGTTCGCCCCATCGGATTGACGCTGGGGATTTGCACCAATTGAGAAAGCAGTTTGGTCAGCTGTGGGGCTCGGCCGGACAGAGTCAACAAATCGAACCCTCCCGTACAAAAAGGCTTTCTCCCGGAAACCGGGACCAAAGCAGAGGCTATGCTACCCGGTAACCTGGATCTTTGTCCTTCTCACGTCCTATTTCCCTCCTTCCAAGAGCGGTCAAATCCCCAGGCTGGGGTTTCGCTGGGGCCGGTGAGGCTTCCCGCCGAGAGAAGGTTGGAGGCGGGACGCCCATTGGACTTAAAGATGCGGGATTTCTAGCTTGAAGAGGTACCAAAGGGTCCCTGGAAACCCGGGGATTCTCCCCGAAGCGGTGTTTCCAACCCGGAGCGCGGAACGGCATCATTTATGAAGATCCACGAATACCAATCGAAAGAACTGTTGGCGAAAGCAGGGGCGCTCGTTCCCCGCGGTTTGCTTGCCGCCAGCGCCGAGGAAGCGGTGGCTCGCTTCGACGAAATGGGTGGCAAGCCCGTTGTCCTCAAGTGCCAGATTCACGCGGGGGGCCGCGGCAAGGGCCGATTCGTCGGCGGCCCCGCCGACCTGGGCGGCGTGAAATACCTCACCAATCGGGACAAGGTGCGCGACGTCGCCAAGACGATGCTCGCGCATTCCCTGGTCACGATCCAGACCGGACCCGAAGGCCAGAAGGAGAT
>Ga0208492_1000491_pt1 | contig 33125 bp, 30 predicted proteins | sample Subbioar_CSW14AB_FD_184820 | JGI IMG/M metagenome (GOLD analysis project Ga0208492, IMG submission 184820) | Serpentinite rock and fluid subsurface biosphere microbial communities from McLaughlin Reserve, California, USA - CR12Mar_CSW14AB (SPAdes) | ecosystem: Environmental > Terrestrial > Deep... | reverse complement strand
CCGTTCGACCGCCGCCGCGATCCTGGCGCAGGCTTGCGAACTGCCCCACGCCATCCTCGACGGCAATGTCAAACGCGTGCTCGCGCGTTATCACGCACTGCCCGGCTGGACGGGCGAAGCCACGGTCGAGAAACGCCTGTGGCAGCTTGCCGAACAGCATCTGCCGCGTAGCGACGTGCGCGACTACACCCAGGCCATCATGGATCTCGGCGCCACGCTCTGCGCCCGCAGCCGTCCGCGTTGCGGTGACTGTCCGCTGGCCGGCGACTGCGCGGCGTTCGCGAGCGGCCGCGTCAACGAGTTCCCCAGCCCACGCCCCAAGCGTGTGGTGCCGAGACGCAGCACCTTTTTCCTGGTCATCGAAAACGACAAAGGCGAAGTGTTGCTGGAGCGACGCCCGCCGAGCGGCATCTGGGGAGGACTGTGGTGTTTTCCGGAAATGGCGGACGAGGATGCGCTGCAGCCGCGCCTCACGGCCCTGGGCCTGGCCGACGGCCGGATCGAGGCGCGCCTGCCGAGCATCGCCCACAGCTTCACCCATTTTCATCTCGACATTCAGCCACTGCGGGTCAGCGCGGACACCACGGCATTCGAAGTGCGCGACGACGCCGCGCTGCGCTGGTATTCGCCCGCCGATTCGACAAGAATTGGTTTGTCCGCCCCCGTCACGCGGCTGCTCACCAGCCTGCGCTGACCGTCAACCCAGAGGCTCGCCATGTCCCGTACCGTTCACTGCATCAAACTCGACCGCGAAGAAGAAGCGCTGAGCGCGCAACCCTATCCCGGCGCACTCGGCAAACGCATATTCGAGTCGGTCTCCAAGGCCGCCTGGCAGATGTGGCTCAAGCATCAGACCATGCTCATCAACGAATACCGCCTGACCCCCATCGAACCCAAGGATCGCGCCTTCCTGGTCGCCGAGATGGAAAAGTATTTCTTTGGTGAAGGCTCGGAAGCGCCGAAGGAATTCGTGGCGCCGAAGGAGTAAGGGCGCGCCAAACGGAATTCGCGCTCTCCCCGCACGGGGGAGCGCGCTTTGCGGGCAGACTGAAGTCTGACCCACAGAAGTACGGCTACGGTCTCCTGCAGGTGCGAATTCATTCGCGCCTACAGGACCATCACCCCACCGAGCGCCATCAGGCCCAGCCCTGCCGCCCACGACACCCACCTGCCGCCCGGCAACAGACGCTCGGCCAGAAAAAACACCGATAGCGCCGCCATGGTCGCGACACTCATCGCGCCGCCGGCGAACATGAGGCCCATGAGCATCCAGCAACAACCGATGCAGTAGCCGCCATGGCGTAAACCCATGCGCAACGCACCCAGACGTCCGCCACGCCAGTGGGCAAGAAAGTAGCCCATGGGGCCACGACAATAGGTGAGACAGGCGGCCTTCAAAGGTGTGAGCTGCCACAGGCCTGCCGCTATCAGTATGCTGCCCGCCACCGCCTGCGGGGCCGCGAGGCTGTGCCCGTGCAGGTAGCCCTGGCCGTGCAGCCACCACTGCATGCCCGCCCCCAGCAGCGCGAACGCACTCCACGCAAGCAGATAACCCGCACCGAACAGCATCGCGTCGAATTCGCCGCCCGGCCCGCGATCGAGTCCGCGGAACACCAGCATCATGGGCAACGCGGCGGGCGTCATCATCGCCACCATCATCACCCACCACATGAGCGCCGTGGCGAGCAGATAGGGCAGCCCCTCGCCCGGCGCCATCATCGCCATCATGAGGCGCATGAGCAGACCCTCGCCGCGCATGCTGGTCATGGTCTGTTCGGCGGCGTAAAGCCACGCCCAGGCGAGTACCGTCACCACCAGCAGAGCGGCAAGCGAGAGTTGGAACTGAATGCGCGAAAAGCTCGCGCCGTGGGCAGACACCTTCACGGCGCGCGAAGAGCGGAATGCGTCGTCGGCGCGCTTCAGGCGGCGGCCTGACCCTGCCAGTCGAACGGCGAGAAGTGGCCATTGGTGCGGCCGGAGGTATCACGCCACAGGATGCCGAAGGCATCGATGACATTGCGCACCGCAGTGGCGAGATTCAGGCGCTTGTTGACCGGATGGGCCGTATTGTCGATGGCGATGCACTGGCCCGGCGCCGTCATGCTCGGCACGCCGGTGACCGATTGGTCCAGCATGCCGCTGATGCGCACCGTGTGCGTGCTGTCATTGCGCGCATAGTCGATGGGCGCCCGCTCGACACCGCGGAAGTCGGAGATCAGCGGCGCGAACATTGCCAGCGGTCCATTGCCTGCCGCGCTGGCAATGGTGCCGACCGCACAGGCCTGGGCGTCGGTGGCGCGGGAATCGATGACCAGACCCCCTATCCAGTTGCCGGTGGACATCACCGCCTCGGATTGCGCGAACATCGTGAAGCGCACCCCGTCCAGCGCCACATCGCCGAAATAGCCCGAAGCTATCTCGAAAGTCAGCGCGACCTTGCAGAACTCATGGGTGGCCGGCAGTGCCATGTTCTTGACGATGCACGGACACAGAAAATCACAGCTGCAGGCTTCCATGTATTCACCCTTTACCGCCCATTGTGTCGTCATGTCGTGTGCCTCGTGGTTGCGGTTGCGGATTGAACTCGTGCCAATCTAGGCCGCGCGCGGGGCCAGGGTCAAGGTCAACCGCCGCCGTGGGTTGACTAGACGCCGCTCAGCCTATTTAATGCCGCCCTTCGCGCGAAAGGCGCGACGGCCGGACGGCCGCGGTTTCACTCACTTCATCGTCCGCCCGCAGCCGCATCCCTGGCCGAGTAGCTCAGTTGGTAGAGCAGAGGACTGAAAATCCTTGTGTCGGTGGTTCAATTCCACCCTCGGCCACCAAAATCAAAGTCTTGCCCTCGGTAAAATCCTCCGCGAACTTGTTTGCGTGATTTTCGCGTGCGGATCAACTTACGTTGAGTCGGTGCAGGATCAGCAGACGCTCGTTTTCGCTCTTCACGAAGTTCCGGGGAGTGATGAACACCGGGGTGGTCATCGATTGCGGTTCGAACTCCCACTCCCAGCGTGGCTTGCGGATCTCAACGAGTTGTCGCAGAGGCGACCCGCCCCGACGCGTCAGCCGTCCTGTCGTGCCTCAGCCGCCCGCGGCTTCGTCTTTCTTCAGTGCGGCAACTTCCGCCGCGTGCTTGGCCTGCATGGCCTCAATGGCGGCCTGCTGCTCGAGCTTCAGGCGCTCACGCAACTTGCGCGCATGGGCGACGGCGTTGAGCGTGCCGCGGCTCTGGCCCTGGAATTCGGGCATCACGTATTTCGCAATCAATTCATAGCTGCGGCGCGTGGCGGCGGTGTTGGCCCATTCATGGGCGAGCAACAGAAAGGTGCCGAAGCCGCCGTTCGATTGCGCCATGAGACGCTCGATCTGTTCCTTGCAGTCGTCGGGCGTTCCGATCACACCGGTGCCCGAATCGCGCACGTAGTCGATCATCTCGCCGACCTCGTTGCCACTCAGATTCATCTGCGGCAGGCCGGCGACGGTCTGGAAATAGCGGAACCAGGAGGCAATGCCGTACTCGACGTCACGCCGCGCCTGCTCGCGGGTCTCGGCACAGTGCATCATGCCGACCAAGCGCCATTTCGCGCGGTCGGCCACCTTGCCGAACTGCGCCGCGCGCTGCTCCATGACATTCCAGTGCAGCGATAGCGCGTCGAAACCGGCCGCCTGGGTGGCGCCCAGCGACAGCAGGCCGACACCATGTTTGCCGGCGAGTCGCGGGCCCGACGGCGAGACCACGGCCGCCACCGCGCAGTCGAACAAGGGATTGGAATAGGGCCGCAGGTGCAGCTGCGCTTCGCGCAGATCCCAGCGGCTGTTCTTGAAGGTCACCGGCTCTTCGCTCGTCAGCAGTTGCATGATGATGTCGAAGCCCTGTTCAAGCAGGTCGCGGGTCTCGCTCTGCTCGATGCCGATCATGGCCGCGTCGGTCGGCAGGGAACCCGGCCCGGCACCGAACATGATGCGCCCGCGCGTCATGTGATCCAGTTGCACCAGTCGCTCGGCGACCCACAACGGGTTGTGGTAGCCGACGCTGATGACGCCCGTGCCGAGGCGGATGTGGCGGGTACGTTCGGCGGCGGCGGCGATGAATATTTCGGGCGAGGCGATGATTTCGCTGCCCGCCGAATGATGCTCGCCTATCCAGGCTTCGTCATAGCCCAGGCGATCCAGATGGGCGACCAGTTCGAGGTCGCGCTCAATGGCCAGCGTCGGGTTCTCACCGGCACGGTGGAAGGGGGCGAGGAAGATGCCGAAGCCAAGTCTGTCGCTCATGCCGAAATCTCCAGAGTGGGGCGCGCAGTATAACTGTCGCGCTCCACGGCGCGGCTCACCGCGTCACCCAAGCCACGCATTCATCCAGGTTGACGCGCAGTTCGTAAACCGAGAAGCGCTTGACCTCTCAGGCCAGATCGATGAGCCGTTGGCTTCTAAACGGCTCATGCAGGCAAGGCCCGCCGGTCCAACTGCGGTGGTAGCGCTCGCCGTCCACTTCGATGTCGAGGCCGCGCTGATCGAGCTGCTCACCATGAGCAATCCGCCACGACAGCAGCGGCTCGACGAAGAATCGCTGTCATCGTGCTGCTCGATTGCGGGCAAAGATGCTGACGCCTTCGCCGATGTCCTGTCCGATGCACTCAAGATCATCGGCACTTGGCGCCCTCTCAACATATCTTGTCAGCCGCTTATTGCTCCAGATTCCTTCGCCAGCCCAGCGCGCGGGCCACGCGAAGCCCAATAACGCGGGTTCAGATTCGCGCTGAACAATAGCGTTGCTCAAGGGCCCGCAAGAGCGACATGCACCGTTTGGGAATCTCGACAGCGGGGATGTCCCCATTTATCTCGACAGCCGGCCGGCGCCGCCCGGTTCCTATCTGTTCGAAGTGTGATCAGCGGCAGTTTAAGCGACGGTTTGTCGCCAACGGCAACTGGATTCCATCGGAACGAGTGCGAAGATTTCGTACCCGTCTGGCGGGCCTTGAACACTGCGCTGGCGGCCGAGCACAGCTGCCGAGTCCGCCGCTGCGGACGCTCGACATCAAGCACTACAAGAACAGTGGGAGGAAATGATTATGCGCCGCTACGAATCATCGGCTGCGATCGCGGCCGGGCTGCTGGCCATGGCTGCTGCCGCGCCACTGGCCGCGTTCAATCCTGTTCTGGAGTGGGCCTGGACTTCGAGTCCCGTCGAGCCCACTGCGCTCAACGTCATGATGACCCCGGCGGTCGTCGATCTGAACAAGGACGGCACGCCCGATGTGGTCTTCGCCTCGACCGCTTCGGTCGGTGGCGGCCTGGTGGAGGTCGGCTATTTGCGTGCTTTGAATGGCAAAGACGGCAGCGAGATGTTCACCGTCAACGACCCCAATCTGCTGGTCAACACCGCGGCATCAGTTGCCGTGGGCGACATCGATCTGGACGGCTTCCCGGAAATCATCGCATGTGACAGCAGCGGCTCACGGCTGATCGCATTCACGCACAGCGGCGCCTTCAAGTGGCGCTCAGTGGTTCTGGAATCGATTTTCTGGGGCGCACCCGCCATTGCCGATCTGAACAAGGACGGCGTGCCCGAAATCATCATCGGGCGGCAGGTGCTCGACGCCAACGGCGTCCTGCAATGGACTGGCACCGGAGGCCAGGGTTCACAGGCGAATGTCGGCCCGCTGTCGACGGTCGCCGACATCGATCTTGATGGCAGCCCGGATGTCATCGCCGGCAACACCGCCTACGCGGCGTCCGGCACGGTCAAGTGGCAGGCACCGCTTCCCGACGGCTCGGCGGCGGTCGCCAATTTCGACACCGATCCCGAGGCCGAGGTAGTGCTGGTCAGCAGCGGCATGGTGTGGCTGCTCGAGCACACCGGCGCGGTCAGATGGGGGCCTGTGGTCATTCCCGGCGGCGGCGGCGGCGGCCCGCCGACCATCGCCGATTTCGACAACGACGGACAGCCCGAGATCGGTGTGGCCGGCGCGAGTCGCTATGCGGTGTTCGAAACCAACGGCCTGCTCAAGTGGTCCGCCGTCGTGCAGGACTCGAGTTCCAATCGTACCGGTTCGTCAGTGTTCGATTTCGAGGACGACGGCTCGGCGGAGGTCATTTACCACGACGAGCTTCGCCTGTGGGTGTTCCGCGGCACCGATGGCGCCGCGCTGTTTCAGACGCCGCTCAGTTCCTGCACCTGGCATGAATACCCGCTGGTGGCCGACGTTGATGGCGATGACCAGGCGGAGATCCTGGCTGTAGCCAACAACAACTGCGGGTTCGGGCCACAGCGCGGTGTCTACCTCTACGGCGCCGCGGACAAGTCCTGGGTACTGACGCGCCAGATCTGGAACCAGCACAGCTACCACATCACCAACGTCAATCCGGACGGCACCATTCCGGTCGCCGAGCAGAACAACTGGCAGGTGCCGAAGCTGAACAACTTCCGCCTGAATACCTTCGGGCAATTCGAAGGACCGCCGTGCGACATCGATCGCGACAGAGATGTCGACACCTTCGATATTCGCGCCATCGGTCTGGCCAAGAACTCTCCGGCAGTGCCCGGCGACGCGCGCGATGTCGATCACAACGGCATCATCAACCTGAACGACTCGCGGCAATGTGTGCTGCAGTGCTCGAACCCGCGCTGCGCGCCCTGAGCGCGGCACACGGCATCACTATCCGTTTGCCCAAGAGGAAAACCAAGATGAACGGCATTTCGCATAGGATGATGACCGGCCTGCTGGTCGCAGTACTGCTGGTCGCGACCAGCACGCCAGCGGCGGCGATCGTATTCAAGCTCGCGCCGGCTGCGCAGATCGCCGCAAGCGGTGACGCCGTAAGCCTGGATCTCGTGGTATCGGGACTGGGTGATGTGAGTTCGCCTGCACTCGGCGACTTCGATGTCGAAGTCGGCTATGACCCGTTGGCGCTGAGCTTCACGAACTACTCGCTGGGCCTGCTGCTCGGCGACGAATCCCTCGGTGAGGCAATCGATTTCAGTCTCGGCGACCAGGGCTTCAGTGTGAATCTCGGCGAGGTCAGCCTGCTGTTCCCGAGCGAGTTGCAGGCCCTGCAGCCCGACAACTTTGTGCTGGCGCGATTGGACTTCAACGTGCTGAGCCTGTTACCCGGGTCAAGCACCGCTTTGTCGCTCGCGGTCAACGCAGCCGGCGATGAATTCGGCCAGCCGCTTGCGGTCGATGGCGTGCATGGCGCGGTCATCCGCAATGCGGTGATTGCGACGCCTGAGCCACCGATGCTGCTGCTGGTGGGCACGGCATTTGCCGGCGTTGGTTTTGCGCGCCGACGCGCGCCGACCTGAACCCGCTGCACCGCGCGCGTCGATTTCCGCACTAATGCGCCGCGCGTGACGGCGCGGCCTCGGAATAATGCGGATAGTAGTAGCCGAAGCAGACCGCGCACACTGAAGCGGAGCGAACTGTCGCGCGGTGGTGCGGTCCTTGGGTTCGCCACTCCCATCGATCCACATTGCCCTGATCACGAATGCGAGCGCAGTGAACACACTCCACCGCGCGCAGGACACCGGGTCGCATGCCTATCCTGTGGGTGGAAACATCCCACAGCGCCACCAGCCCATGGGCCGTCCGCACCGCGCCTATCAGGAGCACAAAGGCGCGGCGCTCGGCGATGGGATAGATGCAGCCCTGAGCGTTCAGTATTGGAACCTGGGACAGGAATTCCAATTGAATGGTGGCGGGCGAACAGGTGTCATCCGCCGCGGGTGCCAGCGCCACGTGGGCGTCGAAGCTCGCGCGGCGCACCTTGGGCAGAAATGCCAGCAGATTGTGGCCTATCAATGACGGTGTGGTGCCACCCGCATCAGGCTGGCCTGCCATCACGCGCGCGGCAGACGGGTTCAGATAAGCGATGGAGAAATCCGGCCAGAAACCCACAATTAAACTGTGGTCTCTCTCCAGGGCGTCGATCAGGAATGCTCCATTCAATTTCGCGCCTAGCCCCTCATCCAACCGGCCACGCATCGGTCGCCCCCTTTCCATTCCCGAACATATGCGGCAGTGAAGCCGGAGTGTGCATTTCGTCTCGTGCGCTGTGCAACTCGCGAGGTCTGTGCGAGGCATTTACGCCTACGCATCGTGCGGTTATCGGACAGCGCGGTGCGCGTGGGCAATCAAGCAGAGGGCCGAATGGCCGCTAGCGTAAGGCGAATAGCTTCGGATCACTTTCATGAGCCTGCGTATCGTTCCTTCCCTGCCGACGCCGCCGGCCACACCGTCCCTGCATTACAGCGGAGGACGGCTTTGCGCGTGGGCGCTCGGCCGCGAGCTCTACAGTTGCTTCCAGCCGATCTACAGCTTTGCTCATCAGCGCGTGCTGGGGTGCGAAGGGCTGGTTCGAGAGGCGACCGCGCAAGGCGGGCGTTTCCCCGCCGACCTGTTTCAAACCTCACGCGTCGCACAGCGCGTGGAAGTCGACTCGGCCTGCGTCGCCCTGCATGCCAACAACTTCGTCGCGCTGGACGTCGAAGACCTGTGGTTGTTCCTCAATATCGACCCGGTCGCGTTATGTGAATATCCGAAGACCGTCGATGCGGTCGGCGCGACACTGGCGTCCTGCGGCATTCCGCCTTCGTCCGTCGTGATCGAAGTGCTGGAGCAACCGATAGAGGATTTCGCCGCGGTCGAAGCCGCCGTCGAACACTACCGCCAATTGGGGTGCATGATCGCGATTGACGATTTTGGCGCGGGGCACTCCAACTTCCAGCGCATCTGGGATCTCCGCCCCGACATGGTCAAACTGGATAGAGGCATGCTGCTGGCGGCCACGCGTGACCGGCGTATCCGTCGCAGCCTGCCCAGTATCGTGACTCTGTTGCACGAGACCGGCTGTCTGGTGGTCGCGGAAGGCGTCGAGACGGAAGATCAGGCATTGATCGTGATGGATTCCAATGTGGATCTGGTGCAAGGCTTTCTGTTCGCCAGGCCCGCCGAGATCACCCGACCGATGCCGGTGTACGACGTGCAATGGGAGAATCTGCGCTCGCGCCTGCAGACCGATGCGCTGTCGCAGACCTTCGCGGCACGCAAGCATCTGGGCACCATCATCACCGCCTTTCTGAATGCCACGCGCGATCTGGCAACGCCCATGGATTTCTTGAGCCGGGCCTCGCGCATGTTGCTGGACCCGCGCATATGGCGTTGCTTCGTACTGGATGACACCGGCAAACAGATCGGACGCAACATCAATAGTGCCTATGCACGCGAAACCGGGGACGCCCGCCTGCGTCCATTGGCAAAGGCCAAAGGCGCATCCTGGTATCACCGTCCCTATTTTCGGCGCGCCATGGAAAGTCCCGGCGAGTTGTATATTTCGCATCCCTACCTGTCGGTCAGCGACGCGGCCATGTGCGTCACCATTTCAATGGCGGTGGTCGTGGCGGGGCAGACATGCGTCGTATGCTGCGACATCGCCGACGACGACTACGCCTACCTCTAAGCCGTTCCCCACCACAGCCGATGATGTGAGTTCCTGAAGGGGGAACGCGGGCTGCCACGCAGCCGCCCCGCGCCTGACACAAGTACACCCGCTACGCGCTGCTCGACCTCTGATCCAGAGCCACGGCAGCGCATGCAGAGCGCCGCGCCGGGCGAATTTGACCTGGATCACTTTTCGACAACTGGATTCATCACCGGCCTCGAGCGCGCAACCTACAATTCCGTCGGCGACACCCTGACCAATCAGAGTATCGTGAGTTCTGGCCCGCCGTCCGGGCCACCTGTAGAGCGCATCCAATCCGTTCCCCCTTGACTGCTTATTCCGCGAGGCCGTGTCAGTGGACGACATCGAAATCAGCAGCGAAGGTGAATGGCTCACTCTCGTCATGGGTTCGGTGGACATGGTGCTGTGGGATCGCGATCTGACCAGCAATCGCGTCCGCACCTCGGTCAACTATGCCCAATTCTATGGATTGGAAGGCAATAAGCAGGACTGGACCTTTCAATCATTCCTTGACTGCCTGGTGCCCGAGGATCGCCCGCGGGTCGTCGAATGCTTCAATGCTGCGCTCGAAGGTCGCGGCGACTATCACCTGCAGTTTCGCAAAATCGGACGTGACCGGCAGGTTCGCTGGTGCGAAGCCAAAGGCCGCATACATCGCAGCGCAGACGGTACCGCCACACGCGTGACCGGTGTGACGTGGGATGTCACCGGGCAACGTGTCAGTGAAGAACGTCTGTCGCATATCGCCAAGCTCGTGCCGGGCATGGTTTATCAATTCAAGCGCGCGCCGAACGGCGCCTATAGCTTCCCCTATTGCAGCGACGGCATAGGCGCGCTTTTCGGCCTGCTTCCGGCCGAGGTCCGCGACGATGCGGGCCCGCTGCTGAAACGCGTGCATCCGGACGACCTCGGTGTGTTGCTGTCGACGCTCGATGCTTCCGCACGAACGCTGACGCTATGGCGCTGCGAGTATCGGGTGCTGCGTAACGCAGTGCCGGAGCGCTGGATACTGGGCACCGCGAATCCGGAACTACAGCCGGACGGTTCGGTGCTGTGGCACGGTTATACCAAGGACATCACCGAGCGCAAGAACACCGAACTGACAATGCGCGAGGTCAATGCGCGCCTCGCGCTCGCCTTGTCGGCCGCACGCATGATGACCTGGTACTGGGACATCGCGAGCGATGACTTCGTGAGTTCGCCCCCGATTGACGAGATTCTCGGCGCGGACGAACGGCATTACACGATGTGCGAACTGTTCGGCCTCATGCCCGTCGAAGATGCCGCACGCGTCAGAGACCAATTCGAACGCATTGCCCGTGATTCGATCACCACGCCGGTGATTGTCGAATTCTCGATCGCGTTGCCGGACGGTCAGGCGAGATTGATCGAGAGTCAGGCGCGCTGCGCCCTCGGCCCGTCGGGAAAGTCCGCCGCGGTGATCGGTGTCGCGGTCGACGTCACGCGCCGCCGCAAGGTGGAGAAGGAACGCGAGGATTTGCTGTTGCACCTCAGGGATGCGCAGAAGATCGATTCCATCGGCATGCTGACCGGCGGCATCGCGCATGATTTCAACAATCTCCTGTCCAGCATACTCGGTTACTCCAGTCTGGCCCGAGACCGCTACGCGGATCAGGTGCCGGCCAAGCTCTTCGACTATCTGACCGAGATCCAGCACGCCGGAGAACGTGGCCGCGAAATGGTCCTGCAGTTGTTGGCTTTCGGGCGCGGCGAACTGCCGGAAGTCTCACCGACCAATCTTCAAGGGCTGGTCGAGCAGACGCTGAAGATGGTGCGCGCCACGCTGCCGGCCAGCATAGAACTGACTGCAGAAGTCTCCCCGGCCCTTCCCCGCGCGGTAACCCACCCCACGCAGTTCCAGCAGATGCTGCTCAACCTGTGTATCAATGCGCGCGATGCCATGGAAGGCGCGGGGCGGATTCTTGTCACCCTCCACGAGGTGTGCCTGGACCCGAGCGTATGCGCGAGTTGTGGCAAGTCCTTCTCGGGCAGGCACGTCCTGCTGTCCGTGATCGACGCCGGCCCGGGCATACCCGATGCAATCCAGTCCCGCATATTCGACCCATTCTTTTCGACCAAATCGAATCTGGGCGGAACCGGCATGGGCCTGGCCATGGTTCACAGCCTCCTCCATAACCATGGCGGCCATATCTGCGTGGAAACCTCGCCCGCGTCGGGCACCCGCTTCAATTTGTATTTCGTCGTGCATCCCAGCGCGGACGCCGACGAACGACCGTTTGAACACGCGCGCAAGGCTTGGCATTTTTCGGCGCCGCTGCGCGTCCTGATAGTGGACGATGAGCCGGCGGTGGGACGCTTCTTCGCCGAGGTGCTGGCATCGAACGGACATTTTGCCGACCTCGAATTCGACCCTCTACGCGCCCTCGAGCGGTTCTGCGCGACGCCGGATGACTATGACCTCGTCATCACCGATCTGACCATGCCCAAACTGAGCGGCGCGGACCTGGCGCGGAGAATCATCTCCATGCGCCCGACCATGCCCATCCTGTTGGTGTCCGGTTACAGCGCCGGCCTCGGCACCGAGGACGCGCAACTCAAGGGCGTGCGCTCCTTCCTGCAGAAACCGATCAACGCCGACGAGTTGATGCAGGCCATTCATCGAGTACTGCGAAACGCGGACTGACGGTCGCACGCCGGGTACGCCGTCGCACGCCGCCCGCCCCCTCAAGCAAAATAATCCGGTTTCCGTGCCGCCCAGGGCAGGGCCTGTTCGAGTTCGCCGGCCAGGCTGTAGAGCGTCTCCTCATCTCCGAGGCGGCCGGCAAACTGCATGGCCAGCGGCAGTCCGGATTCGGCCTGCCACAGGGGCAGCATGATGGCTGGCTGCCCGGTGGTGTTGAACAGCGGTGTGAAAGGGCTGTAGTCCTGGATGATCTGGCGCCACCATCCGCGCATGTCGAGGTTCTTCGCGTTCTGGTCGAGCTCGCCTATCCTGGCGATGTCGCGCGCGAGCGCAGGCGTCAAGACCACATCGTAGGGCTGCATCGCGGCGACCGCCTGGCGTGTGATGGCGTTCTGTGTCGACATCGCCGCTTCCATCTCGAAGGCCTTCAACGACGCGCCGTAACGATAGATTTCGAGCGTGACGGCCTCGGTGGTTTCCGGGCCGATATCGCGACCGGTCTCGCGAGCGAACAGATGCATGTAATGCCCGAGCGTGACAGCCCACAGCGGCAAGGTCGACGAGACAAACGCATCGTTGTCGTAGGCAAAGTTCAGCGGCTCGCATCGATGACCGAGTTGCTCGAGCAGCTCGACGGTGTCGGCGAGTCGCGCGCGTTGTTCCGCACCCGTGTCACAGGCGCCCGGCATCTGTTCGACCACGCCGATGCGCAGCCGCGGTGGCAGGGTATGGGCGGCCGCCAGAAAGCTGCGACGTGGCGGCGGAGCGGTATAGAAGCAGCCGGCCTCCGTGCCACCGACGATGTCCAGCATGGCCGCTGAGTCGCGCACCGTTCGGGTTTCAAAGAACTCCACGCCCAGCCCCCAGAGCAACATGCCGAGATCAGGTCCGCCCGGCGTGCGCCCACGCGAAACTTTCATGCCGACCACACCATTGCACGCTGCCGGAATGCGGATCGAGCCGGCGCCGTCATTGGCGTGGGCAATCGGCACCATCCCGCACCCCACCGACGCGCCCGCGCCGCCCGACGAGCCACCCGTCGCGTAGTCCAGATTCCACGGATTCCGTGTCGGCCCATAGAGCAGCGATTCGGTGCTGGCATTGAACGCCATCTCCGGCAGGGTGGTAGTGCCGACCGCCACCATGCCGGCGGCCCGACAGCGTTCCATCATCACGCTGTCGGTCCCGTGTCTGTAGCCTTCGGCGAGCCGCGATCCCGCCGACGAGATCATGCCTTTGAAATGCATGCCGAACTCTTTCACCACAAACGGCACACCGCGCAGCGGCCCGAGGGGCAGTCCGTCGGCGATTTCACCCAGGGCCTGCTCACGCAGCGTCTGTACCACGCAATTGACGTGGGGATTGAGGCGTTCGATGGCATCGAGGGCGGTCTCCACCAGATCGGCCGGAGAGACCTCCTTGCGACGCACCAGTTCTGCGAGTCCGAGGCCGTCGTAGCGGCCGTAGTCTTTGACGATCATGGGAGGCACTCCTGGTTGAGAGCGGAACGCTCGAGGAGTGCAAAGCATCGATAAGGGAACGGGTCGCAACAATGACCCGGCCGGGTCATTTTGATTGGGCGTGTGCCGCGCGCCTCAAACCAGACCGAGCGCCATGGCGCGCGCGACGGCCTGGGTGATGGTTTGTGCGCCCAGCTTGGCCATGGCTGATTTACGCTGACGGCGCACCGTTTCGAGCGCGCGGAACATGCGTTGCGCCGTGGCGGGCGCGCTGTGACCGGCCGCCGCATGGGTGAGCACCTCGCGCTCACGCGGCGTCAACTCGATGCGTGGCGTGGCATTACCCGTGCACCGGCTCTGCGCGACCGCAGCGTGGAAGGCGTGGGCGAGCACGAACAACTGCTCGGCATTGCGCCCGTGCGCACGCCACGCCCCGCGCGGCGCATGACTCAGGCCACTGACAAATGCGAACCGACCATCCGGCAGGTGTATGGGCACCGTGATGCCATCGAGAAATCCCAGTGTGTCGATGAACGATATCGCCTGACGCTGGGTGGCAGACAACCACAGCGCGCCTTTCACTTCGTTCCAATCCAGGGGCAGGTTGCGTTGATAGCAGGTGCACAGATAAGGGTCTTCGCTCGCGAAGCGCGACCAGCCGTGCTCCCAGCGCGGTGGAAATTTTCGCGACTCGATATGAGGGGCAAACCAAGCGCCGTCCTGTCGCCGCGCACGGGGCAGATAACCGTAGTCGACAGCATCGAAGCCGAGCTGCCCCGCGTGATCGGCCAGGGCATCGAGAGCGCCGGCGAGCGAACGGGAAGTGCGGAAAACCTCGGTGGCATGCACGGGAAATCTCCTGCGGGGCGCAAATGCTCTGCGGACGACGGCGGACGCCGCGTCAGGATTCAAAGACTAGTGCGGAAGTCTTGCCAAGTCGAGGCCGCAGCAGCGCCGTGGCCGCGGCGACGACAGACCGCCATGCGGAACGGCGCGCAGCGCGGACCGGTGTTGCCTTCAGCCGTAGCCGAACAAGCCGCGCGTCTTGATCGTCTCGGCCACCTTGGGCGGCACCATCGATTCCCACTCGTTGCTGTGCGCACCGATTTTCTTGAGGACGTCGGGTGAATAAATCTCGAGATAATCGTGGTTGATGTCGTCCAGTTGCACGATGTAGCGGCGGTCGACGAGATAGCCGTAAAGCTGGCGCAGCTTCTCGGCCACCTCCAGGGTATCGATGGTCACCAGGCGACGCGTTGCCGGATCGAGGTAAGGGTAGACAAAGAGTTTGAGGTTGTTCTTGAACAGCCGACCGAAGCTTTCAAGGATGCCGCCATCCAGATTGGCGTAATAAGACTCATCGAAGATATCCAGCAGGCTCATGCCGCCCATCGCCAGACCGACGCGTCGATTGGTGTAACGGAACAGGTAATTGGCCAATCGGTAGTATTCATAGAAATCCGAAATCATCACCGTGTGGCCGGTGGTGGCCAGCACATCGGCGCGGCTGATGAAATCGTTGAGGTCGAGCTCGCCGTCGGTCATGAGATTGCGCATGGTGATTTCCATGATCGACACGGTTTCACCGGGCGCAACGTCATCGGACTCCGCTTCGAAACTGCGCAGGGCAGCGGCGGCCAGATCGAGGTTCACGTAGGTCACGGGCCGAAAGCGACCACGCTCCACCAGCACCGGCTTCTTGTACAGCACCTCCGACGGCTGCAGCACATGGCCATCGGCGGAGAACATCGCGGCGCCGGTCAGGCCTATCTGCACCAGACGCAGACTCATGACGCGGTTGTCCACGTGGCGGAACTCACTGCCCTGGAACTCGATCAGATCGATTTCGATACGGTTGGTGCTGAGCCCGTCGAGCAGCGACTCCAGCAGACGCTCGGGCTCGCCATGCAGGAATCGCGCACCGTAGATGAGGTTGACGCCGACGATGCCCAGCGCTTCCTGCTGCAAGCCATTCTCGACATCGAGCATGCGCACATGGATGACTATCTGATTGTCATCGCTGTAGGGCCCGATCTGGAACTTGATGCCCATCCAGCCGTGGCATTCATTGTTGCCGCGAAAGCTGCGTGCCGACACCGTATCGGCAAACGCGAAGAATGTGGTGTCGTCGCCGCGCAGCGTGCCCAGGCGTTCGACATTCAGTCGCTGCTCGTAATCGAGCATGGCCTGCAGACGTTCACGACACACATAGCGCGAACAGGGGCCGTAGATGGCATCGCTGACCTTCATGTCGTAGGCAGAAATGCTCTTGGCGATGGTGCCGGCCGCGCCGCCGGTGCGGAAGAACCAGCGCACCACTTCCTGGCCGGCGCCGATCTCGGCGAAGGTGCCGTAATAGCGCGGATCGAGATTCACCGCCAAGGCCTTGTCGCGCGGAAGGACGGGATGTTCAGGCATAGGGGCGCGCTTCGATAAATGGGCTGGCATCAAATCAAGCTCTATGGGTGCTTTTCAGCAAGGATCATGCCGAGCGCGCCCGCGGCCGCGCTGGCTGGCCGACGGCTGGATGATTTCGCCCGCGCGCATGGGCTTGCACGAGCGGGCTTGCAGGTGGCGATGAGGAACAGAGAGAACAGAACGGGGCTGGCCACCCGAGACTTTGCACCAAATTGCGCGATGGGCAGGGCGCCTTGCACCAAGGCTTGGCTAACGGTGGCCGTTGGCGTCCACGCTCAAGTCAGCGGGTCGACGTCGAGGCGCACGATCCAGTCTTCCAGACCAGTGCCTGCCACCGGGTAGCGTTGCATGACCAGGGGGTCGTGCCCGGGCACGATGTGCCGGGGCGAGGTCGCGAGTTTGCGCAGGGTCTGATAGCCGGCCAACATGTCGCCGAGGTTGTAGAGCACCGGAAAAGCGCGGTCCTGCTCCATATGCGCGTAGAAGTGACTGGCGTCGGACGCCAGCACCACCCAGCCCCGCGCGGTACGCACACGTACCGCCTGCAAGCCCTTGGTATGCCCGCCAATGTGATGGACCTCCACCCCCGGTGCGATCTCGGCGGCGCCATCGTGATACTGCACACGCCGGTCGAACACGCATCGCACCAGGTTGACGACGTCGTCCGCCTCGTAGCCGTGACGCAGGAGGTCATGGCACATGCAGCGGCCGGTCGCGAATTCCATTTCCTTGTCCTGCAGGTGAAAGCGTGCGCGCGGAAACAGCGGGATGTTGCCGGCGTGATCGTAATGCATGTGGGTCACGATCACGTCGTCGATGCTTGCCGGCGCAATGCCGAGCGCCGCCAACCCTGTGGCCACGGGCTTGACGATTTCCCGCCCGCGCCTCGCGGCCATGGTCTCGTTGAAGCCGGTGTCGACCACGATGGTGCGTTCGGCGTTGGCAATCACCCACACGTAATAGAACAGCGGCATCTCGACGTCGTGACTGTCACCACCGACGAAGTTGTCCGGCGAGCGACGCATGAGACGCGCATAGCGGATGGCGCGCACTTCGTAGCTGTCAGCGGTCATGGGCGAGGACTCCTGTACGTTCGAGCGCAAGCCGGCGGATGGACGATGTGGCCGACTCAGCTTTTCTCGTTGCGTTCGAAATCAGCGATCGCTTCCTTGGCGAGACGAAACGCCTCGACGCCCGCCGGAATACCGCAGTAAATCGCGACCTGCATCAACACTTCGCGAATCTCTTCACGCGTGACTCCGTTACGCAGGGCACCGCCGACATGGGTCTTGAATTCGGTCGGGCGATTGAGCGCCGACAGCATGGCGAGGTTGATCATGCTGCGCACCTTGTGGGGCAGACCCTCGCGGCCCCACACGGCGCCCCAGCAGTACTCCGTGGTCAGGCGTTGCATCGGCATGTTGAAGTCGTCGGCGGCGGCCATGGCCTTGTCGACGAAATCGGCACCGATCACGGCTTTGCGGATCTCGAGACCGCGCTCGAACAGATCATCGTTCATGTTGTTCTCCTGGATGTTGCGGAACAGAAAATGGCCAGGCGACGCAAGCCGCGCTGCCGGCGGGAAGCGGTCTCACAAGTGCTGCGCGCGCCGGATGTCGAGGCCGCCGCTAATCGTCATTGGCCAGCAGCGCGCTCAACTGCCCGGCGTCGTCGCTGTCCTGCAGACGGTCTATGCACTGTTCGATGGCCGTGGCGCGCGCGGCGCCGGCACCCTCGCGCACCGCCACGCGGAAGCGCTCACGCACCTCGGCCGGCGCGGCATTGACGACATTGTCCAGGCGCAGCTGCAGGCGGCTGCCGTCGTGCATGCGTATGTCGACTTCCCCGCCTTGCAGACCGGGATAGACGCGTGTCATCTCGTCGTCGACCGCCAGGGACATCAAGCCGATCAGGCGATGCAGCCGCGCGTCGTTCAGCAATGTGAAATTCCTTTCCGTCACACCGCGCTCGATGAGCGCGGCCGCAACGTTGTATTGAATACTCATCTTGGCCTGCAGGATGTGGGCAAAAGGCCCGCGGTGATTGCAGCCGGGATAGAGCATGCCGGCGCGCGGCACGCGCACCGAAATCGCCGCGATGTGCTCGATGGAGAAGTCGCTGCCGTGCGCGAGTCGCAGCGCGGCCTGGCTTGCGGTCTGGGCGAAATTACAGGCGGGCACCGGCTTGTGATAGACGGCCAGTATCTCGGGTTCGGCGGCGAACAAGGCCATGGTCGCGCGTCCGCGCTTGCCGAAGGCGGCGAACAGCCCGGCCTCGCCATCGAGGGCACTCGGCGAGGCAAACGCGCCGCCCTCGGCCAGATGCACCGCCAGCACCGCGTTGCGCGCCGCGACGCCGGCCTGAAAGAACATCTCACTGCCGCCGGTATGGGCCCATTGGTTGTAGCCCACCGTGGTGTTGGCTCCGAGGGCGAGGGCGCTGACGGTCTGGGCTTCATCCAATTGCAGCAGGCGCGCGCCGGCGGCGGCGCCGGCCAGCGGCCCGGTGACACCGGTCGGGCGATGGATCTTCGCGACTTCCGCGTCCATCACCGCGCGACCGAGCTGACCGCCGGCTTCATAGCCGACCACGGCGGCGGCGATGAACTCACGGCCACTGATGCGCCGACGCTGCGCGAGCGCCAGCAAGGTCGGCAATACGATGATACCGAGATGACTGATGCTGCCGGAGTGCATGTCTTCGCGCACCAGACCATGCCCCATCACCGCATTGGCGAACGCGGCATCGGCCGCACTCACGCGGCCCGCCGTGCCGATGATGCTCGCACCGCGCGCCGGGTCGGCAAGCTGCTCAGCCAGACCTCTGGCCTGAACGCTCCAGGGCAGGTGGCGGGATTCAAAGGCGCAGCCGATCAAATCGAACAGGCAGGTCTTGACCTTGTCGATGACGGCGACGGGCAGCGCATCGAGGGTCATGGCGCGCAAGGCGCGCGCGAGTTGTGTGGCGAGGGGCGTCTCGACGAGTGACGTTGCGCTAGCCATTGCGGCATTGCCGGCATGCGTCATGATTCGTTGCTCCGTCTGGTGTTCGAGCCTGGGATGTCCGGACCTTCAACCCCGCACCTCCACCCCGGCCCAGGACTCCACGACCTTGCACATCGAAGTGAAATCCGAATCGGCGCCGAACATCGCGTTGGTGACGGCCAGCAACTGGCGCACCGTCGCGCCACACACCATCGGCACGCCCAACGCCTCGGCTTCGTCTATGCACAGGCGCACGTCCTTGTAGGACAAGCCGGTGGCGAAACCGAAATCGAAAGTCCCGGGCAGAATCGCGCGAGGAAATTTGTCCTGGGTCGCGCTGTTGCGCCCGGAACCGGCGTTCAGCACATCCAGCATGACCTTGGGATCGAGGCCCGCCTTCACCCCCATCACCATGGCTTCCGAGGTCAGCGCAATGGCCGCGGCGGCGAGCAGATTATTGGCGAGCTTCATGGTCTGCGCCTGACCGGCGAGCTCGCCCAGATGAAAGGGTTTGCCGAACAAGGACAGGATGTCTTCGAGTTCCAGATACACCGCTTTGGCGCAGGACACCATCACCGCCAGCGTGCCCTCGCGTGCGCCCTTCAGTCCGCCGCTGACCGGCGCATCGACGTATACGATGTCGCGCGCCGCGAAGCCCTCGGCGACGCTGCCGGCGGTGCGCGGCCCGATGGTCGAGAAGTCCACCACGCGCTTGACGCGACGGCCGTGGATGAGTCCATCGGCATTGAGTGATGCCTGACGCACGATGTCCGGGTTGGGAAGACTCAGGAACACGACGTCGGCGGCGTCGCCCACGGCGCTGGCCGAAGCGGCCGCGATCGCGCCCTCGGCGCTGAGCGCGGCGACCGCCTCGCTGCTGACATCGTAGACATGCACTTCATGCCCACGCTGCAACAAGCGTGCGGCCATGAGGCTGCCCATCCGCCCGATGCCGACGAACCCGAAAATCTGCTGCGTCATGGCGACCTCCCCAGGCCTCGAGCCACAGATAGTAGCCGGCCCGCCGGCGACTGGCATCCCCATTGTTGGCTATGCAAGGAATGTGGATACCGGACGGATGCGCAAGCCGAGCGGGCCTCCAGCGCGATGTGCAGTCGCACATTCGCGCGCTGCGATTGCCATGGGCGGACGGCCCCAATACAGTTCGCGATGCTCGTGCAGCCACGCATCGGTGCACGTGCCGCGCGCGCACGTTCCAACTGTTGGTGACACCTCGAGGAGATGGTTTTGATCAAGCCCGAAGATTGCGAATTCCATTTCAAGCCCGATTCCCATTGGCAATGGGTTGAAACCATCGCGCTGCCGTTCAGCGTGCCCGAGGCCAATATCAACGGCATCATCTATGTGTTGACACGGCCGATGCTGGGCGTGTGCGCGTGCGACATCACCATGATGGACCGCATCACGGATCTGTGGGAAGAACAGCTCTACATCGACAATCAGCAACATCTGCCCTGCCCGAAGTCCCTGCTCGATTTCACGTTGCCCAACGGCCTCAGCATTCAGGCGGTCGAGCCCTTGAAGCGTTATCGCGTGAGCTATGAAGGCATCGACGACACGCGCTTCACGCTCGACTATGTCGGCCTGCACGAACCCTATGACATCAACGACCCGGCCATGGATCCGACCGCGGCGCAACGCAATGGCCCGGCCTGGGACAGTTCCTGGTCCGGTCACTACGAGCTGACCTATCACATCACCGGCGAACTGGTGGTGCGCGGCAAGCGTTATGCGGTCGATTGCGTGGATACCGGCGATCGCAGCTGGGGCCCACGGCCGGAGCGTGAGAATTCGCCGGTCATCTGGTGGCATGCGAGCTTCGGCCGCGAGCTGACCTTGCACCTGTTCACCGGTCATCACCTCGCGCAGACCGCGCAGATGGGCCCGCATATCAGTGGCTACATCCTCGAGCAGGACAAACTCTACGGCATCACCGCCTCGCGCGGCGTGCAGGAATATCGCAAGCTGATTCCCATGGGCGGCGAGCTCGAGGTCACCGATATACGCGGCAAGACTTCGCTCTTCACCTATTCAACGGTCAACAGTTGCCTGTGGGCGCCCTATCCGTCCAACACCTATCTGCAGGCCTCCATGCGCGTCAATCACGACGGCAAGCGCGGCTATGGCGTGCAGCAGATGGGCTTGAGCCGCGCTTATCTGACCCGTCATCGCGACGCCATCCGCGCGCGCTACTGAGCACCACGCGCGCCTGCCGGCGGAACTCCGCGTCGGTATGCGCGCGCCATCTGAACGAGGTGTGCTGACATGGAATTGCGCCCCGCGCTTGCGCTCGACTCCGTCATCAAGGCGATGACCGATGTGGTGCTGCCCGCCGTCGATCCGCATAACAAGCTGGCGCAGGAACAGGCGCGCCTGGTGATCGGTGTGCTGGGCCTGATGGCGAAACGCCTGCCATTGCTCTATCGCTTCGAGCGCGATGAGTTGTCACGCGTTCTGATCCTGGCCGCGCATCTCGATGGGCAGGCCGCGCGATTGCCGGCCGTGCAGGACGCCGCGCAGCCGCTGCGCACCGCGGTTGCGAGTGCGCAGGATGTGCTGGATCGCGCGCGCGCTGAACCGGCGGAACTCGAAGCGGCCAATTTTGAATTGCGCACGCACATCAGTGCCCTGGTCAGCGCGCTCTATACCCATGCAGACGAGGCGACGCGCAAAAGCCTCGGCGCGACGGTCACCGCCCATGCCAAGGAGCAGTTGCTGCGCGAACGCGCCTGGCATGTGAGCCAGGGATGGGAAAGCGATGCGGCCTCGCTGCCGAGCATCGAGTCTCTGCTGCCGTGAGCCGCGTCGACAAGAATCATCCCAGCGAGGAATGGATCGCGACACTGCGTCAACGCCTGCCGTGCGAGGCCGAACTCGATCGCATCCTGACCCGCAAGCTCAGGCGCCGCGCCGGCCCGCCCTTTGCCTCGGTCAGGCTCGAGACCCTGGTGGCCGGCGTCGATGCCCTGTTGCGCAGCGAACTCGGCGACGATTTCACGATCAGCGCGGCGAGTTGGTTGTCGGGCGGCGCATCGAAATTGCAGATGGCCTTTACCTTGCAATGGCATCGGCCTCGACTGGGTCCCACGACCTCGCGCATGGTGCTGCGCATGGAACCCTCCGAGTCGATCACCGAGACCAGCCGGCTGCGGGAGTATCAGATCATCAAGGCCTGTGCCGGCGTCGTGCCGCTGCCGGAAGTCCATTGGGTCGATGCCGACGGCAGCTTCCTGCCCTACCCGGCCATCATCTATGGCTTTGTCGAAGGCACGCCCAAGCCCAGCGCGTCGAGCAGCGGCGTGAGCGGTGTCGGCACTTTCTTTCCGCCGGCCATGCGCGGCGCGCTCGGTGCGCAATTTGCCGAGCAGCTCGGCCGCATCCACGCCTTCGACTGGCGCGCCTCGCAACTCAGTGCATTCGACAAACCGCGGCCCGGCTTCGATGCGGTGACATGGGATCTCAATCACTGGGAACGGGTCTGGGAGGAAGACGTCAACGAAGATGTGCCGCTCATTCGGCTCGCCTTCGCCTGGCTGCGCGCGAACATGCCACCGGTCGATCATGTGTCGGTCGTGCACGGCGACTATCGCACCGGCAATTTCCTGTTCACCGAACACGACCAGCGCATCACCGCCTGGCTCGATTGGGAGATGGCCTATCTCGGCGACCGCCATGGCGACCTGGCCTGGGCGGTCAAGAGTCTTCTGGGCGGCATGGCCGAGGATGGCAAGACCTTCCTGGTCGGCGGCCTCATGCCACGGCAGGAATTCTTCGCCGCCTATGAACGGGCTTCGGGTCTGCCGGTCATCCCCAAGGTGCTCGACTACTACGACATCTTCGGCACCTTGAAGATAGTCGCCATCTGCATCGCCAGCGGCTACCGCGCAGCGCGCAACGGCAAGACTCACCAGGACGTGCTGGTCGCATGGTTGACGGGGATTTCCTATTCCCTGCTCGAAGATCTGCGCGTCAAGCTCGAGGCCGTGCTGTGAGTGAACTGCGCATGCACCGCCGCCGAAGAGCGGGCCCGAGCGGCGTTTGTTCATGGACTTTACACGGCGTTCGAGCGCTGGCGGCGCGCTAGTGCATTGATCCGATGGACCGCGCGCCGAGCCGAGGCCATGCTTCGCGCTGCGGCCGCGGGTAGCGCGGTCTCGATAACCGGAAGGGCGTCACACTTCGTCAAGCGACTTTACACAAGTGCCGGAATCTCCCTGGCGCTGGCCGCTAAGGTTCTGAAATCATTCACCCTGGTTGCGATGGCCCGATCATTGCTCCGACTTGGAACAGATAATTCTCAGGATAAGGATTGCCCCATGCGCCCTACGCTCGTCGCGACACTCGCCCTCTCCCTGCTCTCGGCCACCGCTGCCCAGGCTGTACCGCTGTTCAGCGACACTTTCGACAGCGAAGTGCTGGGCCTCAACCAGACGCTCGATAACTGGACAGTCAGCGACGGCGCCATCGACGTGGTCGGGACCGGCTTCTTCGACTTCTATCCCGGCAATGGCAACTACATCGACCTCGATGGCTCGATTGGCAACGCCGGCAAGATCACCACCAACGCACTGTTCAATCTGCTGGCTGGCACCTACACCTTGAGCTTTCAGCTCGGTGGCTCGACCCGCGGCGACAGCAATTCGGTGACGGTCGCACTGGGCAGTATCTACAGCGAAGTATTCACCCTCGCTTCGAACGCCGGTCTGCAGACCATCACCCGCTCCATTTTTCTGGGGGCCGCGGCCGGCAGCGGTGCGCTGAGCTTTGATCACGCCGGGGGCGACAATCTCGGTCTGTTGCTCGATGACGTGGCGCTCGATTTCCGCACCGTGCAGACCGATGTGCCGGAGCCGGCCAGCTTCGCGCTGGTGGCCCTGGGTGGCTTGCTCGGCGTGGGGCGTCGCCGTCGCGCTTAAGACGGTCTGCTGATTCTCACTCGAAACCGTGCGGCGCAAATGCCGCACGACTTTCCCGCCTCTCCACCCGCGCCGGATTTCGCGCCCGCATAAGCCAAGACGGCACGGGCGTTCGTCGTCGATATCCGGTCGTCCGTGACCTGCCCCCGGTCTGGCGGCCACGACAATGCCGCGGGTCGGCCACCGCCTGCAACGGCACTGACCGCAGCCCCCTCCCCCGCCCGCGGGTGTGGCCGAGCGCCACGCGAATTCGTTACGCTGCGGGCCATGTCCCGACCGCCAAGCTCCCGTAAACCCAGCACAGGGACAACACGCAAGCCGAGCGCCAGGCAGAAGACTGCAACATCCCGCTCGCGCAGCGGCCCACCGAAGCCGAAGAAGGCCAAGACCGCGGCCGAACCACGCACCGGCGCGCGATCACCATCAGCGAAACCCCAACCGACAGCGACACCAGCCGCGGCCAAGCGCCCGGACTTCGTTCCTCCGCGCCCGCCCTTCGCCGCGCGCTGGCTTGCGCGGTTGCTGTTCCTGACGCGCGTCCCGGCCTTCGTATATCTGTTCATCGGCGTGGTATCGCTGCTGGTGCTGGTGCCGACCGTGAACTGGGTCTATCAGGTGGTGCGCAAGCCCTCGGAGTTGTTCTTTCCGGTCAGCGACGATTTGTACAAGACGCCGAGCGAGACATGGCGCAGCTACGCGCCGCTGTTCCTGGCCCATTCCACTTCCATCATGACGCCCGAACTGCTCGCCGCGCTGGCGCAGAAGGAAGCCTCGGGCAATCCCGTCGCCCGCACTTACTGGCGTTGGTCGACCACCCTCGATCTGTTCGAGATCTACCGTCCGGCATCGAGCGCGGTCGGCATGTATCAGTTCATCGACGGCACCTTCGAGGAAGCCAAGCGCTATTGCATCCACGATCATCGCGTGGTCGCCGATGGGCCATGGCACGACATGCATAGCTGCTGGTTCAACAATCTCTATGCGCGCGTGGTTCCCTCCCACGCGGTGGAGCTGGCGTCCTCCAATCTCGATCGCCGGGTGCGCGAGATCCTGGCGCGCAAGGGCATCAAGGGCGCGAGCTTGCGCCAGCAACAGGAACTGGCCATCGTCACCCACCTGTGCGGCGCCGGCGCCGCGGCGAAGTTCGCGTCCAATGGCCTCAAACTGCTGCCCGGCCAGCGCTGCGGCGATCACGACCCGCGTCAGTACATCGAGCGGGTGATGGGATTGGCCCGCACCTTCGCCACGCTGCGTAAATGACGGGCGGGCCGCACGCAGGCGCTTTATCATGCCCGCCTGCTTGAACGCTTTTGCCACGATGGAGGGATATCGATGATCACGGTTGCGCAGATTGGCCAGGTTTACGTCAAGGCCACACAGTTTCTGCATCCCGAGCGCGTTGAAGTCTTGCCGTCCGGCATACGCTACGACCGCGAGTTCGCGCTGCTCGAAGAGGATGGCAAGTTCGTCTCGTCCGACAAGCACGGCGATTTCTTCCCGCTGCGTTTCAGTTTCGACGCCGACAAGGACGAGCTGAATCTCACCCTGCCGGACGGCCACACGGTGCGTGGTCCGGCCGCCGGCAGTGGGCGGCGCTGGGCCACCAACCACGCCGGCCTGCGCGATATCGAAATGGCCGAGGTCGAAGGGCCGTGGTCGGAAGTGATCTCCGAGTTCGCCGCCCGGCCGATGCATCTCGCGCGCTGCGTGCTGACCAATGGCGCGGTCGATGTCCTGCCGATCACCTTCGTGACCACCGGTTCCCTGCAACGTCTGTCACGGGAAGTCGGTGCAGGCGTGGATGCCGCGCGCTTTCGCGCCGGCTTCGTGTTCGACAACAGCGTCGAGCACGAAGAGGACGATTGGGATGGACGCCTGCTGCGGGTCGGTACGGTAACGCTCAAGGTGCGCACGGCGGTGCCGCGCTGTGGCATCACGGGTTTCAATCCCATGAGCGGCGTGCGTGATCAGGAAGTGATGAAGGGTCTGGTGCGCTATCGCGACAAGGCGTCCTTGCCGGACGGCCTGCTGCCGGGCTTCAGCACACCCGGCTTTGCGACCTACGCCGAAGTGGTGACACCGGGCGTGGTCGAGCTCGGTGACAGCGTCGAACTCCTGTCCTGACCCTCTGCCTCGGGTGTGCTGTAGCGCAGCCAGCACTCTGAGGCTGGCTCCCGGCAGATGCGAATGAATTCGCACCTGCCGATGCCGCCATTCGGTCTCAGGCGCAGTGTTTGCGCACGAAAGCGCCGATACCGTCGATCGCTTCCTGGCCCTTGTCGAGCATCGGTGCGAACAGATGCCAGACGTGGATCATCTCCGGCCACACTTCCATGGTCACATCCACACCGGCAGCCTTGAGCTTGGGTACGATGCGCGTGGTGTCATCGAGCAAGGTCTCGGCATCGCCGACCTGGATCAGAAGCGGCGGCAGACCTTTGAAGTCGCCGTAGAGCGGCGAGGCCAGCGGGTTCCTGGTGTCGGCACCCTGCAGATAGGCGCCGGCCATTTCGGTCAACGGCCCCTTCTGCACCATGGGATCGACGGCGGCGCGCGTTTCCATCGAAGCGCCCGTGCCTTCCATGTCGGTCCACGGCGAAATCGGCACCGCGCAACCCGGCATGGGATCGCCCGCATCGCGCAAGGCCAGCAGGGTCGCGAGGGCCAGTCCGCCACCGGCCGAATCGCCGGAGATGGCGATGCGCCTCGCCGCGATACCCTGCGCCAGCAACCAGCGGTAGGCAGCGCAGGCGTCTTCCACCGGTGCCGGGAACGGCGCTTCCGGCGCGAGACGATAGTTGATGGCGAGCACGCGGCGACCGCTGGCCTTGGCCAGGCGCTCGAGCATGGCGCGATGGGAATCGACCGAACCGAGCAGATAGCCGCCGCCGTGCAGATACAGAATCACGCTCTGGGTATCACCGCCGACCGGCGTCAGCCATTCGGCGCTGACGCCGCCGGCATCGACCGCAGTCGCGCTGACGTCCGCCAGGCGTGGCGTGGCGCTGCCCATGCTGTCCAGGCCTTTGCGCATGTCGGCCAGCGAGTCGCCGGGTTGGATGATGGGATTCTGTGTGAGCAGGGTACGGATTGCATCTATCTGGGCATTGGCCATGGTGATTCCCCTTGAATATCGATGAAAAGAACAAGTGCCGCATGATAACCGACGCGCAACGTGATGCCCGTCGCTGCCGTTTTGCCTTGCGCCCGATTCCAGTGGGTCGGAGTTCAGTCTGACGGTGCGACGCCGGGCCTGTCGCCGAGGCGCGCCCGTCGGTCAGACGGAAGTCCCACCCACAGGAAACTGAAGCTCGTCATCCGCAGCAGCGATACCTTCGCACGCGCCAATCCATCCCCTCGAAGGCGCGCCCTTCAATGTGCGAATCTGCCGCGCCTGCCGGCATCCGATTCATGCACGGCGCGGTTTCAGCTTGACCGGCAGGTGCTTCAAGCCGCCGACGAAGGTCGATTGCACGCGCTCTATGGGCCCGGTGATCTCGATGCCATCGTAGCGCGACAACAGTTCTTCCATGGCCAGACGGATCTCCATCTTGGCGAGCGGCCCGCCGAGACAGAAATGCGGACCGGCGCCAAACCCGAGGTGCAGATTCGGATGGCGTGTCACGTCGAAGTCATAAGGGCGCTCGAACACTTCCGGGTCGCGGTTGGCCGAGGGGAACCACAGCATCACGCGTTCATTCTCGCGTATGGCCTGGCCGCCGAGTTCGGTATCGCAGGTCGCGACGCGCATGAGTGAGATGACCGGATCCGACCAGCGCACCATCTCTTCGGCGGCAAGCCGCACACGTCGCGGGTCTTCGCGCAGCAATGCCATCTGCGCGGGGTTCTCGAGCAGGGCGAGCACGCCGCCGGAGAAGGCATTCCGCGTGGTCTCGAAACCCGCCAGGATGATCTGCACGGCGTTGTAGGTGACCATGCGCTGGCTGAGTGGCTGGCCATCGATGGTGGCATTCGCGAGGGACGTCAGCGGATCGGAAAACGGGCAGCCGCGACGTTGCGCCGAGTGCTGCTCGGCATAGGCCTGCAATTGGCGGAAACCATGGATGACGGTCTCGGCGACGCTGCCGACCTGATATTCGGGATCGCTGCCGCCGATGGCTTGCTTGCCCCAGGTCAGCATGTCGTCCCAGCTGCTGACGGGCAGGGCGAGGATGTCGCAGATCACCGCCATCGGAATGCGCACCGCGAGATCGGTCACGAGATCGATTTCGCCATGGGCGGGCAAGGCGTCGAATATCTCGCCGACCAGTTGCCGCGTGCGATCCTCGCCATCGGTCAGGGCCTTGGGCAGAAAAGGCGTCGAGATGACTTTGCGCACCGCGGTGTGACGCGGCGGGTCGATCATCGCGACATTCTCTCCCACACCCCAGGCCTCGGCGGCGATGGCGGCCATGGCGTCGTCGATGATCGGGAACACCCCTTCCCGCTCCGAGCTGAAGCGCATGGCGTCGTTGAGGATGGTCTTGATGTCGGCATGACGGAACACCGACCAGTAGCCGCGGCCATCGGGGCTCGCCGTCCAATGCACGGGGTCTTCCACGCGCAGGCGATCGAACAGTCGGTAATGTTCGCCGGTGGCGAAGAACGCGGGATCGTTCAGTAGCGCGTCGACCTGCATGAACGCATCCCCTTCGCGCGTGGCGCGCACTGGTGTGGCCGCTCGGATGGTCACATAGGCCATGGGGCCAGACAAGGAACCATATGTGGGGGTCGATGCTACGCCGTCCTCGTAGGTGCGCAGGCATGCGCGCCGACAGCGGCGCGTCTCAACCGACCCGCCGGCACGCCGCTGCCGGATGGGGCGCTTGCAGCCGCGCCGGTCGGCCCTCGAACAACTTCTCACGCAAGGTGCCCGGTCGGTACTCGGTCTGCATGCGCCCGCGCCGCTGCAGCACCGGCACCACGGCTTCGACGAAATCCTCGAACGTCGCCGGCAAGGTCGCATAGGACAGATTGAAACCATCGATGCCCTGCGCCACCCAGTCCTCGAGCTGATCGGCTATCTGCTCGGGCGCGCCGACCAGCACCGGCCCCGCACCGCCGATGCCGACGAAGCGCGCGACATCGCGCAGTGTCCACCGACGACTCGTATCACCGGCGGTGAAGCTGTGCAGCACCGTGCGCACGGCATTGGTGTCGATGTATTCGATCGGTTGATCGGGCTCGTACTGGCTGAAGTCGATGCCGGTCCACGCGCATAACAGCGCCGTCGCGCCTTCGTAACTGACCTCGCTCAAGTACTCCTCGTATCTGGCCTGTGCTTCAGCTTCCGTGCCACCGGTGATGATCTTCATATAGGCGAAACACAGGACGTCATCGGCGTGACGGCCGAAGCTCGCCATTTTCGTGCGCACATTGCGCGCATAGTCGCCGGCCACCTGGCTGTTGGCGCCGATCACGAAAACGCATTCGGCATTCTCGGCGGCGAAGGCCGTGCCGCGATCGGAGGCCCCGGCCTGGAACAGCACCGGCGTGCGTTGCGGTGAGGGCTCGCAGATATGGCAGCCGTGCACGCTGTAGTATTCGCCGTCGTGAGCGATGTCGCGCACCTTGCGCGGATCGGCGTAGATGCCGCGCAGCTTGTCCTTCAGCACCGCATCGTCCGCCCAGCTTTCCTCCCACAGGCGATAGCACAAGCGTGTGTATTCGTCTGCCATGGCGTAGCGCACGTCGTGATCAGGCAGATGGGTCAGGCCGTAGTTGCGCGCCGCGCTGCGGGTGAACGATGTCACGATGTTCCACGCCACGCGTCCCTCGGTCAGATGATCGAGCGTCGATATCAAGCGCGCGAACGTGAAGGGGTGGTATTGCATGATGGAACTGGTGTAACCGAAGCCGAGATGTTCGGTGGCCGCGGCCATGGCCGGCACCAGCAGCATCGGATCGTTGATCGGCAGATGGGTGGCATTGATAAGCGAGGCATCGCGGCTGCCGGCATAGATGTCATAGGGCCCGACCACGTCGGCGAGGAAAATCGCATCGAAGCAACCGCGCTCCAGGAGTCTCGCGAATTCCGTCCAATGCTTGAGCGAGGTGTAGTCGACCATGTGGTCGTCCTCGCGCATCCATAAACCGGGCGACATATGCGTCACGCAGTTCATGCGGAACGCATTGAAGACCATGCGTTTGCTCGTCATCATCGGGCTCCTTTACTCCCGGTCATCATGGCGCAGCGCGGTTTGCTGATCGCACTATATTTCATCCGGAGCCCTGCAATGGCAGACCAACTCTTTGCGGAACAAGTGGCGATGGCCAACGCCGCGGCGGGCTCGGGTATCGGCTCGGCCATCGTCGATGCCGTGCTGGCACGCGGTGCCTGCGTGATGGCGGCCGATGTCAGCGCGCAGCGTATCGCGCGCCTGGAGGACAGATCGACGGCCCGCCCATGTCAGCGGCGAAGCGATACGCGTGGCGTGTTGAGCGCCCGGCGCTGACGCTGTGTCCTGCGGGCTGCGTAACTGACGCTGATCAGCCTGCCCTTCTGCGACCTCGCTACGCTGGCATCAGACCGACAGCGAAGCTCGGTCGTGGGTCTGCCGTGCGCGCGCCGCCCCGGCGCGGGCGTCGGCATGGAAGGACGATTGGAGGGTTTTATGTCCTGTAAGCAATGGCTGGCTGCGTTCGCGCTGCCCGCACTCATCATCAATGCACCGCAGGTCACGGCGGACACCGTGCCTATCTGGGTGACAGACACCATGGCCAGTGTCGACGTCTTCACCGGCACACCGGAGCCGCTGCATGTCTCGCGTTTCAGCGATGTCGAATCCCACGTCGATGCGCTGTACGCCAAAGGCGATGCCATCGCAGACATCGGCTATGCGACGGCCTTCGCCGAAGCCCAGGGTTCACTCGGCCCGGCGCTGTTCTACACCACCCATGCGAGTTCACGCGCCGATGCCGAGTTGAACGATCTCGCAAGCGGTCGCTACCGGGTGAGCTTCGCCTTCACGGTGTTGTCGATGGGGCCGGGCACGCTGGCCGGCAATGAGGCCGCGGTCGGCTATCAGTACGGCAACATCACGGTGGAACTGAAGGGTACGGCGTCCGGTATCTATACCGCAGATATCGATCTCAACGATGGCACGGGGCCGGACGACAACTGGATCGCCTTCTTCGCCTGGTCCGACAGTCATGCAATGCAAGGCACGGTCAGCGGCAACGCCACACTGAGCGATGCGCTGGTGACCCGGCTGCCCGATCAGCCCCACCTGCCGACGCCGCTACCCGCGGGCCTGTGGCTGTTCGTGCCGGCGCTCGCCATGCTGGCCGGCGTCCGGCGGCGCGCTGCCTAGAAGCGCGCGCGCAGGGCGTGCAGCGCCGCCACGGCATGGGCCGTGGCGAATACGCGTCGGCGGTCGGCGACGACGGCACCCGGCGCGCTGCGCAGGGGACCGCGATAATGCGGGCTGGTCACGCGCAGACAGGGCGCGCAGGGCCACGAACCGTCGGCGAGCTGCGCGGCGAGCAGACGTCGCGTGGCGGTGCGCAGTTCGTCTTCGAGACCCTCCATCGCCAGCGCCGCGCTCACCGCCATCGCCCATTGCGGGCAACCCAGCGGACTCGTGAGCACGGCCCGCAACGCCGACCTCGCCTGACCGGAGAGGCCGCCGGTGCGCGCCTGCAGCCACAGCCCATAGGCATCATCGTTCCACCAGTAGCTCGTGAGCACGCCGTCGCTGCTGTGCGCCTCGAGCCAGGCCTCGCCACGGGCCACACGCGGCGCATGGGCACCGCTGCGGCGCAGGCATTCCAGCACCATGGCGGAGACATCGACATGGGCTGTCTGCCAGGCGTCGCGCGGCGCCTCGGCGCGCAGCGGCACATAGGTCGGATAGCCGCCGCACGCGGTCTGCGCCGCGGCCAGCCTCTCGCACAGGAATTCGGGAGTGGGCAGCGCGAAGCGCTGCAGGACCATCAAGGCCTGCGCCGTGCTGTCGCAGTCCACCGCGACGTGACGGTTATAGCCCCAGCCGCCATCGTCGGCACCATGGCTCGACAGATAGCGCGCGCCACGCGCTGCAAACCGATCGAGCAGCGGCACGCTCTCGACCACGAAGCAGACATGGGCCGTCAGCCAGCAGCTCGACGCGCCGGGATACAGACAGAAGCCGCGCAGACTGCCGTCGTCACGCTGTTGACGTTCAAGGAAGCGCGCGCCCTGCGCCACGGCGTGCTCGAGGCGGGTGGCCGTGAGCTCGAATTGCGCATGCAGCAGGCCGCGCGCGGGATGCCGCGCGACGAAGCAATATTCAGCCAGTCGATCGCGACATGCGCCAGCCAGCAGAGCAACGCTGCGCGCCAGGCCGCGCCAGCCTAGCTCAACAGCTCGCGACACAGATGCAGGGTCTTGGCGTGTGTTTCGTCATTCCAGGCGCGTGCCGCGGCGAGGGTGTCAAGCAAGGCCGCGCACAGCGCACGCTCGATGTCGCCATGCACCGCGGGGCCTGCCGCGATGCGCAGCGCGCCGCGCCCGAGATAGGCGAGCGTCGCCAGCGCATCGATACCACGGCCCTTGCCGAGAAAATAATTCGGCGCCAAGGTCTCGAAGTCCTCAGCGACGTCGAGCGAGTCGTCCCACAACTGACAGAAATGCGCGAGCGCCGCATACAAGGCGCGCCCCTGCGCGACCTCGCGGGCCGCCGCCATCTGGCCGATGAAGATCACCGGGCCGGTTTTGGCCATGAACGGATCCTGACTCTGGCCGAGCACGCTGCGGTACATCGCTTCGAGCAGGGCGAGCAACTCGGCGAGCCGCTGCGGATCCGCGGCGAACTGGCGGCCGGTACTCGACAGCGCATGGTCGAACAGATCCACCACCAGTGCGGCGGCGGTGTGCTCCGAGCGCAGGCGCAGGCTTTCGTCATCGGGATGATGCAGGCGCGCGTACAGACGCTGCGGCGCGAGCGCTTCGACCAGCGCCAGACGCGGTATCGGGGCTTCGTCGATGGCGGTATCGAACAGCGCGACAGCGAGGTTGAAAGCGGCGCCGATTTCGAGCTTCACGTCGCGCGGCAAGGCGGCGTGGCTGGGAGCGAGATCGGCGAGCGCCGATCCCCACCACGCAATGCGCGCCAGCGCGTCCGCATCGCCGCGTCCCACCACCGCCCGCGCGACCTCGCTGAGCTTGCGATCGCTGGCGAAGACCGCCAACTGGCGCGGCGACCAGCCCACCGCGTGCTGC
>Ga0208492_1000490_pt1 | contig 33170 bp, 36 predicted proteins | sample Subbioar_CSW14AB_FD_184820 | JGI IMG/M metagenome (GOLD analysis project Ga0208492, IMG submission 184820) | Serpentinite rock and fluid subsurface biosphere microbial communities from McLaughlin Reserve, California, USA - CR12Mar_CSW14AB (SPAdes) | ecosystem: Environmental > Terrestrial > Deep... | reverse complement strand
CTCGCCGCCACACGATCGATTTCGACGTCCAGGAAGCGGCCGCTGCCGAGGCGCTCGGCTGCGGCCGAGGAAACACCCGGCACGGCCTTGGCGAGCTGCTCCACCACGCGCGCGGCCTGGTCGAGCGCGCCGAGCTCTGCGCCAGACAGCTTCACGCCAATAGGGCTTTTGACGCCGGTCGCCTGCATGTCGATGCGGTTCCGGATTGGCGGCACCCAGACATTGGTCAAACCAGGCACGCGCACACGCGCATCGAGTTCCGCGATGATGCCGTCTGTAGTCATGCCGGGACGCCATTCGGAAAGCGGCTTCAGCTGGACCGTCGTCTCGAACATTTCGAGCGGCGCGGGGTCCGTCGCCGTCTCCGCGCGTCCCGCCTTGCCAAAGACCCGTTCGACCTCGGGCACCGTCTTGATGAGGCGGTCGGTCTGCTGGAGGAGTTCAGAGGCCTTGGCAGCGGACAGGCCCGGCAGCGCCGTTGGCATATAGAGCAGATCGCCCTCGTCCATGGCCGGCATGAACTCCGCGCCAGAGCGCGCGAGCGGCCATGCTGCGGTCGCCAGTGCCAGCACTGCAGCGGCAATGATCAGGCCTGGCCGCTTGAGGGCGAGGTCCAGCGCCGGCCGGTAGACCGCGGCCAGAGCCCGGTTCACCGGATTTGCGCGCTCATCCGGAATGCGTCCCCGGATCCAGTAACCCATCAGGACAGGCGTCAAGGTGACGGCGAGGCCGGCTGCCGCCGCCATGGCGTAGGTCTTGGTGAAGGCGAGCGGCGCGAACAGCCTACCCTCCTGCGCTTCCAGCGTGAACACGGGCAGGAATGAGAGCGTGATGATCATCAGGCTGAAGAACAGCGCTGGCCCGACCTCAAGCGAGGCGTCCGTGATGACCCGCCAATGATCGGCGCCTGTCGGCATATGCCCGCCATGGTCTGCGCGCCACTGCTCCAGTCGCTTGTGCGCGTTCTCGACCATGACGATTGCCGCATCGACCATTGCGCCAATGGCGATCGCGATGCCGCCGAGCGACATGATGTTGGCCTCGACCCCCTGCGCGCGCATGACCAGAAAGGCTGCCGCGATGCCGAGCGGCAAGGTCACGATGGCCACGAGCGCCGACCGGAGGTGGAAAAGGAACAGTGCGCAGACCAGCGCGACGACGATGAATTCTTCGATCAGTTTGTGGGAGAGGTTCTCGACCGCCCGATCGATCAGGCCTGAGCGATCATAGGTCGTGACAACCTCGACGCCCGCCGGAAGCCGCTCTTTCAGGCTTTCCAGCCTGGCCTCAACGCCTGCGATGACCTCGCGTGGATTGGCGCCGGAACGCATGACAATGACGCCGCCCGCAACTTCACCTTCGCCATCGAGTTCGGCAATTCCGCGCCGCATCTGTGGACCGACTTCGACCCAGGCCACGTCGCCGAGCGTTACTGCAGTGCTAACACCCGCCGCCTTGATGGGGATGCTCTGAAAATCCTCCAGGGTCCGCAGATAGCCGCTTGCGCGCACGACGTGCTCGGCCTCAGCGATCTCTATGGACGCTCCGCCCGCTTCCTGGTTGGCCCTCGCCACGGCGTCAGCCACCATCCGTTGCGAGACGCCATAGCCGGCCATCTTCTGCGGATCGAGGACGATCTGGTATTGCCGGACCATGCCGCCGATGGGGGCGACTTCAGCGACGCCCGGCACGGACTTCAGTTCGAACGCCAGTAGCCAATCCTGCAACGCGCGAAGCTGACTGAGGTCGTGACCGCCTGTGCGGTCGACCAGCGCATACTGGTAAATCCAGCCGACCCCCGTTGCATCAGGACCAATGCTCGAGCGCGCCGCCTCAGGCAGGCGCTCACGGGCCTGGCTTATGTATTCGAGCACGCGCGAGCGCGCCCAATAGAGATCGACGCCTTCCTCGAAAATCACATAGACGAAGCTGTCGCCAAAGAAGGAATAGCCTCGGACACTGCGCGCGCCTGGCACGGACAGCATCGCCGTACTCATGGGATAGGTCACCTGGTCCTCGACAATCTGCGGCGCTTGCCCCGGATAGCTGGTCCTCACAACAACCTGTACGTCCGAGAGATCCGGCAAGGCGTCGACGGGTGCTGACCTGATCGCCAACGCGCCTGCGCCCGCAAGCGCAAGCGCTGCGATCACGACGAGGAAGCGGTTGGCGACTGACCAGCGGATGATGGCAGCAATCATCGCGCAGCGCCGATCTTGCGAAGGGCCGTCAACTCATAGCCGGCGCCGACCTTGCGAAACGAGAATTCCACTGCATCGCCTACGGCAATGGAGCGTTCGACCGCGCCCCAGCCAAACGCCATGGTCATCTCCGGCCAGCTGAGCTGCGGCACCGGCGCGTGCGCGAGCGTGACGCCGCTGGCGTCGATGGCCGTTACCTGACCTGTCGCTGTATAAGTCTCTGGCGCATCCGACGATGTCCCGCGCAGGCGTTCAAGCACGCCCGTCAGGTTGGCCTCGGAGTCGATCAGGAATTGTCCGGACGCTACGACGCGCTGGCCTTCGGCGACGCCTGACGTGATCTCAAGGCGATCGCCAAAGGCCGCACCGAGCGTCACTTCAACCGGCTCAAATCCTCCATTGTCGCCCGCAACGATGACAAGCGCCCTTCGACCTGTGCGGATCACGGCTTCGGCGGGCACAGTGATCGCATCTTTTGCTGCGGCGGCAGACAAGGCCACATCGCCTGTCATGCCGGGCCGGAGCCGGCCGTCACGATTGTCGAGCGCGACCCGCACGTCGACGGTGCGATTTGCGAGATTGGCAGCCGGGAGAATTGCGTCGATGCGGCCGGCGAAGTTCTCGCCTGCAAAAGCTGGAAAGCTCACACGCGCGGTGGCGCCGGGCTTCAAACCACCGATGGCGCCTTGCGGCACCGACGCCACCAGCCAGACCGGCGACAGCCCACTGATCGTGGCGATCGGCGCACCCGCTCCAAGCGCTGCGCCGGGGCGTGCATCGAGTGTAACCAGGGCGCCCGAAGCAGGCGAGCGCACCGTGAAGCTGGTGGCCGCGACATTGCGCCGTTCGGCCGCTGCAATTGCCTCCTGGGGAATACCCAGCGCATCGAGCCGGCGGCGCGCTGCGGCCGCAAGCGGCGCGTCGGCTCCCGCACGTAGCGCGAGATACTCGGCCAGGGCCCCGCTCCAGGCTGGAACCCGGATGTCGACCAAGGGATCGCCCACGCGCACGACATCGCCGACGGCGCGGCCATGGCCGCGATCGACGAAACCCTCCTGCTTGGCCTGCACCGTCGCAAGGGAGCGATCATTATAGGTTAGCGTGCCGGAAGCCCGGACCATGGCTGTCGCCAATGTCCGCTCGACAGTGGAGAAACGGACACCCAGGTTCTGCACGACACCGGGGCTGATGACGACGCCTGCCTGCGCCTGTGGCTCGCCCGCATAACGTGGCACGAGCTCCATATCCATGAAAGGCGACTTGCCTGGCGTGTCGAAATGCGTGTCCGGAACCATGGGATCATACCAGTAGAGCACGGCCCGATCGTCCGTCACCGCGACAGTCTGTTGCCGCCCCAGCCAGAATCCCGCGACTCCGATAGCGCCTGCCGCCAGGACCAACGCCGCGATCGTGAGAACATGCTTGCGCGTCATTGTCCGCCCTCCCCGTATTCGAGGATCAGATAGGCGCCAGCACGGCTTAGCAGGCGTTGCAGTTCGAGCCGATCAAGGTCGACTTCGCGCGCTTCGAGCCGCAAAGCGAACACTGACGCAAGCTGTGAAGCGCCCGCTGCATGCTGGGCAATTGCGAGCTCTTCCCGCTTAGCCGCTAAAGGCGCGACAACGTCGTTCAAGCGTTTGAGACGCTGCTGCAGACTGGCGTGCTCGGCCAGTCGCGACTCCAACATGGCGAGATGCTCGCGCAGTACAGCGTTCCCCAGCAGCCCGGCGCGCCGCACATCAGCCCTGCGGGCATCAATCAGGGGCGCCTGCCGGTCAGACTGGAAGAGCGGGAGGCTGAACTTCAATCCGAATGAGACCATGTCCCCAAAACTTGGATCGCGGCGGCCATACATTAGCGACCATGACCAGTCCGGATCGCGAGCCGCCCGCGCCAGGTCAAGAGCCGCTTCGGCGCGGCCGAGGTCCGCTGCCGAGCGTGCCAGCTCGACGTGATGCTCCACGTGCGCGCGGAGCGCTGCAGGATCGATCTCGAACGCTGGCGCCGAAGCGCTGATGCCGTCCCTTCCGACGGGCCCGATCCAACGCTCAAGCTCGGCGCGCGCCATCGCGGCATCCGACTGTGCGGCAGCAACGCGATCCTGAAGACGGGCAGTGGTCAACTTGACCTCGAGCGCGGCATCGGAAGTCGAAGACCCGGCGCCGACGCCTGCGACGGTGGCGCTTTCGAGGTCGGTTGCCTCGCGCTCAAGAATCGCAAGCGTCCTGAGCTTTGCTTCAGCATAGAAGAGATCAGTCCAGGCATTGGCGGCAGCGAGTTGCGCCTCCAGCCGAGCAATCCCGATGCCGGCTTCCGAAGCGCGGACATCGGCCTGCGCGACCCCTTCCCTTGCGCGACGCGTGGCAGCGCTCGGAACGTCCTGCATGACGCCGATGGTCGCCATGGTCATGTCGTCCCGGTCGAGCCTGAACCTGTCGGCGCCGCTGATGGGCAGGTTGTCGATACCCAGCGCCAGCTGCGGATCAGGTAACTGGCCGGCGGGCCTGACGGAGCGCTGGGCGCTGTTCAGGGCTTCTCGCTCCGCCTCGACGGTCGGAGAGGTGCTCGCCGCGCGCTCAAGGGCCTGCGCAAAGGTAACGGGGTCCGCCCACGCGGCCGGCGCAATGCCGACGGCGCAGGACAATAGCCATGCGTAACGCATGTGATGTCCGTTCATGAATGTGGATGCTTGCGACGCTTATCTTGCGCGTCGCGCTCAGCAGGTCACGCCGTACGCGGCGGACGCCAGAGCCCGGATGAAATGGCTGTGGGCGCCGGCTGCTGATTGCGCGGAGAGAGTGCGACGACGACTTCCGCACGTGCAATCGTCAGCACCGGCTGGAGCGGTTCGACCGCCTGAGCCGTGCGGCAGGACTGTCCGAGCTGACAATCGAGCGACTTGCCGTGATGGTCTGACGGCTGCGGTTCAGGCTTCTGGTCAGGGCAGCAATCGTGCGACCCGGCTGCTGCCGCTTGTTTATAGGGACAGGCCTGCGCCGCCCAGGCGCTCGCAACACCACCGACGGTGAGCGAGAAAGCGACTAACAGTGTGAGCCAAATCCGGCGCATAATCCTTATGTGATGCAAGAAGGACAACATTGCGTCAACGACAATGAAGAAATGTAAGAGGCGCAATGTCGTCGGCCACCATCTGGCGGCTCACCCAGAAAGATACGTTTACCATTTTAGCGCCCGCCCAACCACCACGGCCCCGACCGCAGAGCAAAGGAGAATTGCCGCCAAATACCAGCTCGCGACATAGAGCGCCGTGTCCATCTGGCAGCAGCTGGAATAAGCAATTGCGGCAATGCTTCCGGACACGCCGCCAATTGCTGCGCCCGCCAACGTCAGCCGCGTCGGACCAAGGCCACGAACAGCGAGAAACAGCGCTACCGCGATCGGAATGGCGAGCAGCGGAATCCGATAGAGACACTCGGGCATTCCACCGCCTACCCAAGCGTTCATACGCGCCTCCGGCGGTGTCAGAAGGAAAGCACCCATCGCGATTGCGGCGCTTGCCGCTACAAATAAAGCCGCTGGCGCTGCGGCACGCCTGGCGCTCGTATTTGGTCGGGCAAGTTCGAGGAGCAGCGGCAGGGCGGCAGCCAACGCCACAACGCCAAACGCCGCCTTGAGCAACACGATTGTCAGGGAGCTCCCGAAGTCCTCGCGAACCCCGAAAACGGTCACAACCATGGCGAAAGATACCGCCAACCCCGCAATACCGGCAATCGCCAACCGCCTCTCGGCGATGTATCGCGGGGTTGCGCCCGTGTCGTGCGCCAGCGCATCAATCAAGCGATCGGTTTTCATGCCACGTCCTTGCTGGCGGAAAGAGCCATAAGCTTTTTCAATCCTCGGTGAAGATTGATCTTCACGTCTGCCTCCGACACGCCCATCCGCTGGGCCGCCTCCTTCGAAGTAAATTCCTCCAGCTTTACCAATCGAATGGCCGTGCTCTGCTTGGCAGGAAGATGTTTGAGCAGGGCTGCGATATCGCGTACTGGATCGCTAGCATCCGCCACATCGCCCGAAAACAGATCGTCGATGTCATCGACAGGTACAAACTGGCGCGACGCCGGCGCGCGCCTGTAGTGGTCAATCAGCTTGTAGCGCGCGATGGCGTAGACCCAGGCCGTTATGCGGCGTGATGGATCGTAGCTGTGCCGGTGCAGGTGAATGGCGAGAAGGGTTTCCTGCACGAGATCCTCGGCGTGCGCCACGTCCTCCGATCGGAGCTTGCGGCGAAAAAAGGTACGAAACATCCCGCCGAGGCGGTCAAGGAATTGACGATAGGCGGCAGTGTCTCCCTGAAGTCCCTGTGTTATCAAAACATGCAGGCCTTCCTCATAAGCGCTCACGTGTCGTCCCCATCGCCGTTCCGAGCCAAGCTGTGGCGATCACATCAACCCCACAGCGCGGTCCACTATCCTGAGGTCGACAGACCCTTGTGACGCTCATTTTGTGCCCCCCCTCAGACCAAAGCCGCCCCTGGGTTCGGCGTCGAACCTGAATTTGGGGACCATCGCACCCGTTACAGCGATCAAAATCCTTGGGGGTCAGTTACTGGTACGGAGTTGAGCGGCGCCAAGATACACCTCAGATAAAATTTAGCAGCGCCGAACACTGGCAATCGTCCAGAGCGCCCTGGATCGCGCAACTTCGACTCTTGCCAGCGCACCTAGTGTGCAGGGGTAAAATGCCGCAAATCCCATCGGAAATCACGGCCAGATGATTGCGCAACATCTGGCGCTCGCGCTTCTGAGGAGGTGGCGCGACGGGATCAATGCGCGCCACCGCGCCGCGCGACGATTGAAACTCATCAAGCTGTATCGTTCGCGGCCCCGGTCGCGAAGCCATACATACAGACACGCTCTCCTCAGCCACGGCAGCATCGCTGCTCCAAGTTTGGATCGTGCTGGCACGTTGGACCACGGGCGAAAGTCATCGCCCTGAACCGGAGACACAAACATGGACTCAGATCCTCCAGCCTCGCCATCCGCCGTCATTCTCTCCTCCCCTTCTCGCACAGCGGAGCCAAGCGCGAACACTCGAAGCAAAATTGGTCGCGCCGGCGCAATCGTAGCGATGCTTGTGCTGATATCAGGCGCCGCCGCTTTGGCCGTCGGCCAGCACTGGCTCTCGCTTGCCGCTCTCACGCCGTTCGTCTTTGTCCTGCCATGCGCCGCGATCTTGGTCCTCTGCCTTCGCGGCGCGAGACAGAGCTCACGGCCAGAGTCCCACACCTAGAAGCATCTTACAGCGACCGGACTTCGGCATGACCAAAGTTCTTCGCATCTCACATGTTCGACCCCAGGAGATCAAAACAATGCGTACCATCCTTATCGCCCTCAGCGCGGCCTTCATTTCCCAGGCGGCCTGGGCTTCACCGCCCGATTTTCCCAATCATGGAAAACCCACCTTCGGCGCTCACGTCAGCAATCCTTGCGGCGCCCAACAACATGGACCCCGTGCAGATATCGGCCGGCAAGCTCTGGTGAACAATTGCAATCAATTGCACATGAAGCTGCAAGCATCGCCGAACGACGCCGATCTGCAAGGTCGCTGTGATCGCGCAGCAAAGGCTTTGAGCGGCAGGTTGTGTGGACCTGGGAGAACTGCCTACAAATCGGCCGGATGAGACCGTCCCCATGCTTCTGCAACGACGCCGCGGGAATTTGAGCCTGAGAGAATTTGTAGCTCAATTCCGATGGGGCACTGCCGTGAAAACGCATAACGCCACAGGCGCCAACAGCGGGGAGCAACCAACGCTGCTCCCCGCCCCGAGATCACTCAGCGGCCACGGCGACGTAACCGGCGTCTGTCAGTTCATAATCGCCCGCTGCCATTGACGTGACGAGAAAGTCTGGCAGGTAGGCGACGCCAGCAAACGCCTCTTCGACTTTCGTCGCAAGCGCCTCGCGCTTCAGCTTGGCATAGGCCTTTAACAGGTCCGCACGATTGTTGTCGGTCATGCTCTCAATACCCGGTGCCGTTTCGATCGCTGCGATCAGTTGCGCCTTAGACAAGCGGGTCCAATAGCCTGCATCCGCGCGCCAGTGGTCGCCCATGTCGATGTCGAGCGCCATCGCGAGGCGATCGGCGCAGGCGCGCCTCTCCTCGTCGACAACAGCTCCCTTCTCGTGCGTCAGATCGATCGCAGAAGCCGTCAGAATCGCGAGGATGTTCAAGAGGTCAGGCACGGACTGGGAAAGCGCCCAAGGGAGAACCTCGGCTTCTTCCTGTGGGAGCCCGTCGGCAAAGGTGTTGCGACCTGCGGCGAGAGGGTCTCCATCACCAACGCGACTCGCATGCGCAGAAATCCCAACGCCTGGGAGTTCGCACCTGAACTGGGACCGCAGGATGATTGCTGCGACGGCGACAGCCAGAGCCATATCGGGTTGCTCGGCAAGTCGTGCCCGAATTGCGTGCGTCCGCACCTGCGAAAGGTCTCGGATAACAGCCTTCGGCAGATCAATGCTGCATATATCCTCGTCCCCGGTTGGCTCGCTTTCGGGCGGGATCTCTTCACCGGCGGCTTCCTTCGCAGACTTCGCGAGAATGGCGCGGACCGCCTTCTCATCGTCCTGCCGAATGAACCCGCATGTGGCGCATGCGTGCCCGTCGTAATCGATCGAAAGCACGACGCCCGCATGGGCGATCAGCGTCGGCGGCCAGACGCGTGCGGCTTGACGGATGGTTTCTAATTGGCCCGCGAGCGTGTCACGGGCTTCCCATCGCGGATCGTCCTCGACACTGTCGTGGTCAAGCGCTTCGTCGAGCGTGTCGATCTCGGATTGCAAACGCTGAAGTTCCGCTTCTTCGTCGGGCGTCGCGTCGCGCCAGATGGGCTGAAGTCGTGAAGCCGCATAGCCTTCAGGGCGTCCCTGTCCAAGATGGGCGTCGACCCAGCCCCAACCCTGATCAAGCCAGGCTTGCCGCCCGGCTTCAAGCTTTTCCTCGGCAAGCCGCGCAATCAGCGCCGGATCGACGATGTAGACCGCATCGGCATCGAAGAGATCGCGTGTGAGCGCGCCGCCTGCACGTTCGTAGGCCTCGAGTCCAACGAATTTCACGAGCCGGTCTGAAGCACGGACGCGACCTTCCATGAGCCGTGCCCGAACGGACGGCGCATGGGTCACAGGCTTTCCCAGGCTCTTGAACACCGCGTCCTGCTGCGCATGATCTTCAACGAGACAGAAGGCGCGGGCGGCATCGAGACTCACATCGCCTCGCTTCCACGCCGTTTTGATCCGCGGCGACAGTCCCGACAGCGCAAGTCGTTGTTCGACATGTCGGCGTGTCACGCCGAAACGCCGAGCGACTTCGTCCGGGCCAGCTCCATCCGCCACAAGCGAAGCGTAGGCTTCGACTTCATCGATTGCGTCCATGCCAACACGATGGACGTTCTCCACGAGGGAGACTTCCCTCCCCTCTTCCAGTGCAATGACGTTGCAGGCAACCGGATGGTCCTTCGCAATGACCTTGTCGCGTGCGAGTAGCTTCATTGCAGCAAGCCTGCGCCCGCCTGCATCGACTTCGAATTTTCCTTCTGCGGTCTCGACGACACAAAGATTCTGCAGAAGTCCGCGCGCAGCGATGGAAGCGGCGAGCATATCGATATCGACCTTGCGGTCCGTCTTGCGGACATTGCGTGGCGACGGGATGAGTCTGTTGAGCGGGATCATTTGAATTGCAGATGTCATGTGGAACTCCTTCGAGCTCCCGGGCGCTGATTGCGACGCCGGGGGCCGCTCTGGCGGCCGACATGCGGCCGCGCCTGCCGGTGAGGACGCCGCTCAAGGGCGAAGAGCGCAGCGTCCCTTGAACGGCGGACGCGGCAGGTGATGACGCAGAGGCCACGCCGAGCGGCTGAAGGCAGCAACGCGGCAAATAGCCAAGCGCTTGCTCAAGCTGCAGTCAGCTGACCGATTTTGAATCTCCGCTAGTCGCCTGAAAAGAGCACGAGATCTTATCGACCGGTCGTCGGATCGCAGCTTCCACCTACACCACAGCTCGCGCCATCTGCGCTGGCAGGCTTGCACGCGCACGACGCAGCACGCCTGCGCTTCGCCTGCCCTCGCAGCCATAGGAACAGCGCCGACGCCGCCAGCGCCACCAGGATGGCGTCGCAAGCCAGTTGCCCCCACGACCTTCCGAACAGTCCGCTTGCAGCAGCACTCGCGACTCCCGCGCCACCTGCCACCCCCAACAGGGGCAGCAGCAGCGGGGCACAGCACGCCGCGCACGCAACGCCCACGCCAGCAATGACCTTCCAGCGTCCTGGTTTAACCATCGGCGGCATCCCTTCGCGTTGTTGACAGGGCGAGCGTGCATCCTCAGGTAACATGAGGATCAAGCGGAAAGTTAGTTGTGGGCATCATGGCGGGCATGAGCATTGGCCAAGCGGCGGAACGGTCGGGCTGCACCGTCGCGACTGTGCGCCATTACGAAGATGAAGGCTTGCTGAAGGGCATTGGGCGCGCGCCGAACGGCCGCCGCGTGTACGGCTGGCCTGACATTCACCGCCTGCGCTTCGTTCGCCGGTGTCGTGACCTGGGCTTCAGCATTAACGACGTGCGCTCGCTGCTGGGCGCGACCGATGCATCATCGCCTGACTGTCTGGCGGTGCGTGACATGGCTGTTGCCCACATCGACCGGCTGCGTGTGATGCGTGCGGAAATCGACGCGCTGGAACGGTCCCTGTCGTCGCTGGCGAAGACCTGCAATGAGGCGTGCGCCACCGGCCGGTCACCCGTCTGCACCATCGTGGAGGACCTAGGCGCTACAGCCTCAGGCTGACCTGGGCGCGAACAGGATTACGGCCGCGCCTGCGATGCTGAGGGCAGCACCCACCGCGTCCCAGTTGTCAGGGCGGGTCTTCTCCACCGTCCACATCCACGCCAACGACGCGACGATGTAGACCCCGCCATAGGCCGCGAAGGCGCGACCGGCCGCAGCTGTGGGCGCCAGCGTCAGCAGCCATGCGAATGCGATAAGGGAGGCAATCCCCGGCAAGACCCACCAGGCGGATTGTCCGTTGCGAAGCCAAGCCCAGAAGGCAAAGCACCCCGCAATCTCAGCAAGTGCGGCGGCGGCGTAGATGACGATGACTGATGCGCTCATGCGGATTGCGTACATTGGACTTGTTCGTAAGCGCAACATTGGCGCTATCAACTCAAACCTAGAAGCCGCCTGAATTAGTTTTTGAACTCGTTGTCGATGCAGCGCAGTAAGCTGCCCTCGGGATCGATAAGCGTGAATAGACGAATGCCGTACGGCTCCACTTCGATCTTGCCCATGCTTGGCATGGCTCCGCAGTAATCGGGAAGCCCAGCTTTTGAAAACTCGGCATACAGCCCGTCCAGGTCATCGACACGCAAGCAAGCCGAGAAACAGCTTTCCTTGGGATTGTGGTCCGCCAAGTGGAATAACTCTAGCTGGATGCCGCCTCGGTCCAGGATTATCCAGTTTTCTGTCTTGAGCCTTACCGTGAAACCCAACGCCTCGTAAAATTGCGCGGTGGCTTGCACGTCACGGGTCGGGAGGTTCGGCGTCGCATGGTCCATTGCCAGACCGTCTAACGGTTTTCGATGCAGCGGATCAGGCTGCCGTTATGATCGATCAACGCAAACATGCGAAGCCCAAATGGCTCCAGCTTCTGCGGGCCTTGGAGCCGGGGAGTTGACCAACAGTCCTTCGGCAAGCCCGCTTTCTCAAAATCCGCGTAGAGGCCGTCCAGATCATCAACGCGAAAACAGGCTGAGAAGCAGCTGGTCTTCGGATCAACATCCTGATGAGGAAAGAACTCCAACTCCATTGCGCCCCTGTTCAAGATCATCCATCCGTCATCCTTGAATCCGACCGTGAAACCGAGCCGTTGATAGAAGGCGGCGGTTTCGTCCATATCACGGGCAGGAAGGTTAGCTGTGATGCGGTCGGTCATCAGTGGCTCAGCGCCTCCACAATTGCGCAGCCCGGGGATGCTCCCTTGCTGCAACGGTCAGCTGCTTCGGTAAGGGTGCGCTCCAATCGTCGCAAGTCGCGAATGCTCGCCCTCACGGCATCGCGATGTTTGACGGCCAGTGCGTGGGCATCTTTGCAAGCCCGAGCACCCTTCGCGACATCCAGCAGCGACCGTATTTCGTCGGTCGAGAAGCCTAGCTGCCTAGCCCTGCGAATGAAGGACAGGCGCTGCACGTCGTCGGTGTCGAACACGCGGCGTCCACCTGCGGACCTGTGTGCAGGTGGGATCAGTCCGATGCGTTCGTAGTACCGCACCGTTTCGATGTTCACGCCTGTTTGCTCGCTGAGCGCACCAATCGTGATTTCTGCACCTGACAAGCCGCTTGCTCCTGTAGCCACTACAGGAGTTAAGGCTAGGTCCATGGACGAGGACTCACAACCCCCTCGGCGCGGGCTAGGCGGCCTGTTTGCTGGAACTGGCGCACTCGCAGGGCTTGCCAGCTTGATTGGCGCATCGTGCTGCTTGCTACCGCTGTTGCTTGCGCAAGTCGGACTAGGTGCTGCGCTGGTTTCCCAGCTGTCGTTCCTTGCGAAGGCCAAGCCCTACCTGTTGGCGGTGACGCTTGTGCTGATCGTTGCGGGGCTGATCGCGTCGTTCTGGAACGGCAGAAAGCCGCGACCAATCGTGCTGGTGATGCTGTTGGGCGCGGCGGCGCTTGCTATCGCGGCCGAAGTTCTTCCGCACTACGAAGGTCAAATCATGCGGTGGATTGGATACTGATGGCGACGGCTGTTGTTTTGCAATCCACGCTCACGTGTCCGTCATGTGGGCAAAGCAAGCTGGAGACGATGCCCACGAACGCATGCCAATGGCTTTACACATGCGCCGGATGCGGAGTGACTCTGCGGCCCAACGCCGGAGATTGCTGCGTCTTCTGTTCCTTCGGTGATGTTCCCTGCCCACCGATCCAAGCCGGCGATTGCTGCGGAGCAAATAGCTAAGGCGCGGCAATGGCGGCGTTCCAAACGGCCCACTCGATTGTGAAGCGTGATGATCATCGCCCAAGCGCCAGCCCGCGCTGGACAGCAGGACGCTCGCCGACCTCTGCGAACCAGCGCCGGACGTTGGGCGTCTCACCTACAAGATCCGGAGTGTTGCGCGCCATTGAGTCCAGCGCCACTCGTATCCAGGGATACACCGCGATGTCGGCAATGGAGTACTCACCGGCAAGAAACGCCTTCTCTCTCAGTTGCCTCTCCATGACACGCACCAGCCGCGCAGCTTCCTTCGAGAAGCGCGTGATTGCATATGGACATTTTTCCGGGGCGGTGCTGCGGAAGTGGTGGGACTGTCCGAACATCGGGCCGACATTGGCGACCTGCCAGACCGTCCAGCTGATGCACTCGGCCCTTCCTGCAGGCGTCCTGGGCATCAGTCGATCGAACTTCTCGGCAAGGTAGATCAGAATCGACGCGGATTCGAAGACGGTCACCGGCGTGTCGGTCCCATTGTCGATGATCGCAGGGATTTTCGAGTTCGGGTTGATCCGCCTGAATTCCGGCTTGAACTGCTCGCCCTGCTCCAGATTGACGAAGTGGACGCGATAGGCCGCTTCACACTCCTCCAGCATGATGGATATCTTGCGCCCGTTCGGGCTCCGTGCGGCGTAGAAATCAATCATCGCGTCTTCCCCTTCATGGCTTTCCAACGCGACCATCGAAAATCGCGACTCCATCTTGCGTCGGCATCCATATTTCTATATTTCCCGAAACATGAAAGCAAAGCAAGCGATATCCGCTCTGTCCGCGCTTGCCCACGATGGGCGGCTCGCGGCCTTTCGGCTCTTGATCAAGGCGGGCCCGGAAGGCATGGCGGCAGGTGACATTGCCGCGCGCCTCAAGATGCCGCCGTCATCGCTTTCAACAAACCTGCTGCTTCTTTCGAACGCTGGCCTTGTCTCTTCGCGTCGCGATGGCCGCTCCATCATCTATCGCGCAGATTACGGCGCAATGCGCGACCTGCTCGGCTTCCTCATCGAAGACTGCTGCAACGGCTCATCTGAAATCTGCACACCACTCGCCGTAACACTCGCAACCTGCGGTCCTGGAAAGTGCCGCTGATGTCCAATGATCGCGTCTATAACGTGCTGTTCCTCTGCACCGGCAACTCAGCCCGCTCCATTCTCGCGGAGGTCTTGCTCAATCAAGGTGGCAGGGGGCGGTTCAAGGCCTATTCGGCGGGATCGTTTCCGAAGGGCGAGGTGAACCCTCATGCAATCCAGCTGCTGAAGACCCTGAAGCTGCCGACGGACGACCTTCGGTCGAAGTCCTGGGACGAGTTCGCCAAGCCGGGCGCACCACCGCTCGATTTCATCATCACCGTCTGCGACAATGCTGCGGGCGAGGTATGCCCGATCTGGCCAGGCAAGCCGGTGACCGCGCACTGGGGCATTCCTGATCCAGCCGCCGCCGAAGGATCGGACGCGGAGATTGCCGCGACGTTTGCAGCGGCTGCCCGCCAACTCCGCGCGCGGATTGACCTGTTTCTCAACCTGCCGCTGGCGTCGATTGATCGCATGACGATCCAGAACCGCTTGAAGGATATCCAGGTCAAGGCAAGCCAATCCGACAACGGCGCCGCATGACGACCGCGCTGTCTCGTCAAGTCGCCGCCGAACTCCTCGGCTCCATGCTTCTCACAGGCGTTGTTATCGGCTCGGGCATCCTCGCGAGCCGTCTTGCCGATGGCAACGATGCGGTCGCGCTGCTCGGCAATACGCTGGCCACGGCGGCAATCCTCTACGTTCTGATCCACGCGCTCGGCCCCGTCTCCGGCGCGCACTTCAACCCGGCTGTCACGCTGATCATGGCCCTGCGGCGTCAACTGACGCCAACGGCGGCCATCGTCTATGGGCTAGCGCAGATCGCCGGCTGCATTCTCGGGGCCTGGCTGGCGCACGCCATGTTCGAATTGCCGATCCTGCAGGCCTCGACGCATGTCCGGGCCGGCCCCGCGCAAATGTTGAGCGAAGGCGTTGCGACCTTTGCCTTGCTCTTCGCCATCCTGTTTGTGTCACGATGGAAGGCTGAGGCGGTCCCCACAGCGGTCGCGCTTGTGATCACCGCTGGCTATTGGTGGACGGCCAGCACATCCTTCGCCAATCCCGCCATCAGCATCGCGCGCGCGATGAGCGATACGTTCGCGGGCGTTCGTCCGGCAGACGTACCCGGCTTCATCGCCGGCCAGATCGCAGGCGCCTTGCTCGCCTGGGCCGCCAGCGTCGCACTCCTTCCGAAGGACAGGCAAACGTGAGCGCGAATTTCCCGGTCATCAGACGATGAGCACATCGCTCGAATACACTGTGAACGCGCGGCGTGTGGACAGTTCCGGCAGCGTTGCGAACGCCAAGAAGGCCGAGGTCGTGCTCGACACCGGACTTGAAGGCAGGTCCGACGCGCTGAATCCTGCAGAGTTGCTTTTGGCTTCGCTTGCCGCCTGCATGATCAAGGGCGCCGAGCGCGTCGCTCCCATGCTCAATTTTGACCTTCACGGCATGACGGTCCGGCTGCACGCCGTCAGAATTGATGCGCCGCCTTCGATCAAGACGATCGACTATGAAATCGTGGTTGAATGTGACGAACCCGAACGACGCCTTGAGCTGCTGCATACAAACATCCGTAGATACGGCACGATCTCCAATACATTGGCGTCTGTTGTCCAACTCACTGGTTCGATTCGACGCGCGGATGCCGAAGAATGACCGATGCCTCCCTTCCCGACTGCGAAAGATCACCGTGCGCATCGCGCGAGTTGGCAGCCGAACTCAATCGAACCTGCTTCTGCATTTCTCTGGATCGGGAGGGTCTGGCCGACGCCATGCGAAAGGCGTCCGGCGACGACGACTTTTTCGTGAAATACATCGAGAGCCGCCCACATCTCTTCTCGAACCTGCCGATTTTCCTGCCGCGCGCCGATCTCGACAGCATGATGGCGACGGTGGCTGCAATCGAAGATGTCGCCCGGCTGCCCGGCTACCAGGAAGCCGCAGCCGCGTGGGCTCCAGCCATCGCTCGCCAAGACCACGGCCCGCGCGGCGCAATGATGGGCTATGACTTTCACCTGGCGGGTGACGCACCTCGCCTCATCGAGATCAATACCAATGCCGGCGGCGCGTTCCTGAACGCCTTCAGCGCGAAGGCGCAGCTCGCTTGCTGCGCGGAGGTTGCAACGGCAATTGCGGATGCACGGGCATCGAATTTCGACAGCGATGCGATCGCAATGTTCGAGGCCGAGTGGCGGCTGCAGGGGCGCGCTGGCCGACCAAAGACCATAGCCATCGTCGATGACGCGCCCGAAGCGCAGTATCTCCATCCAGAGTTTCTTCTGGCGCAGCGACTGTTCGAGGCCAACGGCATGGTCTCAATGATCGCCGACCCAACCGAGCTGGCTTATGATGGCCACGTCCTTACCTGCCGCGGTGAAGCGATCGCTGTCGTCTACAACCGGCTGGTGGATTTTGATCTGTCCCAGCCGCAACATGATGCATTGCGCCGGGCCTATAACGATGGCGCCATCGTCCTGACGCCCACCCCACACAATCACGCGACACTCTCCGACAAGCGCAATCTCACCTTGCTGACGGACGCCAACCTTCTTCGGAACTGGGGCGTCTCCGAAGCGACGCGCACCGCTTTGGCGAGCATACCGACGGCTGTCCTTGTAATACCTGATAATGCCGCCGACCTCTGGCAAAGGCGCAAGTCTCTGTTCTTCAAGCCGGTTGCCGGACACGGCGGCAAGGCCGTCTATCGTGGGGACAAGCTCACCCGATCAACCTGGACTGACATTCTTGGAACGGCCTACATCGCCCAGGATCTGGCCCCGCCTGGAGAGCGGTTGATCAAGCTGGGAGGCGAGACAGTGGCGCGAAAGGTTGATGTGCGCCTGTACACCTATGACGGGCGGCTGCTGCTCGCGGCTGCTCGCTTGTATCACGGCCAGACGACCAACTTCAGAACCGAGGGGGGTGGTTTTGCGCCGGTGTTCTTTCTCCGGGCCAACAACGGAGGCTCTTCCAGCAACTTCTGAAATCAGAACAACATCAAGATGGCTGCGCGCCCGACAATGTCTCCAGTCGACGTGGCGCCAAAATACCGCCCGTCATACGAGTCGGCCCCCTCGCCCAACAGAAAAACGTGCCGATCGGTGAGCGTCACACACCCCTGCCAGAACGGCAGCGCCACACCGTCCGACCCTTTGAGCTTTGCATGGGCCACAGCGCGACCGTTGACCGTCACCACTTCCTGATGTCTGCAGACTGTTTCGCCCGCTGAGGCTGCAAGCGTTTTGATCAGCAGTTTGCCCCTTGGAAGGATGCCGCGATTCTCCAAGTCTTCGGCCAATTCGGGCGAAGGTAAGACGACAACGCGGTCGCCAACTGCCCAACCTGATCGCTCGACACTGTAGACTCCAGCTGGCGCGCTGGCCGACGTATTCCAGACAAGTTGCGCCGAGCGAGCCGTCGCCGGAATCGCAAGCATCGCAACAGCGACCGCGGACACGCCAAGGACAGCAGTCTGACGGCCTCGCGATTTACTTGAACGGCTTCCGTTTCGCGGTTGTGGCTCCAAGAGGGCTGTTCGAATGTTATCGACCATTGCGGATCACATGCCCGGCGCCAGCCGCCCGTAGCTTGTGTCCGGCGGCGCCACGTCATTAGCCGCCTCGCTAGCCAATCGGGGACGCACCGGCGGGACATAGATTTCCCGGAAGCACGGGTTGCGCGTGGGATCGAAGCACGACCTGATCCAGTGCAGCACAGGCTGGCTCACGTCCATGTTTCGCACGCGCTCGGTGTACGCCAACCAGAACCGGACGGTCGCAAGCGGCTTGATGTTGGTGAGCGGCGTCAGTCTGTCCTCAATCTCGGACACATAGCTCGGCATGGCGGCGATCCCGGCGCCGGCTGCGCATGCTTCCACCAGCACAGTGCTCGCATCGGTCGCCATCGTCTGCGGCAAGATCGCGCCCCATGCAGTAGCCGCTTTCTTCCAGCATTCTGTCTGGTATTCCTCGCTCGAAAGCCGCAGGCACTTGTGCGACTGGAGATCGGACATGCTCTTGGGCTCGCCGTGGGTCGCGATGTACCCCGGCGCGGCGTAGAGAATGTAGTGCAGCCATCCGAGCTGACGTGCGACGATGTTGGCCGCGGTAGGCTTCTCGAACTGAATGGCGATGTCGGCATCACCGTCGGACAGGTTCGGCGTCGTTGGCATCACCTTGATGAAAATTCCCACGTCCGGCTGAAGCTGAAGCAGTTCAGGAAGGCGACGAGCCAGCCAGTAGGATGCTATACCCTCTCGCGCGCAGATCACGAGCTGATCGGGATTCCGTTCGCTGGCCCGATCAGCAATGGCCTGCACGGCATCCGCCATGGTGCGCGCTGTTCTCAGGACTTCTTCGCCAACCAGCGTCAATCCAAGTCCCCTCGGCGAGCGTTCGAACAGCCTGTGACCAAGCGCACGTTCGAGCTCTTCCAGGTCAGTCGATACCTTGCCGTAGCTTCGGCCCAGTGATTTGGCGGCAGCATTAATGCTTCCCGTTTCGGCTATGGTCTGAAAGACCTTTAGCCGATCCCAATCCAGTTTTGCCCCCAACACAGTTCGCTCCTTTTTGACGACCCCATCGTCGATTTTCTGGGAAGCGAAGTGCGCACAGTCTCGCTTATGCCTGGCCTATCGATTGGCTGGACGTGCGCGATGGACTGGTCTCAACCCCCATTAAGGACTTCGGGATGCAAAGGACAAACCAGCCTTGCACCTAAACAAAGGCTAGGCGCCGCTAACGAATACTTTGATCAGCACAAGACCAGCGCGAGCGCACACAGCCAGAGTGCAAGACAAGCGCAGGGCAAGCGCGGTGTCTGCCTCGGCGACATCTCTAGGACGGTCGTCCGATGAGCGCGGGTCGGATCTACTGGGGCCAGATTCTGTGTGTATTCACGGCCCTTTTCGCGAGCATGTGCGTCACCACGCAGTGGGTCGCAGAAGCGCTCGGCCACCAGCCGCAACTCGGCGCGCCTGACGCCACCCTCTGGGGCGTCCGCCTATATGCGCCGTGGAAGTTTTTCGGCTGGTGGTACGCCTATGACGTTTACGCACGCGAGATATTCGAAACGGGCGCGCTGATTTTCCTGGGCGGCGTTGCTGTTTCAGTTTGCACCGCCTTCGGCTTCTCGCTGTGGCGTGCGCGCGAAGCCAGCCAGTCCGACACTTATGGAAGCGCACGCTGGGCCAATGCGCGGGACATCAAGAGACTCGGGCTTCTGCACGGAGACGGCGTCGTTCTGGGCGCCTGGGACCGGAAGCTGCTGCGCCATGATGGCGACGAGCACGTCCTCGTTGTTGCGCCGACGAATACCGGAAAAAGCGTCGGTGTTTCGCTACCGACGGGTCTCGTCTGGCGGCATTCATACATTGCCCTCGACCTCAAGGGAGAAAACTGGAACGTCACGTCTGGCCTGCGGGCGTCCTTTGGACCCGTTTACCGCTTTGCGCCGACTGAGCCCGGTTCGCACCGCTATAATCCGCTAACCCAGATCCGTCGTGGCGAGGCTGAAGTGCGGGACGCGCAAGTCCTGGCCGACATGCTCGTCGACCCGGAAGGCGCCCTCCAGGCGCGAAGCCACTGGCAGCTGCGTGCCTTCGAACTGCTGGTCGCGGTGATCCTCTGGACGCTCTATGCCGAGGAAAGGAAGACGCTGGCGCGGGTCGCAGAACTGCTTGCTGATCCCAACAGGCCGGTTCTCGATCTCTTTGAAGAGATGCTGAAGCGTCCGATCAAGGCCGGAGCTGCGCACCCTGTCGTCGCAGCCGGCGCGCGTCAGTTGCTCGACATGGCAGATGCCGAGCGTTCCGGCGTCGTGTCGACCGCACTGGGCTTCCTGTCGCTGTACCGGGATCCAATTCTGGCGCGCGCGACGGAAGCCTCCGACTTCTCGATCGCCGACATCATCACCGGCGACAAGCCGGTCTCGCTCTACCTGGTGATACCGCCGGAAGAGATTTCGCGGCTGAAGGCGTTGCTGCGCCTGGTCATGAACCAGGTCCTCAAACGCCTGACCGAGATAGCGTCACACCAATCGTCCAACCGTCGTGTCCTGCTGATGCTCGACGAGTTTCCACAACTTGGAAGGCTCGACTTCTTCGAACATGCGCTGGCCTACATCCGAGGCTACCGCATCAAGGCCTGCCTCGTGGCGCAATCGCTCAATCAGATTGTCCAGGCGTATGGCGAGCACTCGTCCATTCTCGACAATGCCCATGTGCGAATCGCGTTCGCCTGCAATGACGAGCGAACCGCGAGGCGCATCTCGGACATGCTGGGCGTCACCACCGAGACACGCGCCCAGATGAACTATGCAGGGTCGCGTATGGCGCCATGGCTGGGCCATACAATGGTCTCGCGGCAGGAAGTTCCGCGACCCCTGCTTACGCCCGGCGAAGTGATGCAGCTGCCGGCGTCCGACGCTCTGGTCCTCACGGGCGGATCACCGCCGATCCGCGCGCGCAAGATTCGCTACTTCAACGAGCCGGCATTCATCGCGCGGCTCAGGCCCAAGGTCGCCTTCTCGCCGCCGACTGGCGCCGGGATCGCCACGCCCTGGGATGGGCTCAACGCATCGATCCCGCCAGCGGCTCCCTCCCCGGCTGCCAGGCCAGCAGCGCGGGCGGTCCACGCGACTCCAAAATCTACGAGCCGGCGCGGAAAGGATGCTCACCAGAAGGCATTCGACTTCGCAATCCCTGCGCTTCCCGCCGCAGCACTTGCGCCCGTCCGCCAGGACAACGCGGAGACCGCATCCGACGAGGATAGGTCCGGATCGCCCGATCCTGCCCGTGTTCTCTTCGGGATCGATCCAGACGCCTTCGAGTCCGGCCAGTGAGGAACACATAGCAGATGGCCCGCACGAAAATCACTGTCTATGTCACGCCTGACATGGCCGACGCGCTCAAGCGGCTCGCCGCTGCGGACGACCGCAGCATGTCCGATATCATCGAAGACGCCATCACCCGGCGCCTCTCCGACCTGGGCCGCGACGTCGAGCATGCCGCGGTCATGTCCAAGTTCGAGCAGGTCTTGCGGCGGCTTGGCGTCATCGAAAAAGGAGTCGAATCCCACTTTGAGCTGACCGCACATACGGCGCGGTTCAGCATGAGCGTCGCGCCGGAGATTCCCGAGACGCAGCTCGTCGCCGTCAATGCACGCGGCGCCGAACGCTTCAGAAGCGTTCTTGCGGCGATCACCACAAGGCTGACGTCAGGACGCAGCTTCTGGCGCGAAACACTGTCGGGCGCGCACCAGGCGCAAGCGCAACACCCTGCGGGAGTCGCCGCAGAATGACCGCGCTGTCTCCGCTGGGCCACGATCCCTCACGCGGACTCGCCATGCTGGCGACCGCTCTCGGGCCGTCGATCGCCGCCATGCTGGATGCATCCGACACGATCGAAGTCATCGCGAACCCTGATGGCCGCTTGTGGCTCGAACAGGTCGGGAAAGGGCGCATCCCGACAACTCACCGGCTGGATGGTGTCGAGATCGAACGCGTGATCCGGCTCGTGGCAACGCTGACTGGCGCAGAAGTCACCCGCGACAAGCCCATCATCTCTGCAGAGCTGCCGCCACGGGGAGAACGGTTCGAGGGTGTCTTGCCCCCCGTTTCCCGTGGACCCTGCTTCGCCATCCGCAAACCAGCGGGGCGGATCTTCTCGCTCGATGACTACGCCGCCGCCGGCGTCCTCACGTCAGACCAGGCAGCCACGCTGAAAGCCGCTATCGCCCAGCGCGCCAACATCATCGTCGCGGGCGGCACGGGCTCGGGCAAGACAACGCTCGCCAACGCCCTGCTCCAGGAAATAGCGCGCCTCAACGAGCGCGTCGTCATCCTGGAAGACACCCGCGAGCTGCAGTGCGCCGCCGAAGACGTCGTTGCGCTGCGAACACAACCGGGATCAGTGAGCCTGTCCGATCTCGTGCGCTCAACGCTAAGGCTGCGCCCGGATCGCATCATCGTTGGCGAAGTCCGCGGGCCCGAAGCTCTCGACCTGCTCAAGGCCTGGAACACGGGCCATCCGGGCGGCGTCGCGACACTGCACGCCAACTCGGCCCGCGCTGTGCTCGCGCGTCTCGAACAGCTCACCATGGAAATTTGTGAGACGCCGCCTCGCGCGCTGATCGCCGAAGCCATCGACCTCGTCGTCTTCATCGAGCGCGGCGGTCCGGCTGGCCGCCGCATTCCCGAAATCTTTGCGCCCAAGCTCGCGCCGGCGCAGGACCCCATCGCGCGAGGGGGACACGCGCATCATGACACCAACAGGAGCGACTTATGAGACTGGAGATAGCGCGCACAGCGGTGCGCTCGGCGGGGCTGTGCGCCGCGATCATTCTGACGAGCGGCGCAGCACATGCCGCGACCGGCGGCGGCGGCATGCCCTGGGAAGGTCCGCTGACAGCGGTCATGGATTCAATCACCGGCCCGGTCGCCCGGATCGTCGCCATCCTCATCATCGTCGCAACTGGAATGACGCTGGCGTTTGGCGATGTCGGTCAGGGATTCAAGAAGCTGCTGCAGATCCTGTTCGGCCTCGCCATCGCGTTTGCGGCGGCCAGCTTCTTCCTGCCGCTCGTCGGCGGTGGCGGCGCGGTCATCCAGTAGGAGCAATGACCATGCGCGATCCCCGCGATGTTCCAGGCTATCTGGCGCCGGTCCGGCAGGCGTTGACCCAACCCATTCTCATGGGCGGCGCGCCGCGGTCCTACGCCATCCTCAACGGTACGCTGGCGGCCATCGTCGCTTTTGCTGGCGCCATCGTGCCGGGGATTATCCTGGGCATCGCGGGCCACGTGCTCGGCGTCTTCCTCGCGCGGCGCGATCCCGACGTGATCGAGGTTCTGAAGCGGGCAATGCGCATCAGCGGGCGGCTTGAGTGCTGAACTTTCAACCGGACAAGGCAGATGATCAGTTTTCAACCCTATAGCCACACGCCCAATCGTCTTGAGGATTACCTCCCCTGGGCGATGCTCGTCGCGCCTGGGGTCGTCCTCAACAAGGACGGCTCGTTCCAGACTACGGCCCGCTTCCGCGGACCGGACGTCCGCTCATCGACACCCGAAGAGCTTGTCTCGTTCACAGCACGCGCGAACAATGTGTTTCGTCGTCTCGGCCGTGGCTGGGCGGCTTACATCGAGGCCGACCGGCGGGAGATCACTGATTACCCGCACGGCGCCTTCAACGACGACCTGTCGCGTCTCATCGATTCTGAACGCGCGGCGGAGTTTGAACAGGCCGGCGCACAGTTCGAAACGGTCCATCACCTGACACTGCAATGGACGCCTGACACGGACTCCAGCCGCAAAGCGTCGGCGTTCTTCTTTGAAGTCGACCAGAAAAAGAAAGTGCCTGAGCCCAACATTCCAACGGCCGTCGGCGGCAAAGCCAGCCCAAAGAACCGCAGCAAAGTCAGGGACGCCCTCGACCAGCGCGTCGCACGTGATGCGCTGACAAGTTTCCAGCGCAGCATTGGGCACGCCTTCGGAATGTTCGAGGGCGTCGTGGCGGAGTTCCGTCGGCTCAGCGATGACGAGACGCTGACCTATCTCAAACGCCAGGTGTCGCCCCGCGCGACGAATGTCCGCGCGCCGGCAGGTCCTGCCTTCCTCGATGGATATCTCTGCGATGCTCCGCTGGTCGGCGGCGTGAAGCCGCTGCTCGGCGACCGGCACTTACGGGTCCTCACCATCAAGGGCTTCCCGCCCTTCACCCACCCGGGCGTCCTCGACGATCTCAACTCCGCGGCAATGACCTATCGCTGGATGACGCGCTATCTCTGCCTCGACCGCGATGGTGCAGAGTGCGAACTCGTCAAATGGCGCCGGCTCTGGTTCTCGAAGCACAAGTCGATGGGCGCGCTGGTCAAGGAGATGATGACCAAAGAGGCCTCGACGTTCTCCAATCCCGACGCAATCGCCAAGACAGAAGAAGTCGAGGAAGCGCTTCAGGAGCTCGGCTCCGAACTGGTTGGCTTCGGCTTCCTGACCTCAACGCTGGTCGTGCTGGGCGCCACGGCAGAGGAAGCCGACGAAAAGCTCCGCACGGCGGAACGCATCATCGCGTCACGGGGCTTCGTCACTGTTGCAGAAGGTCTCAACGCCGTCGAAGCGTGGCTGTCGAGCATCGCTGGACACGCCTGGGCCAATGTCCGCCACCCGATGGTGTCGACGCTAAACCTCTCCCATGTGGCCCCTCTCTCGACGGCCTGGGCCGGCGACGCTTGGAACAGGCATCTTGATGCACCGCCTCTGGCTGTCGCCCGCACCGATGGCTCCACGCCATTCCGGTTGGATCTTCATGTCGGTGACGTTGGTCACACCATGGTTGTTGGCCCGACCGGCGCGGGCAAGTCCGTGCTGCTCTCCTTTCTGGCCCTGCAGTGGAAGCGATTTCCCGGCGCGCAAGTTTTCCTGTTCGACAAGGGCGGCTCGGCGCGGGCAGCACTGCTTGGAATGGGCGGAACCGCCATTGATCTTGGCGGTGACGGGGTCGCCGCATTTCAGCCGCTCGCCCGCATCGACACGCCGCAGGGGCGAGCGGATGCCCTGGCATGGGTGATGAACATCCTTGCTCAGGAAGGCCTCACCGACTCGCCGGATATCAAGGAGCCGGTCTGGTCCGCGCTGGGAAGTCTTCGGTCCGCACCCAAGGAACAACGCCATCTCACCGGCCTTCGCCTGCTCGTCCAGAACGCTGCGGTTCAGGCGGCGCTCCTTCCCTACACGCAAGACGGAGCGATGGGCGGCGTGTTCGATGGTGCGGAAGACCGGTTGAACCTGTCCGACGTCGTCCTGTTCGAGATGGAAGCCATCATGGCGCGCCCGAAAGCAGCAGCGCCTGCCCTGCTCCACCTCTTCGACCGGCTGGAAGAGCGGTTCGATGGACGCCCGACGCTTCTCATTCTGGATGAAGCCTGGCTGTTCCTCGATTCGCCCCTGTTCGCCGCGCGTATCCGCGAATGGCTCAAGACGCTGCGCAAGAAGAATGTCGCGGTTGTCTTCGCGACCCAGTCGCTGGCCGACATCGTTGACAGCGCGATCGCGCCTGCATTGATCGAATCCTGCCCGACACGGATCTACCTGCCGAATGAACGCGCGTTCGAGCCACAGCAGCGTGAGGCTTATGAGCGGTTCGGGCTCAATGACACCGAGATCGAGCTGATCGCGACCGCGCAGAAGAAGCGCCACTACTACTACGCGAGCCCCAAAGGCCGTCGCCTGTTCGAACTGGCGCTTGGCCCAGTCGCCCTCGCCTTCTGCACGGCTTCAGACCCCTCCGCGCGTGAGCTGATCGCTTCGCTCGAACGGCACTCGTCCTCGACGGCGTTCTGGCGCCGCTTCCTGCGCGCCCGTCAGCTGGGCTGGGTGCTCGACGCGCTCGACGCGCTCGACGAACCGGAAACGCCGGCGACGCGACCCATGACCTCACCAAAATCACTGGAGATTGTCCGATGAAACGCCGCCTCTCTTCCCTTGTCCGCGCCTTGCTCGGCGCTGTCGCACTTGCCCCGATCGCCGCGACACCCGCTCAAGCACAAATGGCGGTCATCGATCCATCCAACCTGATCCAGAATGCCCTCAATGCGGCTCGGGCGCTGCAGCAGATCAACAATCAGGTGACGCAGATCACCAACCAGATCCGGCAGCTCGAGAACGACGCCCGCAATCTCACGCGTCTCGGTGACACCTTCGCGCCCGATATCATGGCGAAACTTCGTGAGATGGACGGGCTCCTCAACGAGGCGCGTGGCCTTGCGCTCAGGGTGGGTGAGACGCGCGATGCGCTGCAGTCGCTTTACACGGGTGACTACCGCGGAACAAACGTCGCGACCCGCGCGCAGGCCGCCGCGCGGCAGGTCGATGCCGCGCGCTCGGCTCTGCAGACCTCGCTCATCATGCAGGCGCAGGTGACGGAGCAGCTTCGCGCTGACCAAAGCACGCTGCAGTCACTTTCAAATGTGAGCGCCAACGCGACCGGGGCGCTGTCGGCGCAACAGGCGACCAATGAGCTTCTGGCCTTCCAGGCTCAGCAGGCAATGCGCCTTCAGGCGCTCCTTGTGGCGGAGTCTCGCGCGGACGCGCTGGAACGGGCGCGCCAGATGGAAGCGCAAGCGCAGGCGCGCGCCCAGCACGATCATTTCTTCTCGGGCGCACAGACGGCGCATCCCGGCCAGCGGCCCTGGAACTAGCGAACAGGGACACGGACAGGGGGCGACCATGAATGATTTCTCGGCGATCGACGGGTTCCTGAATACGTTCACGACCTACATCGATTCAGGCTTCGGCCTGATCTCGGGCGATGTCACATCGCTTGCAGCCATCCTGATCGCGATCGACGTCACCATTGCCGCCCTGTTCTGGGCGTGGGGTCAGAACACGGACATCGTCCAGAGCCTGGTCAAGAAGACGCTGTATGTCGGCGCGTTCGCCTACATCCTCGGCAACTTCGCGATGCTGGCCACCATCGTGTTCAACAGCTTCGCGACATTGGGCCTCGATGCGGCGGCCGCTGGCCTGACGCCGGCTGATCTCTTGAGACCCGGCCTGATCGCTGCCGAAGGCCTCTCGGCCTCGCAGCCGATCTTCGATCACATCGGCACGATCGCACCTGGTCCGTTCGAGTTCTTCGGGAATCTCGGCGAAGTCATCCTGCTCCTGATCGGCGGGATCATCGTCATTGCGGCCTTCTTTGTGCTGTCGATCCAGCTCTTTGTCCTCATCGTCGAATTCAAACTGACGACCCTGGCCGGCTTCGTCCTGGTCCCGTTCGCCTTCTGGCGTCAGACGACCTTCCTGGCTGAACGCGTCCTCGGCCACGTCATTTCTTCCGGCATCAAGGTGCTGGTGATCGCGATCGTGATCGGCATCGGCTCGACCATGTTCGAGACGCTGCGGACATCGCTCAATCCCGACGATATGACGATCGAACAGGCGTTCGCTGTCGTGCTGGGCGCCCTCACCCTGATGGGCCTCGCCATCTTCTGCCCGCGGATCGCGGCTGGCCTGGTCTCCGGCGCACCCCAGCTCTCGGCCGGAGCCGCCGCCGGCACCACGCTGGGCGTCGGCGCCGCCGGCGCGGGCGCTGTCATGGCCGGGCGAGCTGCGGCAGGCGCTGCCGCCAATGCGGGCCGCGCCGCCGCGAACGGGACCGCAAGCTCGGCAGGCGGTCTGCGTGCGGCAACCGCCCTTGGGTCGCTGCGCACCGGGCTCAACGGCCCCCTCGCCGCCCCGCTCAACGCCGCGGTCGGACTTGGCGCGTCGGCTGTCGGCGGCATCCGCCAAAGTGCAGGTCGCGTCGCCGGACACTTTCGGGCACGCGGAACAGCGGGTGCTCGCGCAGTCGCAGGTACGGCTGGCGCTATCTCTCCTGCCTCAGCAACTGCCTCAGCGAGCTCGTCAGACGCGTCAGGTCAGCCGACCTGGGCAAAACGCTTCCGGCAAACCCAGGCGGTGCGCGAGGGCGTGATGGTCGCCGCGCACACCATCAGTTCAGGCGACGGCGGCGGCGCCTCCGAAGGCCCCAATCTCAAGCAGAGGGAATAGACCATGTTTACCCGCGCGCGCTCTTCGCGATTGTCGAAGACACCCGAGCCGGAGACGCCATACCGGCAGGCCCAACAATTGTGGGACAACCGCATGGGGTCGTCTCTGGCGCACGCCCGCACCTGGCGGACAGCGGCGTTCTGCAGCCTCGGCCTGGCCGGCGCCATGGCCGCCGGCGTCGTGGTCCTTGCCTTGCGGCCCGCCGCCGTCCCGTTTGTGATCGAAGCGAGCGACACTGGCGAAGCGCGGCTCGTAGGCCCCGCCACGTCGGCCTACGAGCCAAGCGACGCTCAGTTTTCCTGGCACATCGCGCGCTTCATCGAGATGGTGCGAGGCCTGCCGTCAGACGCCATCGTGGTCCGCCAGAACTGGCTGCGCGCCTATGACTGGGCAACGCAGGGTGGCGCACAGGTTCTCAACGCCATGGCGGAGGATGACGACCCGTTCGCCAAGGTTGGCAAAGAAACGGTTGCGGTCGAAGTGCTCTCCGTCGTTCGCGCCAGCCCGACCAGCTTTCAGCTGCGCTGGCGCGAGTCGACCTACAACGCCGGCACGCTGGTCCATGTCGAACGCTACACAGGCGTTGCGACCGTCGTGATCGATCCGCCTTCCACTCCCGAGCGGCTCCAGAAGAACCCACTCGGCCTCTACATCCATGGTTTAACCTGGTCTCGGGATCTCCAACAATGACACGCGCCCTTCTTGCCACTGCAACCCTTCTGGCTCTCAGCTTCACTTCGCCGGCCATCGCCCAGACGAAGCCGCCCCTGCTTCAGCAAACCAACCAGGCCGCGATCCGCAGCGCCGCCGACGCCTCGCTCGTCGGCGCGCTGCACGAGTTCGCCTACGAGCGTGGGGCGCTTTACGCCATTCAGGCGTCTCCTCAGCGCATCACCGACATCGCGCTTGAACCGGGTGAAGCCCTGCTCTCGGTGTCAGCCGGAGATACGACACGCTGGATCGTCAGTGACGCCCGGTCGGGCGCCGGACCGTCTGCTCAGGCCCATGTGCTGGTGAAGCCGAACGCCTCGAACCTGTCGACCAATCTGATCATCATGACAGACCGGCGCATCTATCATCTCGATCTCAAGAGCACAGCGGGCACAGCAATGGCCGCCGTGTCCTGGCGCTATCCCGCCGACATGATGCTGGCGAACAATCCGCCGCCGCCTGCCCCGCCGCCAGCGCCGCCCGCCTTCGCGCCGGATCAACTCAACCTCCGCTACCGGATCGATGGCGACAAACCTGACTGGCGACCGCTCGCGGCATTCGACGACGGGCAGCAGGTTTTCATCGAGATGCCGGACAAGATCAGGACGATGGAAGCGCCGCCCCTGTTCGTGATCGGCGACGAGGGCACGGAACTCGTGAACTATCGCGTCCAGGGCAAATACTACGTCGTCGATCGCCTGTTCAACAAAGCCGAACTGAGGCTTGGAACGGGCTGGAGCCAGAAGAAGGTTCAGATCCATCGCCAGACGCCGGTCACTGGAGGCGCACATGGCTGACGGTCTCCCTCCCCGTCCCGATGCTGGCGCGGATGAACCGCCGCGTCAGCAACCAGACGCTCGACCGCCGCCGCTTGATGCGATCCGGGTAAAGGGTCCTGGCGCCAAGGGTCTCAACAAGCCCGCCATCCTCGCTGTCGCCGGAGGCAGCGTCGCCGTCGTGCTCGTATTGGCGTCAGGCGCCTTCTCGTCCGATACGTCGCGCAAGCCAGCCGATACGAAGCCGATGATGTCCGACCCGGTCAGGCCGGAGGTCGCGCAAGGCGCCGTGCGCAACCTGCCCGCCAACTACAGCGAGGCCGCTGCGCGAGAAGCCGCTGTCGAACCTGCTCAGCCGCCACAACTCGGTCCGCCTCTGCCGGGCGACGTCGCGGCGTTTGCGCCCCAGCCCTCTGACCTATCCACTCATGCGCCTTACCAGGATGACTGGAGCACGCCTGATCCCTATCGCGGGCAGCAGTCATCTTATGCGGCAGAACCGGTCGATCCGGCGGTGGCGGAAGCAGAGGAAGCAGAGCGCTCCGCCCTGTTCTTTGCGCTGCGTGAAGCGCCATCGCGTAACGAAGCCACGGTGCAACCCACTGCAGCGATACAACCACCCCACGGTTCTCCCCTCACAGTGATGGCGCCCCAGACGCCAAATGACCAAACTGCTAGCCGCTCGGTCGATCGTGCGCTCTTCCCGGGAGCGGTCATTCCCGCAAGCCTGGTGACGGAGATCAGTTCGGAGTCGCCCGGCCCAGTGATCGCGCAGATCACGCAGGCGATCTACGACAGCGCCACTGGCCGCACGCTTCTCATACCACAGGGGGCGCGGCTAATCGGAGACTACAAGTCCAGCACGCGCTACGGTCAGAGCCGAGTCGCGATCATCTGGTCACGCATCATCATGCCGGATGGTCACGAGATCGCCCTCGACGAAGCAGGCACCGACCCATCCGGGTCAGCAGGCGTCACGGGCATGGTCGATAACCATTGGCTCGATGTGTTCGGCGCCGCCGCGCTCGGGACGTTGATCAACATCGGCGTCGCCTCAACCGAAGATCCGCAACTCACCTATGGCGGCATCGGCGTCATCACGCGCGATCCTGTCGATGATGCAATCGCTGAAGGCGCTCAACGAACGGCCAGCCTCGTCACCAATCGCGCTGTTGATCGGAGCCTCGCGATCCCGCCGACAATTCGCGTTGAGGCGGGAAAGAGAATCTCCATCGTCGTGACGCGTAGAGTTGTCATCGAATGACGCCCTTGTCGGGCTCAATAGAGCCCTGCTGCAACGACAAACGCGCAAACTTTATCAAGTCGATATCTGTTTTTCCGAAGAGCACGGCTAGGCCTTCAGCTCCAGACGTAAGTCCGACTTGCGCGAGCTCGGCCAAAGCCATGATTTTCGCAGCGACGTGGCGTGGCGCATAAAACGCGACGTAGGGATAGCTTGCCTGATGCTGGCCGCCGAAGCCGCTCGCGTTGCAGCTGCCCACTGGGGCCGCGCCCTGAGCAGATAAGGCTATCGTCGCCGCTGCAACGCCAACATCCAGCCCCCATAAATCGTCTGCCGGCTCTGTTGCCGAAAAGCGCTCCTCGTCCCAGTCGTCCAACGCTGCTTCCAAGTCGTTAGCTTGGCTCAGGCGGTCGATGATTTTCTGCTCAACCGAGATCGCCAGTTCGACATCTCCCCACCCGAAGCCACGCAGATCTGAGTACATCTTGTTCCCGGCAAGATAACCGCTCTCAGCTGCTTCCTCCGCTTGTGCCTCACCAAGCTCATCAAGCTTAGCGGAATCAAGGTCGCGAACGATCTCCACGTCGTATGTCTTCAGATGCCATCGCATGCTTCGTTTCCCCTTCCCGTGCGAATGCATCTCCGGCATTGACACCTGACGCAAACGGAACGAAACAGGAACTATATTGACAGGGCGCCAAAGTGGCGCCACATTGGCGCCATGAGCGATTCGACAAAATCTGCACAAGTCCGCGATTTGGATCGGATGAACTTACGGGTGTCGATTGAGACGCTCGCAGCGATAGACGCGGCGCGTTCCGACAGAGCGGGAAACATCTCCCGTAACACCTGGATAACCGAAGCAATCGAAGAAAAGCTGATGAAGGATCGCGAACACGCGCTTCCGGCAGCGAAAACCGATCGGTCACGGCATGGGTGACTACTACGAGTTCTTTGCGGGCGGTGGTATGGCGCGAGCAGGCTTAGGGCGCGCGTGGACGTGCCTATTTGCCAATGACTTCGACCACAAAAAGGGCGCGACGTACCAAGCCAATTGGGGGGCCTCGGGCGAACTGAAAATTGGAGATGTGCGAAACGTCAGCAGTGCCGAGCTGCCAGGACATGCAGATCTTGTTTGGGGTTCTTTCCCTTGTCAGGATCTGTCTCTAGCTGGCGGCGGCGCCGGTCTAAAAGGAGAGCGATCGGGCACCTTCTATCCGTTCTGGGGCGTCATTCGCCAACTCATCGCTGATGGGCGCCCACCCAAAATCATCGCAATCGAAAATGTGTGCGGAACGCTCACGTCCCATGGCGGGAAAGATTTCGAAGCAATCTGCAAGACATTCGCCGATGCGGGATACCGCTACGGCGCGCTCGTGATCAATGCATCGCTGTTTGTCCCGCAGTCACGCCCGCGGCTTTTTGTGATTGGCGTGCACAAGGACGTACCGTTGCCCTCGTCCTTGGTTTCCGAAGAGCCGATCGAGCCTTTTCACACGCGCGGATTGCGAAGGGCGGTCGCAGCTGTGCCCGCGTCCACCCGGAAGGAAATGGTGTGGTGGAAACTTCCAATCCCCGCAGCGCGCAAGACGACGTTCGCTGACTTGATAGAAGAAGCGCCGGCGAGTGTGGAGTGGCACACAGGGGCCGAGACGAAACAGCTTCTGGACATGATGTCTGAGATCAATCGCGCAAAGGTCTCAGCGGCGAAACGCTCGAGACGTCGCATGGTTGGCGGCGTCTACAAGCGAACCCGTTTTGATGAGAACGGCGTCAAAGTACAACGCGCCGAAATTCGGTTCGACGATGTTTCGGGATGTCTTCGCACCCCGGCTGGCGGGTCCAGTCGGCAGGTGATTGTCGTCATCGACGGCCCGAAAGTCCGGTCGAGACTGATTTCGTCGCGCGAGACGGCAAGGTTGATGGGACTGCCGGACTCCTACAAGCTTCCGGAAAACTACAATGAAGCGTATCATCTCACGGGTGATGGCGTGGCCGTCGACGTCGTGCGCTTTCTTGCCGAGAATTTATTCGAACCGCTTCTGGGACATCGAACAAAGGTCAAAAAGGCTGCGTGAGCGTTATTCCTTGCGAGAAAAACAAGGAACTTAGAGCCGCGATTACGCGGTTCGCCGACGCGCTGAAAACCGAGGCTCACAAGCTCGGTGACCATGGCCTTACCGAAGCGGAATTCTACCAGTCGCCTCTCCTTCGCGGCGCCATTGAACAGATGCGCGGCGAGTTCTCCGCTACGATGCGCGGCAAGCGAGAATTCGTTCAGCATGTTCTCAATCACATGGAAGACGGCGGGTTCATCGGGAGCTGGGATCGGGCAAAGCGCGGGGCTCGCAATGATTACCGTGTGCAACTCAAGAGCGGCCGTAGCGCGGTCATCGACCTCAAAGGCTGCCTCGACGGCAACAATACGAACATCTTCGAGCGGCCAAAAGAAGCTGATGAATTCGTCATATGGAGCCTTTGCACAAATGCGGGCTGAACCGCCCCGGGTTTGTCGGAGGCCCAACTCTTTGAGAGACTGGGTCCATGAGCAAGAAGCATACTGCGAAGTATTCGCCTGAGGTTCGCGATCGAGCGGTCCGGATGGTGATGGAGCATGGGGC
>Ga0208492_1000489_pt1 | contig 33265 bp, 28 predicted proteins | sample Subbioar_CSW14AB_FD_184820 | JGI IMG/M metagenome (GOLD analysis project Ga0208492, IMG submission 184820) | Serpentinite rock and fluid subsurface biosphere microbial communities from McLaughlin Reserve, California, USA - CR12Mar_CSW14AB (SPAdes) | ecosystem: Environmental > Terrestrial > Deep... | reverse complement strand
GGTGTGGGATTTGTCCCTGCCGCCTGACATCGCGCTGCCGGCCGACGGTCTGCACATGCGTTGGCCGGACACCGCGCTGGCCCAGGAAGAACGTCTGTATCGCTACCGCCTACCGGCCTTGCGCGCCTGTCTTGCCGCGCACTCACTGGACAGGGCAGTGGTGGCGCCGCGCGACAAGCGTCTTGCCATTGTCACCGCCGGCAAGACCTATCTCGATGTCATGCAGGCGCTGGCGGAACTCGGGCTCGATGAACGCGCGGCGGCGGAGGCGGGCATCGCGGTCTACAAGGTGGCGGTGGTGTGGCCACTCGCGACTGCCGCCCTGTGTGATTTCGTGGGTGGCGCCGAGACGGTGTTCGTCATCGAAGAGAAACGCGCGGTCATCGAACCGCAATTGAAAGCCGCGCTATACGACCACGCCGCTGCGCGGCGGCCGCGCGTGATAGGCAAGGCCGACGAACTGGGCGCGGCGCTGGTGCCCGAATACAGCGAACTCAGTGGCACATTGCTGGCGCGGTTGATCGGGACGCGTGTAGCACAGTGGACATCCATGCCGCAGGTCGATGCCGCGCTGAAGCGTCTGGCCGAACAGGAGGCGCGTCTGGCGCGCTCCACCACGGTGCTCGAACGCATTCCGCATTTCTGCGCGGGCTGCCCACACAACACCTCGACCAAGGTGCCGGAAGGCAGTCGCGCGCTGGCGGGCATCGGCTGCCATTTCATGTCGCAGTGGATGGACCGCGAAACCGCGACCTTCACGCACATGGGCGGTGAGGGCGCGAGCTGGCTGGGACAGGCGCCGTTCACCGATACGCAACATGTCTTCGTCAATATCGGCGACGGCACCTACACCCATTCCGGCTCACTCGCGATCCGCGCGGCAGTGATCGCCGGTGTCAATGTCACCTACAAGCTCCTGTACAACGACGCGGTCGCCATGACCGGCGGACAGCCTGTCGACGGCCAGGCCTCGGTGGCGATGATCACCCATCAGATGCATGGTGAGGGCGTGCAGCGGATCGCCATCGTCACCGATGACATCACACGCTACGCGGATCGCAGTGCACTGGCCGTCGGCGTCAGCGTCAACGATCGGACCGAACTCGATGCGGTGCAGCGCGAATTGCGAGAGGTGCGCGGCGTGTCACTGCTCATCTATGAGCAGACCTGTGCGTCGGAGAAGCGCCGTCGCAGAAAGCGCGGGCGCATGGTCGACCCGCAACGGCGCGTGGTCATCAACGAAATGGTGTGCGAAGGCTGCGGCGATTGCAGCACGCAGTCCAACTGTCTGGCCGTCAGTCCACTCGAAACCGAGTTCGGTCGCAAACGTCGCATCGATCAATCGACCTGCAACAAGGACTTCAGTTGCCTGAATGGTTTGTGCCCGAGCTTTGTCACGGTGGAAGGTGGTGAACTGCGTCCGTCGCCCGCCGCGAGCGTCGGCAACATGCTCGTGCCGGAACCGCGGCGTGCGGCGGCCGCTTCGGCGACCGGCAGTTACAACATCCTGGTCACGGGCGTAGGCGGCACTGGTGTGGTGACCATCGGCAATATCCTCGGCATGGCGGCCCATCTCGAAGGGCGGCACCTGAGTGTGCTCGATCAGACGGGTCTTGCGCAGAAATATGGCGCGGTGATGTCCCATATCCAGATTGCCGACGACGCGCGCCGCTTGCGCGCGACCCGCATCACCGATGGCGGTGCGGACCTGGTGCTCGGTGCGGATCTCGTGACCGCCGCCAGCCGTGATGGCATGCGGCGCCTGGGCCGCGATCGCACTCATGTGATAGTCGATACGGATGCCGCGGTGGTGTCGGCATTCACGCGTAACGGCGATCTCGATTTCGGCACCGGCGCAATGGTGCGTGGCATCGCCGAGACTCTAGGCCGCGAGCGCGTGCACTGCCTCGCCGCCAATGCGCTGGCCACCCGCTTCCTCGGCGATGCCATCGGCGCCAATCTGATGCTGGTCGGTTACGCCTATCAGCGCGGTCTCATTCCGATGAGCGCGGCGGCGTTGGAGCGCGCCATCGCTGTCAACGATGTGAAAGTCGATTTCAATATTCGCGCCTTTCGCCTCGGGCGCCTGCTGGCCCACGACCCGGCGCGGGTCGATGCGGCGGCCGCGGGTGAACAATTCGCTGATGCGCAGGAGGTGCCGCTTGCGCAGTTCATCGCAAGACGACAAAGCTTTCTCGCCGACTATCAGAACGCCGCCTATGGCGCGCGCTATCGCGCGCTGGTGGAAAAGGTCGCCGCGGCGGAAGCCACCTGCCAGCCGGCATCGCAGGAACTGGCGCGCACCGTCGCGCAGGTCTATTTCCAGTTGCTCGCCTATAAGGACGAATACGAAGTCGCGCGCCTCTACACCGAAAGCGGCTTTATCGAAAAGCTGCGCGAGCAGTTTCACGACGGGTTCAAACTGCGTTTCCATCTCGCGCCGCCGGTTCTGGCGCGGCGGGATGCGCGTACTGGGCGCCAGCATAAGCATGCTTATGGTGCATGGATACTGCCGCTGTTCCGCGTACTGGCCCGCTTGCGTGGCTTGCGCGGCACGCCACTCGACCCCTTCGGCTATCTGGCGGAGCGTCGGGCCGAACGCGCCTTGATTGTCGAGTACGAAGCGCTGGTCGCCGACGTGTGTGCTCATCTCGATGGCGCCAATCGGGAGCGTGCCCTTGAATTGCTCGGACTCGCCCGCAATATTCGAGGCTATGGTGTGGTGAAGGAGCGCAGTATTGAAACCTACCGTGCCGAACTCGCCAGTCTGCGCAGCGCTTGGCGCAGCCCTGCGACCGAGCGGGCATCCGGGTTCTGAAAGCGCGCGTGACGCGCTCCGGCGTCGTCGCCACGTTTGTTCACGATCGCGCGGTTTGCCGGCGGTTGCCGGGCGGGGGCGGCAACGGCCCTCCAACGCCGCATTTGCGCCTCGCTCGCGTCCTTGTCAAGCCTGCCTGCAAAAAAGTTTTGCGGCGGTTCCGGTCCTGAAAAGGAGCGAGTATGATGCGCGGCCATGACGGCGGCTGGCCTGCAAGGCCGGACGCACACTCCATCGCAAGAGCGACTCAAGCATGCCCATGCCCTCGCTGATGTCCGAAGCCCAGACCAGCACACGTTCCGGCCTTTCCGAAACCGCGCCGAGCAATGGCACGGTGAAGGATATCGACGGCAAATCCTGCGTCTTCTACGACGGCTACTGGATTCGTCGCTATGAAGTCCCCAAGGACGAAGCCGCCGCCCGCCGCGAACTGATAGACCAACTCACCAAACGCGTTTTCCATCACACCGAACCCGGCATCAACACGCCGGGTTACAATCTCGCCGAAGCCCGCCACGCCTACGAGACCGAGACCGACCGCGACCACCGGCGCGTCAATGCGGCGATGCTCGCCGGCGCGCTGCTCAATCGTGGTTCCGATATCTTCACCATGATTTTCGAACTCAATCGGCGCGGTATCGAGATCACGCAATCGAACGAATTGATGCTCGAATGCGAATCCTGTTTTCTCGAGGCCTTTGACCTCGGCAAGCAGGTCAAGCATTACAGCGGCGAGGAAGGCCTGGACGAACTGTGGGGCGAGCCGCTGAAAGTCTTCTACATGCCGGTCGCCGAGTTCTACGAATCGCGCTACATCAAGATTGCCCAGACCATGGCTGCCATCGATGCGATCGGCGATTGTCTGCTCGACACCTTTTCAGTGGTGCCCGGCTTCGATGGTCTGCCGCTGAAGGTGACGGCCTATACCCGTGCCGCCAAACTCGAAAGCGAGACCATCAAGACCGACCCCGCGATTTTTCGCGTGTGGCCCGACTTCGTCGTGACCGGCGACAACCTGTGGGACTTCGAGCCGGAGCGCCGCAGCTCGGACGAAAGCTACGCCATCCTAGAGCAAGGCACGAAACTGGTGCGCGAGGGCAAGCGGCTCATCGAATGGATAGCCTTCGCCCGCGTACCGATGCCCAAGACCACCGAGAATTTCTTCAAGCGCTGCGTCAATTTCAAGAGCGCGGTCGAAGCGGCCCGCGCGGCCTGAGTTCCACCCGCAGTCCATGAGCTCGAGCGCGCTGCACGAGCTGACCGCCATCGTCGGTGCCAGCCAGGTGCTGCGTGACGAGCGATGTGCTCCCTACGATATCGATGAGCGTCGGCTGTTCCATGGCCGCGCGTTGGCGGTGGTGCGGCCGGCCGATGTCGACGAAGTCGCGCGGGTGGTGGCGTGTTGTGTGGCGCGGCGCATCGCGATGGTTCCCCACGGCGGTAACACCGGCTATTGCGGCGGGGCGACCGCCGATGGAAGCGGCACGCAGGTGGTCGTGAGTCTCGAACGCATGAACCGCGTGCTGGCGATCGACGCCGAGGCGTGCGCGATGACCGTCGAAGCGGGTGTCGTGCTGGCCACGGCCCAGGCGGCCGCGTCCGCCCATCAGCGTCTGCTGCCGCTGGCCATGGGGTCGCAGGGCAGTTGTCAGATTGGCGGCAACCTTTCCACCAATGCCGGCGGATTGGCGGTGCTGAAATACGGCACCTGCCGCGACCTCACCTTGGGCCTGCAGGTGGTGTTGCCCGATGGCCGCGTGCTCGATCGGCTGTCGGGCTTGCGCAAGGACAACACCGGCTACGATCTCAAGCAGCTTTTCATCGGTGCCGAGGGCACGCTCGGCATCATAACCGCAGCGGTGCTCAAGTTGTTTCCCTTGTCGAATCGCAACTGCGCGTGGCTCAGCATCGCCGATGCGCGCGGTGCATTGCCGTTGTTGAGTGCGCTGCGCGAGGCGAGTCGCGACAACGTGACGTCCTTCGAGTACATGAGCGGTGAGGCCCTGGCACTCGTGGCGCAAGCCCTGCCCGAGCTCGCACTGCCCTTCGACGCACAACACCATGTGCTGGTCGAGATGTTGAGCGAAGAGGGCGAGGAGGTGCTCGAGCGCGCGCTGTTCGACGCGCAGGAGCGGGGGCTGTTGCTTGACGTGGTGGTGGCACAGAGCGAAACACAGCGGCGCCAGCTGTGGCGCCTGCGCGAATCCATCCCCACTGCTGAAAAACACCTGGGCGGCTCCGTCAAGCACGATGTCTCGGTGCCGCTGGCCGATGTGGCTGACTACGTGACGAAAGCGCGCCATGCGGTGCTGGCGCGCTGGCCGCAGGCGCGTCTGTCGGTGTATGGACATGTGGGCGACGGCAATGTGCATTTCAATGTGCTCGCTCCGGCGGGCGAGGATGCCAAACGCTTCAAGGCCCGCGAGGGCGATGCCATCAGCGCAGTGCTGCACGACCTCGCCCACGCCATGCGCGGCAGTTTCAGCGCGGAGCACGGCGTGGGCGTCCTGAAGCGCGAGATGCTGGCGCATTATGGCGACCCGGTGGCGCTCGCCTTGATGCGGCAGTTGAAGGTGAGCCTCGACCCACTGAACCTCATGAACCCGGGCAAGCTGCTGCGGGTGACAGCGCCATCCCCACCGTGAGCGGTGGTCATGACTTCCTGGTCATAGGCGCGGGCATCGTCGGACTCGCGACCGCCCACCGCCTGCGTCAACGCCACGCCGACGCGCGCATCGTCGTTCTCGAAAAGGAAAAGCAGGTCGCGGCCCATCAGAGTGGGCATAACAGCGGCGTCATCCACGCGGGCGTCTACTACGCACCCGGCAGTCTCAAGGCACGCCTGTGTCGCGCCGGACTCGCGGCGACCTATGCCTTCTGTGCCGCGCATGACGTTCCGCATCGTCGCTGCGGAAAGATGATCGTGGCAACGGATGCGGGCGAACTCGAACGCCTGCGCGCGCTGGCGACGCGGGCGGCGGATAACGGTCTGTCCTTGAGCTGGTTGAATGCCGACGCCATCGCGGCGCGCGAGCCCGAGGTCAACGGCCTTGCCGCACTCTACGTCGAGGAAACCGGCATCGCCGATTATCCGCGGCTGTGTCGGGCACTGGCCGACGATCTCGTGGCGCAGGGCGTGGAACTGGTGTTCGAGGCCGAAGTGCTGGCCATCTCCGAAGGGCGCGACGAAGTCGTGGTTGAAACCACACGCGGCAGTTGGCAGGGCGCGCGTCTGGTGGTGTGTGGCGGTCTGCAGTCCGACCGTCTGGCGCGCTTGGCCGGCCTCGCCGTGGACTTCGCGGTGGTGCCGTTTCGCGGAGATTACTATCGCTTGGCGGACGAGCGCTCGCGCCTGGTCGATACCCTGATCTATCCCGTGCCCGATCCGGCGCTGCCTTTCCTCGGCGTGCACCTGACCTTGACCACCGATGGCGGCATCACCCTCGGCCCTAGCGCCATGCTGGCCTTTGCGCGCGAGGATTACCGCGCCTGGGCGTGGCAGCGCCAGGACGCCTGGCAGGCGCTGAGCTTTCCAGGCACCTGGCGACTCCTGGCGCGTTTCCCGCGCGCGGGTTTCGCCGAGCTCCGCCACGCGGCATGCCGCACGGCCTATCTGCGCGCGGCACAACGCTATTGCCCGGCGCTGGTGCTGGACGATTTGGCGGAGAAGTCCTGCGGCATTCGAGCCCAGGCGGTCAGTCGCGACGGCGAAATGATCCACGACTTCCTGTTCCAGACCAGCGCGCGCAGCGTGCATGTATTGAACGCGCCGTCGCCGGCCGCGACTTCGGCCTTTCCCATCGCCGAACTCGTCGTCGCTCAAATGCAAACAAGCCTGCCGGCATGACCATCCGCTTGATCTGACCCTGCCCGCGGCTGCGCAAGTCGCGTAAAATCCGCGCCACCAAACATGCCCGCCACGCGGCGTGCACCATTCTTCTTGAGGAGTAGTTCCATGACTGAAGCGACCGTCATTACCGGGCTCGCACGCACCCCGATGGGCGGCATGCAGGGCGATTTTGCTGACGTAAAGGCCACGGTGCTGGGATCGACCGCGATCCGTGGCGCTCTGAGCCGCGCAGGTCTCGCCCCGGAATCCGTTGACGAAACCATCATGGGCTGTGTGCTGCCGGCGGGTCTCGGCCAGGCGCCGGCGCGCCAGGCATCGCTCGGTGCCGGCATTCCCGACAGCGTGCCCTGCACCACCGTCAACAAGATGTGCGGCTCCGGCATGAAAGCCATCATGCAGGGCCATGACGCCATCCAGGCCGGCTCGGCCGGTGTGGTGGTGGCGGGCGGTATGGAAAGCATGACCAATGCCCCGTATCTGCTGCCCAAGGGCCGTGGCGGCATGCGTCTCGGTCACGGCGAGGTGTTGGACCACATGTTCTTCGACGGTCTGGAGGATGCCTTCCAGCGCGGTCGTCTGATGGGGACTTTCGCCGAGGATTGCGCGCGCAAGTACAACTTCAGCCGCGAAGCACAGGACGCCTACGCCATTGAATCGCTGAAGCGCGCGCAGAACGCGATTTCGAAGAATCTGTTCAAGGCGGAGATCGAACCGGTCACCTTCACCGGCCGCAAGGGCGAGGTCGTCATCGATACCGACGAGCAGCCGGGCAAGGCGCAACTCGACAAGATTCCGCATCTCAAGCCGGCTTTCGCCAAGGACGGCACGGTCACCGCAGCGAACTCGAGTTCAATTTCCGACGGCGCGGCGGCAGTCATCCTCATGTCCGAATCGCGTGCCAAAGAACTGGGCTGCCAGGCCCAGGCCCGCATCATCGGCCATTCGAGTCATGCGCAGGCGCCAGGCTGGTTCACCACCGCCCCGGTGTTCGCGATCAAGAAGCTCATGGACAGGATCGGCTGGAGCGTGGCGGACGTCGACCTGTTCGAAGTGAACGAAGCCTTTGCGGTGGTGGCGATGGCCGCCATGCAGGATGTCGGCATTCCCCATTCCAAGCTCAACGTGCGCGGTGGTGCCTGTGCACTCGGTCACCCGGTGGGGGCTTCGGGTGCGCGTATTGTCGTGACCCTGGTCAACGCGCTGCGTGATACCGGCGGCAAGCGTGGTATCGCGAGCCTCTGCATCGGTGGCGGTGAAGCCACGGCGCTGGCAATTGAACTGATCTGATGGCGCGTCGCTGGATGTCCGGGCAAACCGGGCATCCAGCGGACTTCAGACTTCAGGGCGGAGCCGGCAAGGCCCGCACCGACGGTCGCTCGCCCACCGCCTTGTACCAGCGCAGCAGGTTGGCCATCGTAGCGTCGGGCTTGACGCCGACGCGCGCGGCAAACTCCACGGTGATATAGGCATTGATGTCGGCTGCCGAGAAGAACTCGGAGGCGACGAATTCCCGTCCGGCCAGTTGCTTGTCGAGCACCGCGAAAAAGGCCTGGCAGCGGGGCTTGCCCCGCTCCGCGAGTGCCGGGATTTGCGCATAGTCCTGGGGGCCCGGCACGGCGCGGTTGGCGAACCGTGGCTCGCCATTGCGCAATGCATCGGCGACCGGCAGAAAGCCCTCCATCTCGGCGCGACGGCTCCATTGTTCGATGCGGGCAATATCCAGAGCTTGGCTGCCGAAGAGGCAGGGTGTCGGGTGCACGGCTTCCAGATAGCGGCAGATGGCCATGGTTTCCAGCAACACGGTGCCATCATCGAGTTCGAGACAGGGCACGGTGGCCTGCGGGTTGACCTTGAGAAAAGCCTCGCTGAATTGATCGCCTGTGCGCAGATTGATTTCGACGGTGTCGATCTCGAGGCCCTTCTCGTTGATGAAGAAGTTGACGCGGCGCGGATTGGGCGCGAGCCCGAAGTCGTAATATTTCATGGTGGCTCCCAAGGATGTGGCGGCTGCCATGATACGCAAGCGCGTCGCCTCAGGCGAAGGCAGGCTGCGCTGCTGGCAGACAAGATTCGAATGGCTATCATGACGCCCGTGGCAACGGGGAGAGCAGGGCATGAGCGCGCGCAGCAAGAAGCTTGAGGCAGTGGACGATGGCCGGACGCGCTGTCCCTGGGTCGAACTCGACAAGCCGGATTACGTCGCCTATCACGATGATGAGTGGGGCGTGCCGGTGCGCGATGACCGCCTGTTGTTCGAGTATCTGATACTCGAGGGCGCTCAGGCGGGCTTGAGCTGGTATACGGTGCTGCGCAAGCGCGAGTCCTACCGCGAGGCCTTCGCGAATTTCGATATCGCCAAGGTCGCGCGCTTTCCCGAGACTCGCATGGAAACGCTCATGACGAATGCGGGACTGGTGCGCAATCGTCAGAAACTCGAATCCACGCTGGGCAATGCACGGGCCTGCCTCGCGGTGCAGAAGGAGTTCGGCAGTCTCAGTGCTTACCTGTGGTCCTTCGTCAACGATACCCCACAGGTCAACGCGCCGCGCACGCGCGCCGATTATCGGGCCACCAGTCCGGAGTCGGACAAGCTGAGCGTCGAACTCAAACGGCGCGGCTTCAAGTTCGTCGGTTCAACCATCATGTATGCCTTCATGCAGGCCACGGGCATGGTCAATGACCATGCGCATGATTGCTTTCGTCAGCCGCACACCGCGCAAGGGAAGCGCAAATCCTGAGCCGGCATTTTTCGCGGCAAAAAAAAAACGGCGGTCCAGGACCGCCGTCTTGATCTGCAGCGCGCGCAGCGTGCTTACATTTCGACCGGGATACGTGTCCAGGCGCCTTCCTTGTAGCGGATCACCGTAGCGCGGCCACCCAGCACCAGTATCGTGCCGTCGGGCATGACGACCGGAGTCTTGAGCCAGGACAGGAGGTGCAACTGCGTACGGTCGGCGAGCTTCCACTCGCTGCCGTCCAGCACGCCAATCAAACCCACTGCGCCCGCGATCAGCGGCTTACCGTCGGGCAACAGGGTGATGCCGAAGATACCTTCACGACCCGGCGCCGGGTTGTCGTTCCAGGTCACGCCGCCGTCATGGCTGACTTCGCTGATACCGGCAGCGCCGGCCAGCCAGATCTGGTCGCCATGGCTGGTGCCGCCCAGCCAGTAAGCCGGTTCCGGCTCATGGGGCACGACGCGGGTGTCGCGCCGAATCCAGGTGGCGCCGTTGTCTTCCGATTGCAGCACCATGCCAAACTCGCCGCCGATGGTGACTTTGCCATTCGATACCAGCACCACGTTCCAAGACACGTCACCGACCCGGAAGGGCGGGCCAGGATTGAACTTGAAGGTGATGGTCGGTGCCGGGTTCTCGTCGAGCTGATTGGCAACCTGCACGAAACCTTCATCGGGGTACAGGGTGTAGTCAGTGTCGGCCACCGCGGGCTTGCCGCCGACCGTGGCGTTGAACTGCACGGTGTCGGGGGTGATGTTGCTCACGCCCATGTAGTAGTCGGCCGGTTTGCCCGACGGGAAGGTCGCGAGTGGCTGGGTGATGTCCGTCACTTCAACCGTCTCGAACTTGACGCCGTCGCTGCTGCGGGCGATCAGGCCACGCGCGCCAACCACCCAGATGTTGGTTCCTTCATGGGAGATATCCAACACCGGTTCGTTGAATTCCGACAGAGTGGCCAGCTCGGTGATGGTCGTGCCGTCGTAGCTGTAGACTTTGCCGGTGGCACTGCCGATCAGCACCATGGAATCCGAAATCGCATCGAGGCAGGTGAAATCCTCTTCGGGATGCTTGGCGAGCAGATCGAGCTTGGCGGCCTCGCCGTTGACCGTCAGTTGACCCACGACGCCATGATGCCCGGTCACCACCACGGTCTTCAGGCCGGGCAGATAAGCCCCGTCCAGCAGATCCGTTTTGATGGGCACGCGCTTGATTGCCTGCGATTCTTCGCCGCCCTGGTCCTGTGCGAAGCTTGTCCCCGTCACCGCGAGCAGCAGGAACAAGCCTGCCATCGATCGCAATTGAAATGCGCTCATTAGGTATCCCATTTAGTTATAGGTGGATATTGTTTGGATGCGCCGCTCGATCAGCGGTAAACCATGCCTCGGGAAATCGCGCGTCTTGGACTTCCGCTCCCCGTCCCCAGCGGAGGCCCGGTAAAATACCAATACGACCACTGGCATACAAGCCATGCTCTGTGCTCAACCGGCCTTTTCAACTGCGGCGTAACGGCCGCCGAAATAGAGCAGGGGCTCGATGTCCGCGCTTTCGTTGGTGACGATGCGCCGGACTTCACCGAGCATGATCTGATGATCGCCGCCCGGCACGATGCTGCTGATCGCGCACTCTATGGAAAGCAAGGCACCCTCCAGTACCGGCGCGCCGGTGCTGCCCGCGCTGTGAGCGACGCCGCTGAACTTCTCTTCGCCCTTCTTTGCAAAGCGATTGGAAAGGTCCTGCTGGGCACTGGCCAGCACATTGATGCAGAACACCTTCGATTCGCGCATCGGCGCGAGGGTGTCGGAATTGTTGTCGACGCACACGATGAACATCGGCGGACTCAAAGACAGGGAGGTCACCGCGTTCATGGTCAGACCGTACGGCTTGCCGGCGGTATCGACGGTCGTGACGATGGATACGCCGGTGGCCCACAGACCGCTGGCCCGCCGGAACTGTTCGGATGTAATCGTGCTGTCGTTCATTCTTTTGATCCAGGCTGGTTCAAGACAAGGGCGTAACTCTGCAACGAAGCCTTCGCACGCGCAAGGTGAGTGCCGGCCTTCCGTGCACGCACGCCACCGCAAGCGGGCGCGGGTGTATCGAGTCGAGACGGTGACGGGATGAGGGGCGCCCTGTGGCCGTCGCGGCTGTCCCGGTTCGAGATCCGAGGCCGCCCCGCGGGCAGCGCGGCACTGCCACGCTCAATCCTGATTTGATACGGCGCTGCCGAGTGGCGGCCGGCATGCTCCTCGCGCCGCGAACGCGGCCCAGCCATGGTGCAGGCCCCTGCGCACTGTCCGGACTTGGTACATCACCCGGGGCGCGAGCGGCGTGCCGGACCGGCTGGCACTTGACCCCTTGCGGGCGGCTGTGGAGCAATTCGGAGACCGCGAGCTATGTGGTTAATTTCCAACGTTTATGGTGTTTATCTTTCGCCACACTCGTGGCAGAATCGCCTCCGCATAGGTAATTGTCGTTGCGGATTTACGTCGCATGGCCGCTAAACACTCGGCGGTCATGCAACAAACGGATTGTCGCGGAGCGCTTCGAAACAAGTTACGTCATCGAAGTGCGGCGTTGGGTGAAGCAGGCACGAGGCTCGCTTCGCGCACAACGGCAGAGCAGAAACGCTCGAATCCGACTGGGGCAATCACCTGCAGGAATCGCGAATGGCCACGGGAAACAGAAATGGGACTTGCGGCTTTGTTAAATGGGGGAAGACATGGGAGATAAATCCATGAAGCAACCGAAAGGCGTGTTTCGAACGGCCTTGGCTGCCGCGCTGGCGCTCGGCGCCTCGCATGCGCATGCCGTGGTCACTTTCGACGCCATGGGCGGCGAACTGGAAGTCGAAGGCTCTCTGACCAGTACCGTGCGCGCCCACGTGGGCTCGGGCGACGCGTACCTGGGTCAGTGGATTCAGCGACTGCAGGTCGAAGCGGGTTTGAACTACGAAAACGTAGGCATCTTCGACAAGCTGAGCTTTGTCACGGTGATACGTCCGGAATACGACATTGCCCATGACCTGGGTGATATCACCGGCAACCACATTGGCGAAGGCGCCACCGGCCCGTCGAATGTCGATCGCTCGGCCTTCAACTACCAGAACGAAGGCTTGGCTTTCGGTGGTTTCGACGCGTTCTTCGGCCCTGGTTCATTCGCGACCGGCGGTATCGGCAAGATCGTCGCCATGGGCTTTGAAAACCCCGAGTGGTTGCAGAAGAACTTCGAAGTCGATTTCTCGCGCAGCCCGGTCAACCACGGTCGCATCCAGTTCACCGGTACCACGCCCTTCGGCGGCGGTGGCGTGAACCAGCCGGGCGGCGGTTTTCCGTTCGTCGTGCAGAAGGGTTCCAATCTGGACCTCGACTGCCGTCACTGCCCGGATCTGAACGTCGACAACCTCGACGTTGCGATCGGCAACACCGACTCCAACGGTCGCCTGTATCCCTTCCGCGAACTGTATGCCGACGCTGTCGCCGGCGATTTCTGGTTCCGCGTGGGCAAGCAGCAGATCGTGTGGGGCAAGACGGACTTCTTCCGTCTGCAGGACGTCATCAACCCGATCGACTTCGGCCAGCATTTCTTCTTCGATTCGTTCGAAGACATCCGCATTCCGCAGTGGATGGTGTCGGCACAGTGGAAGTTCGGCTCGCTCGGTCCCTTGACCGATAACGCCTTGCAGGTGGTGTGGAACTTCGATCGTTTCCAGGGCGTCGGCCTTGGCAACCCCTCGCAGTTCTGGGCCCATCCGTTCTCGAAGGACATCAGCACCTTCGCGATCTTCAACACCTTCTTCACGCCGGAACCCTGCGTGAACGCGGCGACTGTCATCAACAACCCGGGCTTCATGAAGGCCGCGGACGTTTGCGGCGCCCTCGGCCCGCAGGATCCGCGCAAGGCTTCGGGCTTCGGTGCTTCCGCTGGTATCGACGGCTACCACATGCCGGGCTATCAGCTTGGCAACACGGAAGCGGGCTGGCGTTGGGAATTCCGTCTGAGCGACTGGCGCGTGGCCGTGTCGCATTGGTACGGTTGGAACGACGCGCCGGTGTTCCGCTTCCACACCGTGCATACCATCGCAGCACTCACCCCGGGTGGCGTGGCTTCGGCCAACAACCTGACCATCGCCGACCTGACGCTCGCGCGTCGTGACCAGGCGCAGGGTGTTGCCAACGGCTTGTACTCGGCCAACAGCCTGTCCGCCAGCAGTGCGCCGAGCGCACTCGTGCATGCAGGGCGTAAGGGTGCTTTCAGTGGCGCCACCAACCCGGGTGCCCTGGGTGGTGCGGTGCCGATCGTGTCCCAGACCCCCCAGCAGGCAGCGCGTGCTCTCATGCAGAGCCCGAACCCGGCTTACCGTGCTGCTGCGCGTAACGCTGCCAAGACCGGCAATTACTCGGCCCTGTGGGCCGCGACGGACCCGGCTCTGGCGAACGCCATCAACAAGAACTCGGCGAACGTGAACGGCCTCGGCCCGGTGCTGGGTGGTCAGGCGTCTGCTGAATACAAGCAGGCCCATACCCTCGGTCTGTCCTTCGACTACTTCGAGCAATACACCGGTACGGTGTGGCGCGTGGAGTCGTCCTGGACCCTGGACGAGCTCGTGATGAACACGCGCGCCGTCGACTGGCGTGATACCAGTGACGTCATGCGTTGGTCCATCGGTATCGACCGCCCGACCTTCCTGAAGTGGCTCAACAAGGACCGTACCTTCTTCCTGTCCTTGCAGATGTTCGATACCTGGTATCTTGATCACGAAGGTGACAAGCACACCGGCTTCCTGAACGACGAGCACAACTTCATCACGACGTTCTTCTTCATCGGCAACTACATGCGTGATCGCCTGAAGCCGGTGGGTTTCTACGTCTGGGAAGAGGCGAGCAACTCGCACGTCGCTGGTTTGAACCTCGAGTGGCTGATGGACAACCATTGGTCGATCAAGGGCGGTTTCCACACCATCTGGGGTGGCACTGGCAACACCAACCACGACACCGGCCCGTTCACGACTTTCGTGACCCCGGGCTCGGATGGCACCGTCAACCCGTACGTGTTCTCGAACCTGGGTATTGCACACCAGGGTCTGGGCGCCGTGCGTAACTACGACGAAATCTTCTTCGAGCTGAAGTACCAGTTCTAAGAAGACCTGCCTGGCGCGGCGGGGTCCGAGCGACCCCGCAACGCGAAGGCGGAACGAAACGGGAGGCTTGGCCTCCCGTTTTTTTTTTGCCCATGCAAGGGTGCGATGTGCAGCGCGCCTTCACGGAACGGGCTATCGAATGCGGGATCGCTTACCATCGCGAATGGTCGACAAGGCGTCGGGCTGCCGATGCGAAAGTGGTTTGCTGCCATTGCCGCGTTCTGCGCCGGCGTCATGAACCGCGGACGCCTGGCAGGGAACCCAGCTGTCTGGTGGATGTCGATCATGCCGCCACAGCAGCCACCACGCGTATCTTAGGAGTGTCCTCGCAATGCTGAATCCCCTCATGGCCCGCGTGCTGGCCGTCGGTCTGGCCCTGGTGTCGATCCCGGTCACTGCACAACCGTTGCCAGCGACGGCGCCTTTCGATGGGGTGATGAATGGGCCGACGGCAAGGGCCGTCAAGGTGGCGGCCGAGAGCGATGCGGACGCGGAGCCGCGTCTGGTGCGTGAAGCTGTGTCGGTGGCCCGTCAGCTACGCACATCCGACAATATCTACGATCAGGTGGCCGCCGCCGGCACGCTGGTCGATGTCGGGGACAAAGAGGCCCTGCAGTTCCTCGCCGATACACTGTCCCACGCCGACTGGTCGCTCATGCGTTCGGCCATCGACATGCTGCTGAACGTACAGCACCCCGCCGGCATCGATCTCATCTATCGCGCCGCTCAGCACAATCCCGAAGGCGTGTTCATCAAGTTTCTGTCGGAATCGCTCGCCACGCGGCCGCGGGAAGATATGGCCGAGTTTCTCATGACCGCACTCAAGGCCGACGACAGCTGGGTCAAGAAGCATGCCCTGCAGGCCCTGGCGACCTTGCCGTTCAGCGACAAGGAAAAACGTATCCGCTCGATTGCCGAGGACGATACCCAGGATTCGATGACGCGCGCTTACGCCTATTACGTATTGATGGATACTGCGGCCCGCCAGCAGTCCTTGGACAAATTGCTGGACCTCGCCGCCAATGGCAGCCCGGATGCACAGGAAGCCGCCGCGGTGGGTCTGGGCCTGGTCAAGAACGCCAGGACCCAGGCCGCTCTGCAGTCGCTCGAGAGTTCCGGCAACGCCCGTGCGCAATTGGCGGCCTATGCCAGCGAGGCGGGTTTCGGCGCGGACGACGCGATTTCCAAGATAGTCGACAAGATAGCCCATGGTGACGGCATGGAGTCGTCGGTAGCGGCGGCGAGTGTGCGCCGCATGCCGGGGCCGATCGCGAGCCAGATTTCCGAACTCGTCACCACCTGCTGCAAGCTCGACACGGAAGTCGCGGCGCGCCTGCTCGAGTCCTGGGCCACCATCGATGCCGACCCGAGCAAGATGCTGGACTGGGGGCTGCACAATGCCGATTCCTCGGTGCGCATGCAGGCTGTATGGCTGGTCGGCGAGCGCCAGGATCGTAATTATCTCAAGGTCATAGGCCCCATGTTGAAGGACTCGGACAGCGGTATACGGGCAATGGCGTCGTGGGCTATAGTCCGAATCCTCGGCGACCAATACGACGCCGGGGTCGAGATCTAACCTGCTGACGACATCGTGAGCGACGCCGAAAAGAAACCCGTCGTTGGAGCCTGGGAAGTCCTCAAATCCGACGAGCTCTACCGCAATCCCTATTTCGCGTTTCGACGTGAGACCTGCATGCTGCCCAATGAGCGGGTCATGCCGGCGTACTACGTGTGGGAAATGGTGGACTGGGTCAATGTCGTCGCGCTGACCGCCGAGGGCCGCTTGATACTCGTCAACCAGTATCGCCACGCCGCCAAGAACCGTTTCATCGAGTTCCCGGGCGGCACCACCGAACCGGCCTCCGATGAAAGCCACGAGCAGGCAGCACGCCGGGAACTGCGCGAGGAAACCGGCTACGCGCCGGGCGCGATGCGCTACCTCGGCATGCACTATCCGAATCCGGGGCTGCAGGACAATCGCATGCACGTGTATCTCGCCACCGACTGCGAGCGCGTCGGCGAACCGGCCCTCGATCCGTTCGAGGATATCGAGGTCGAGCTGGTCGAACTGCCGGATTTTCTCGATATGTTCGCCCAGGGGCGCCCGATGCATTCCTTGATGATGGCTTCATTGCAGCTGGCTTTGCCCGCCATCAAGAAGTTCTGCGCCAGCGCGCCTACCCTGCGCTGAACGGTCGCCCGTCGATCGTTGCTGCTGCCGTTCAACCACTTCAACGACTAAACCCAGGGGCCGTCATCGTGCTCAAGCATTTGCGAGCTGTATTGTGTTCATGCGTGGCTTTGGCCTGCCTGCCAGGGCAGAGCGAGGCCGGTGATTTCGACTTCGATGTCGCCGCCGCCCAGGCCAAGTCACCGCCGGTCGGCACGGTCATCGGCCAGGACAACGTCGCCGAGATGAGCGAGATTCTCGATCCTGATTTCGCCGAACTGGTGAAGCAGGGCTGGTTGACCATCACCGTCGGCGAGCCTATCCCCTTCGACCCGCACCCCAACTACACCGCCGCCACCACGCAGAACACCGGCCAGACCCAGCTCGGCAGCGAGCCCGGTGAACTGCTCAATTACGTGGCCGGCCGGCCGTTTCCGGGAGAGCTGTCGACGGACGATCCCCGTGCCGGCGAGAAGCTCGCCTGGAACATGCGCTATGCCTATGCCGGCGATGGCGGCGAGATCCCGGAGATGTACTGGTACTACCGCGACATGCGCAGTCAGAAGGTCGAGCGCGTGCTGGAGTTCGAGGCCGCCTCCATGCGTTTCATGTATCGCCACGTGATCGATCCGATTCCGCAGATCAAGGACAACGGTTACAAGGTCTACAACGCCGTGACCTTGACCGCGCTCGATCCGGGCGACGTGGCCAACACCAAGCTCATGATCTTCTACAACAGCGACGACCGCGCCGAGGAACAGGGTTGGATGTATGTGCCGCTGCTGCGTCGCGTGCGTCGCATCGCGACCTCGATGCGCACCGACTCCTTCCTCGGCAGCGACATCATGATCGAGGACTTCCTCGGCTACAGCGGCCGCATCATGGACATGGACTGGACCTACAACGGCGACCGCTACATTCTGCTGCCGATGTATCGCCACGATCAGGTGCCGCATTCGGAAAAGAAGGCGCGCAAGTTCAATCACAAGTACGTCGACTTCGGCGGTAACTCGGGTTGCTTTCCCAACGTCACCTGGCAGGTACGCAAGGTGCACGTGCTGGAAGGCAAGCCGAAGCGCGCGGACCATCCCTTGTCCAAACGCTATTTCTATGTCGATGCGCAGACCGAGTTTCCGGTGTTCGGCAAGGTCTATGACCGTGGTGGCGCGTTGTGGAAGTTCCTCTATGCGGGGCTCGCCCACCCTGACTATCATCTGCCCGAGAACAAGGGCAGCGGCGTGCCCATGCTCGATTCCTCGGCGGTCGTCGACATCCAGAACAAGCATTGCACCACCTTGCAGATGCTGACCCGCGTTAACCTGCCGAAGATGCACCAGCGCGATTTCGAACCGTCTTCGCTCAACGTCGGCGCTCGATGAAACGGGCGATACACGAAGGCGCCGGATTTCGGTAGGCTTGCCCTCCAGGTGCGAATTCATTCGCACATCGAAGGGCATGCCGCAGCACTTCGCCCCGGCACGAAAGTGCGAATGGACTCGCACCTCCGGGGGCGTAGCGCGCTTCAGGCACAAGCTTTTTCACGCACCCTGGGGAGGGGAAGACCATGGCGAGTCCACAAGCTGAAGCGATGAAGGACCTCTATCGTGGCTGGATGGCCGCGATGGCGAGCAACCCCGATCTTGGCCTCGAAGGTACGCGTGACCTGTTCGAGCATTGGGGCGACCTGACCACCGATCCCGGCGGCGTCGACTACCTCGAAGTCGATGCCGGCGGCGTGCAGGCGATGTGGGCGATTCCCAAGGGCTGCGCCGAGGACCGGGTCGCGCTGTGCACCCATGGCGGCGGATACGTCGCGGGCTCGATGTATTCCCACCGCAAGATGTTCGGTCACATAGCCAAAGCCATCGGCTGCAAGGCCCTCATCGTGCATTTTCGCCGCGCGCCCGAGTTCCCCCATCCGGCCCCGGTCGAGGACACGGTGGCGGTCTATGCCTGGCTGCTGAACCAGGGTTACAAGGCCGAACACATCTGCACCACGGGCGATTCGGCCGGCGGTGCGCTGTCGACCACGGTGCTGCTGGCGGCGCGCGCCCAGGGCCTGCCGCTGCCGGTCGCGGCCATGCCGATGTCGCCCTGGTATGACATGGAGTCCAAGGGCGAGTCGCTCAAGACCAATGCCGACAAGGACTGCCTCGCCAACGATTCCATGGTCAAGACCATGGCCGCGACTTTCCTCGGCGGTGCATCGCCGCTCGACCCGCTGGCCAATCCGCTCATGGCCGATCTGAAGGGCCTGCCGCCCATCTACATCCAGGTCGGCGGCGATGAAGCGCTGCTCGATGACTCGCTGCGTTTTGAAAAGCTGGCGAAGGCCGCGGGCGTCGACGTCCGTTGCGATGTCTATCCCGAAATGCAGCACGTGTTTCAGTTCATGGCCGGGCGCGCGCCGGAAGCCGACGAAGCCATCGCGCGCATGGCGGCGTGGGTCAGACCCAAGCTCGGCCTGTAGAGGTCGGCAGCGCCGACCGGTTTCAAACTCAAGTGTGGAATAGAGTGTTCGATGAACAATCCTGATTACGATCCCCGTTCGGTATTCGACCTGACCGGCAAACGCGTTCTCATCACCGGCGCTTCCATGGGCCTCGGCAAACGTTTCGGCTGGACGCTGGCGCGCGCCGGCGCCGAGGTCATCCTCGCGGCGCGCAGCGAAGACAAGCTGCGCGAACTCGCCGACAGCATCGCGGCCTTTGGCGGCAAGTGCGTGTGTGTGTCGCTGGACGTCCGCGATCGCGCCGCCATCCGCGAGACCGTGGAGAACATCGAACAGTCGGGTCCCATCGATGTGCTGGTGAACAACGCCGGCATCGCCATCGTCAAAGCGCCTGAGCGTTACCAGGACGACGATTGGGACAACGTCTACGAGACCAACCTGCGCGGGCCGTGGGTGCTGGCGCAGGCCATCATCCAACGCCGCCTGAAGGACGGCCGTCCCGGCAACATCGTCAACATCGCATCGATCCTCGGCATGCGCCCGCTGGGACATATCGCACCCTATGCGGCGGCCAAGGCGGCCTTGATCAATCTCGGTCGTGAGTTGTGCGTGGACCTGGCCGGCCGTGGGATCCGCGTCAACGCGTTGGCGCCGGGCTACTTCGAGACCGAGATGAATCGCGACTGGCTGAAGTCACCGGCGGGCGAACGCCTGCGCCAGCGCATCCCGACCGGACGCTTCGGTCAGCCGGAAGATCTGGACGGCGCGATTCTGTTCCTGGCCTCGGATGCTTCGGTATTCATGAATGGCACGGTGCTGACCATAGACGGCGGGCATACCGCGGGCCTCTGATTTCCTGTTCCCGCAGGCGCGAATTCATTCGCACCTGCGGGCAGCGGCGCGATGCCCGCTCTCGACTACAAGCTCCACACCACCAGGCGCCAGTCCAACACGGCGCTTTCCGCGTAGCCATCCTTGCCGGCGCGCCTGGCGAAAGTCAGCGCATGCAGTTCCATTAGCTTGCCGCCCGCCGCCACCGGCGTCTCGCTGGTCACCGTGAACTCGGTGCGGATGATGTCTTCCTCGAGCACCGGCGCGGTGTGTTCGCAGCCCTGCCAACCGATCAGCGTCAGCATGTTCGGCAAGGCACGACCGATCTGCGCGAGGGTGATGGAAATCGTGTGCCCACCGTAGACCAGTCGCTTGCCGAGATAGCTTCGCGATGCATCGGTGTGGGTGAAGGCGATGTTGCCGGTGATACGCACCAGTTCAGGCGCGCAGGTCACGGTGTCCTGCGGACCGATGACCACGCGGTCGCCGACCGCCAGCACGGGTGACGGCACCTTGTAATTTTCCGGCGCCATGGCGGCGAGATTCCAGCCCTGCGGAATGGCCGCGCCGAGTTGCGTGTCCTCGAGGCGCTCGGGGATCCACTCGAAGGAGTCGTTCCTGCCGGTGTCGGCATGGGCATCGCGACAGGGAATCATCGGACAGCGCCAGTACTGCATGACGCGCACGCCGTTCTGATTGGTGGTCTCCATTTCCAGCGCCACCATGCCGGTCGCATCGCGACCAGGCTTGGCCTTGTTCTGCTTGAGGCCGACCACCTTGGTGGTAGTGGTGAGCGTGTCGCCGACGAACACCGGCGCCAGCAGCAGCAGCCCGCGGTAGAAGAGATTGCCCTTGACCTGCTGCGAGGCGAAGGTGGTCTGACCGTTGACGAGGTTGATCACCATCATCGGGTGCACGAGCGAACGGGCCTCCCCAGTCACGGCCTGGGAGAGGTGACGGTCGAGTGGCAGACGCATGCGATCGCCGGTCACCGATTGATAGAACGCGGTGTGCCCTTCGGTCACGGTCACGGCCGGCGCCGCGAAGATCTGTCCGACCTGGAAGTCCTCGAAATAGGGACCGTCTATGTAATGCTCGGCCATTGTTCCTCATCCTGGCTGCGCGGCACGGGCGGCCGCTGGTCTTGGTAGGTGCGTCGAACGGGGCGACGCACGGTGTCATGTCATGGAGTCAACGCGCCGCGAACTCCGCGCGTATCGCCGCGCCCTGTTCGTCGAGTGCCGGCACCGTGGCGTGCGCCAGCACATCGCCGGTGCGACGTATCAGCGACACCGGCTGGCCGCCGGCGCTGATTTCCTTGCGCCGCAAAGCGGGGTGCTTCTGCAGGCCGGCGATATCGTTGATGCTGCCACAGGCGATGCCTGCGGCGTTCAATTTGACGGCGAGTTCGGCCTGCGTATGGCGGGCGAACACCGCTTCCATGTCGGCGCGCAACGCATCGCGATGCTCGACGCGCAGCACATTGGTCTTGTAGCGCGGGTCATCGGCCATCTCCGGTCTTTCCAGTCCGTCGCGACACAACTGCACCCATTCGCGATTGTTCTGGATGACGACGAAGATCGGGCCATCGGCGGCGGCATAGGCGCCATAGGGCGCGAGTTGTGCGTGGTCCATGCCGGTGCCGGTCAGCATCTTGCCCGTGTATTCGAGGATGGCGAGCGGCACCGCCATCCATTCCGACAACACCTCGAACAGCGAGAGTTCGATATGCGTGCCGAGACCAGTCATGTTACGTGCGTAGAGCGCTTTCAGCACTTCGCCATAGGCGCTCAGGCCGGTCGAGATATCGCAGATCGAAGCACCGACCTTGCTCGGCTGCCCCGGTGCACCGGTGACTGAACACAAACCGGTTTCGGCCTGGATCAAGGCGTCATAGGCTTTCATGTCGGCATAGGGGCCGGTCGCGCCATAGCCGGAGATGCTGCACATCACGAGCCGCGGATTGAGCGCGTGTATCGCATCGAAACCAAAGCCCAGACGATCGACCGAGCCGGGTTTGAGGTTCTGCACGAACACATCGGCGCGCGCCAGCATGGAACGCAGGAGTGCGGCGTCTTCAGCCTTGGTCAAATCGACCGCCACGGATTCCTTGCCGCTGTTCAGCCACACGAAATAGGCGCTCTGGCCATGGATGGCGGTGTCATAGGCCCGCGCGAAATCGCCTTCGGGGCGTTCGAGTTTGATGATGCGCGCGCCGCCTTCCGCCAACAGACGCGTGCAATAGGGCGCGGCGACCGCTTGTTCCAGGGATACGACCAGAAGATCGGAAAGGGGCATAGTCGACATGGTGTGGGCTACTCAAGGCATCGCAAATGAATATGCGACTTCGCGACGCGCGGCGGCGGGCGTGACGCGATACGAATATGCATCGTATCGCGCGCTCGCCCGGCGCCGGCGCATGACGAAGCCGTCGTCACCGCCTGTCGCTCAATAGGAACGCGGCAGTTCCAGTTCGTGCTCGGCGATATAGGACAGGATCAGATTGGTCGAGATGGGCGCGATGCGGTACAGCCGCGATTCGCGGAACTTGCGCTCGACATCATATTCCTCGGCCACGCCGAACCCGCCGTGGGTCTGCATGCAGGTATCCGCCGCTGCCCACGCCGCTTCCGAAGCGAGCATCTTTGAAAGATTGGCATAGGTGCCGGCATTGCCGCCCCCTTCGTAGATGCGGCAAGCCTTCTCCAGCACCGCTTCGGCCGCTTCCGTCTGGGCGAAGGCCTGGGCAATCGGGAACTGGATGCCCTGGTTCTGACCGATGGGCCGACCGAACACCACGCGCTCGCGCGCATAGTCGGCGGCCTTCTTGATGAACCAGCGCGCATCACCGATACATTCGGCGGCGATCAGAATGCGCTCGGCATTCATGCCCGACAGGATGTAGCGGAAACCTTTGCCTTCCTCGCCGATGAGGCTGTCGGCCGGAATCGGCACGTTGTCGAAGAAGATCTCGGTGGTCGAGTGGTTGATCATGGTGCGAATCGGATTGATGGTCATGCCATTCTTCTTCGCTTCGCGCATGTCGATGAGGAACACCGACAAGCCGTCGGCGCGCTTCACGACTTTGTCTTTCGGCGTGGTGCGCGCAAGCAGGATCATGAGGTCCGACTGCAGCGCGCGCGAGGTCCAGACCTTCTGGCCGTTGACGATGTATTTGTCGCCATCGCGCACCGCCACCGTCGAAATGCTGGTGGTGTCGGTGCCGGCGGTGGGCTCGGTCACGCCAAAGGCCTGCAGTCGCAGTTCGCCCGAGGCGACGCCCGGCAGGTATTTCTGTTTCTGTTCCGCGCTGCCGTGACGCAACACCGTGCCCATGGTGTACATCTGTGCATGGCAGGCGCCGGCGTTGCCACCGAATTCATGGATGGCCTTGAGAATTTCCACACCCATGGAAATCGGCAGGCCGCTGCCGCCGTATTCCTCGGGGATGAGCGCGGCCAGCAGGCCGAGTTCGGTCAGGCGGTTGACGAACTCCTTGGGATATTGGCGTTCACGATCCTTGGCGCGCCAGTATTCACCGGCGAATTCCTCGCAGACTTTCTTCACGGTGTCGCGCAATTGCGCCACGATTTCCTGATGTTCGTCGCTCATGGTCTTGCTTCCACGCTATAGGTCGATGGGCCTGCGAGGGTCACCCGCAGGCATGTTCTGAACGGACCGCAGCGGCTCGTGGCCGCTGCGTCATGTCGCTCGCGATGGGCGAGCTATTTCTGCGCCAGGATCTTGTCCAGCACCGGCATCAGGTAGCGGTTGAACACATCGGGATTCTCACTCATGGGAAAGTGCCCGATTTCCTCCATGATGATGCACTCGGCGTTCTTGGTCTTGCGCGCCGCTTCCTCGGTCATTTCCGGGGTGCAGGCGAAGTCGTATACGCCGGTCATGTAGTACATCGGCACCTTGCCCGACAGTTTCTCGGTGCGGCCGCGGAAGTCGTGGTCGACCGAGTAGAAGTAGAGGTCGCCCTTGAACACGCCGGGGCCGCCCTGCGAGTAATACCACCAGGTTTCCCAGCGGTATTTGTCGGGACTCTGCGGCGCCATCAGGCCGAACACCGAGGTGGCGCAGGTTTCGCCGCCATGGATGTGGGAATGACGCAGCCAGTCGAGATGCCAGCCCGGCGAATATTCGCAGGCTTCGATGGCGATCAGTGAACGCAGTTCGCTCTCATAGCTCTCGGCCAGATGCAGGCAGATGTTGCCGCCCATGGAACTGCCCATGATGACCGGCTTGTCGAGGCCGAGCTCACGGCAGAACGCCATCACGATGCCGGAGTAGAACTTGGCGGTAAGCTTGTATTCCTCGTTCTCCTGATACCACTCGTAGGGCGGTATCGACTTGCCATGGCGCGGCAGGTCGAGGGCGATGACGCGGAAGTTCTTGTTGATGGCCGGGTCGCACAACTGGTGACGCCATTCGCGCGAGTCTGTGCCGGCGGTGTGCAGGCATACCAGCGGGATGCCCTGGCCCGCCTCTTCGAAGAAGATGCGGTATTCGGTGCCTTCATAGGGCACCCAGATGTAGCGGCCGGTTATCGGTTCAATCTTTGCCACGGTGATTCTCCCCTCAGACTTCGCGCATGCGGTCGAGCGCCCACATGAGCGCACGCATGTTCTGCCACAGGACCATCTGGTCCCCCTCGAGCTTCACGCGCCCATGCAGCGGATGAGCCATCGCCCACAGATCGTTGTACATCGGTGGCGGTGTCTTCTGACAGAACTTGGTCCACGACTCGGCGGGACCGCGAATCGCGAGCTGGTAGCGGGTTTCGGGCCCGAGGGTGTCGCTGACCTCGGCAAGTTTGCCCTTCTGAAACGAAACGACGTATTCCTTATCGCCAAAACCGAACAACAGATCCGCGGTGAAGTGCTTGCCGATCCAGCTCATGGGACCGTTCTTGTTGACCGCGTCCTGCCATTTTCTGACCCAGGCAGTATCGAACATGGTGTGCCTCCCTCTTGCGTGAGATAAATCCCGCCGCCGGCGAGCCTGGTCAGGCCATCCGGTGCATGCGGAACTCGTGAGTGGACGCCGGCGGAGTGCTGGGGAGCGACCGCGGCGTCGCGGGGTGAGGGCGCAGCTTAATGAGTCGGTGATGGAGGTGTAAATGAGCGGATGACAATAGGACGGATAAGAAAAACTTATAGCCGCCCGGAGCCCGGCCTAGGTTTGCGTGACGCGCCAGAATTCCCCGTCGAAAGCGCGCACACATTCCTCCAGCAAGGTGGTGGTGGCCCGCACCGCGTTCGAGACCGGTCGATTGCTGGCCCGCGCCAGCACCATGTGACGCTCGATGCGGGGGGCGATGATGGGCACGGCGGTGAGTTCGCCGCGCGTGAGCTCCTCGGCCACCGCCGCGCGCGACAGCACGGTATTGCCGATGCCGAGCTTGGCCAGGGCCTTCATCTGCATGAAGGCGTCGATTTCGACCTTGGGCGCGAGCACCACGTTGTGCTCCAGCGCCAGGCGGTCGAGCATATCGCGCAGACCATGGTGGCGGCCCGGCAGGATCAGATCCATGTCGGCCAGTTGCGCGAACCGCACCGGGCGGCGACGCCGCCGGGCGTTGACGCTCTCAATCAGAAACAGCTCCTCGGTGAACAAGGGCGTGGTGCTGATGCCGGCGTCGCGCTGCACTCCATGCAGCACGCAGAAGTCGAGTTGTCCGCTCCGCAGCCAGTCGAGCACGTAGCCGCTGGTGCCCTCGACCACGCGCAGGGCGATCTTGGGATAGATCTGCTGCATGCGCACGATGAGCGGCACCGAGAGCGCGGCACTGATGGAGGAGGGCAGGCCCAGCACCACGTTGCCCTGCGGGTCGCGACTACCGGCCTGGATGACCTGTCGGGCGTCATGCACCTGGTCGAGGATGAGACGCGCGCGCGTCAACAGTTCGCGACCGGCCTCGGTCGGCACCACGCCGCGCACCGAGCGCGACAACAGCTTGACCCCGAGTTCCTCTTCGAGCTTCTTGACCTGCTGACTCAAGGCCGGCTGCGCCACGTACAGCGACTCGGCGGCACGCTTCATCGAACCTTGTTCGACGATTTCGACGAAGTAGCGAAGGTTGCGGAAATCCATCGGAAGGACTCAGGACGACAGGCGGCGGTATGGCGCAAGTCTATAGCAGGCGCCCGCATTTGCGCTGTTTCCTGGCGTCGCCGCCGGATCCGCCGGCGGCTTTACAGGGGCCGGGGAATGGGCGAGCCTTGCCGCTGCCAAACACGAGAGCCTCCTATGTCCTTTCTCGCCGATCCCGCATTGCAGAAGAAATTCGTCGATGCGCTCAATGCCAACACCGCCTTTGCGACCCAGGCGCAGGCGTTCGACGGTGCCGTTCAACTCGAGGTCGATGGCGATTGCCTGTGGCTGAAGATCTATAAAGGCCGCGTCATCGACCATCAGGCCGCGCCGTCGATATTTGGCTACACGTTCAAGCTGCGCGGCAGCGAACGGGCCTGGCGCCTGCTGCTGACGGGCGAGCGCCTGTGGGCCGACCTGACCTTCCCCGGCAAGCGCGATTTCTCGGACGACCCCAAGCTCAGCCGTGTGGGCGAGATGAGCGTGGAGATCGCCACCGAAGGCAATCTCATCGAAGCCGGACGGCTGACCGAGGCCGTGTTCGAACTCGCCTATACCCTGCGCGCCGTGGCGGCCTGAGCCACCATCCAAGAACATTGCACGTCGCGCCCGCACCCGGCGGCGACGGGAGGAACAAGCATGAGCACACCCGAAGACATCCGCGGCCACTACGTTCGCGTCAATGGCACCCGCACTTTCTACGACGAAATCGGTGAGGGGCAGCCGCTGGTATGCGTCCATACCGCCGGCGCCTGTTCGCTGGAATACCAGTACATCCTGCCGCTGTACGCCGCGCAGGGCTTCCATGCCTACGCACTCGACCTGCCCGGCCATTCGCGCTCCTATCCGGTCAACTGGCAGGCGCATCGCAGCATTCATGAACATGCGCAATTCGTGCATGCCTTCGTCACCACCCTGGGCCTAAAGAATCCGGTCATCACCGGCTGCTCCATCGGCGGCGATATCACCCTTGACTACGCGGCCCATCATTGGGCTGAGATGGCAGCGGGTATCGCGATGGAAGGTCTGGGCCGATCGCCGACTTTCCCGAGCCCGGCCACCATGACGCATCCCGCCTGGACACCGGGCTGGCAGGACATGATGGAGCGCGCGGCGGTCGAGTCCCTGGGGCGTGGCGTATCGGAGGAGAAGCGCGAAGAATTGCGCTGGCAGCATCGTAATTCGCAGGTCAGTGCGGTCGGCGATCTGGTGGCCTGGGCCGGGCACGACGTGCTGGCCAAGCTCGCCGCCGTACAACGGCCGATGCTAGTGGTGCGCGGCGACGACGATTTCTGGGTGCCGCGCGAACTGGCCGAAGAGACCGCCAGGGCGCTGCCCCAGGGCGAGGTCACCCACCTGCCGGCCATTGGCCATTACCCGATGTTCGAGGAGCCGCAGCTGATTGCAAACTTAGCTGGTGACTTCTGCCGCAAACACGGTATCCTCCCCTCCACGAAATAAACCCGCACCAATAGACGGGTATCTGATCAAAGGGGGATGTCCGGCAACCCAGTGACGAAGCGGCAACGTGACGTCCGGTTCGCCGGGCCAGAGGGGGGGACAAAGGGCGGCGCAAGCCGCCCTTTTTTTTGGACTCGGTTCAGCCCTTGGCGAGGGTGTTCAATTGTTCACCCCAGTTCTCGTAGGAGCGCAGGGTCTTGAAGCTGATCTTGGGCACGATGTGGGCGTAGCCCAGTTTCCAGATCGGCAGACTGTGAATGATTTCGTCTATCTGATCGCCGGTGTCCACTTCGAACACCGCGATGACCTGATACTCACCGGCCACCTTCCAGATGGCCTTGATCGCGCCAGCCTTGACCGCCTCGATCGCGGCGACCGACTCCTGGCGCCACACTTCAAAAAATTCCTTGTTCGAAAGACTTTCGGGTTTGGCCAGATCGGCCGTCATCATCACCAGCATGGGAACCTCCATTGAGCGTATGTCGTCGACGGGGACGCGCGATGGCGCGACCGAGGGCGGATTATGGCTCAGGGCCGGCGCGCGAGGCGCGCATAATTTTCGTCGCGTCGTCGCACATCGTCATCGAGCTGTGTCGGCTGCGCGGCGATGGCGGCGATATAGTCCGGCGGCAGGCCGTGATGGCGCGCGCCGGCCACGACGTAGGCGTGATACCAGTCGAAGGGCAGCAGGCGTGCGTCCAAGGCCGAATCCTCGGCGCGGTAGAAGAAGCATTCGCCCAGCGTGGCGTCCATCAGCGACTCGACGCGATAGCCGTGACCGACGCCTTCGATGCGATCGAGCGTGGCTTTGTCCGCTGTGCCGATTCGGTACACCACGCCATAAGCCTCTGCATCGGCGCCGGGCAGCAAGCTGCACTTGCCCGAGCCGTCGGCACCGCGCTTGTGAAAGGCGAGTCGTGTCGCGTGCAGACGCACGATGCCGGCGATATCCACGATGGCGATGCGATCGGCCAGGCGCGGCGGGAACAGATTGGAGCCATAGGCCAGATAGTTGAGCGTCGTCATGGTCGTGCGTCGCCATTCGCGTACATCGAAAGCCATCCTCCTGCCGGTGTAGACTTCAGCCTCCCGTGGCCTCGGCCCAAGGGAAACCCAATCATGGCCGACGTGCTGCAGGAGTTCCGTATCGATGAGTATCTCCCACCCCGACGATATTCGCGCCTGGCGCCATGCCCATGTGCCGGTCTTCAACGACAACAAACTCAAGCTCGGCATCTTCGGCATGAACTGCAGCAATGGCTGCACCATCACCCATGCGCCGACGACGTTTGAGCCGACCTACCAGCACAATGTCAAAATCGCCCGGCTCGCCGACCGTATCGGGCTCGAGCTCCTGGTGCCGGTCGGGCGCTGGAAGCATTTCGGCGGCACCACCCAATTCAATGCCAATAATCTCGAGGTCTTTACCTGGGCGACCGCCATGGCCTGCAACACCGAGAAGTTGATGGTGTTCGCCACGTCCCATGTGCCGACCGTGCACCCGCTGCTGGCCGCCAAGCAGTCGGCGACCATAGACAATATCTCCGCCGGTCGCTTTGGCTTGAATATCGTGTGCGGCTGGTTCCGCCCCGAGATTGAAATGTTCGGCATCGAGCAGCGCGATCACGACGCGCGCTATCGCATGGCCGACGAGTGGCTGACGGTCATCAAGCAGGCCTGGACCGAACAGGACTTCGACCACCACGGTGAGTTCTACAACGTCAAAGGTGGCTTCCTGCTGCCCAAGCCCGTGCAGCAGCCCTATCCGACCTTGATCAACGCCGGCAGCTCGGACGCCGGGCGCGAATTCTCCGCGCGGCACGTCGATTACAATTTCATCACCATCACGACCGAGGAGGAAGCGCAGTTCCTGATCAAGGACGTCAAGCAACGCGCGGCGGCGCATCGGCGGGAGTGCGGGGTGATGACCTATGGCCTGGTGTGCTGCCGCGATACCGAGGCCGAGGCGCGCGAAGTCTACGACAGCATCGTGCGCCACGGCGATTGGGAGGCGACCGAGAACATCATGAAGATGCTCGGCATCGAAAGCAGCTCCTTTGGCAATCAGGAAACCGTGCGCAATCTCGGTGAACGCTTCATCGCCGGCTGGGGCGGGTATCCGCTGGTCGGCACGCCCGAGCAGGTGGTAGAAAAGATGCAGGCCATACACGCCATGGGCATCGACGGTTTCATCCTGTCCTGGCTGGACTATGCGCAGGAACTCGAATATTTCGGCGAGCGCGTCATGCCGCTGCTCCGTCAGGCGGGACTGCGCGTATAGATTCCATGTGCCGCCCTGCAGGTGCGAATTCATTCGCACATTGCGCAGCGCGCGCCCCAATCAATGTGCGAATGAATTCGCACCTACATCAGGAGTTCCCATGAACACCACCGCAGCGTTCAGTGCCGAGGACGAAGCCCAGATCCTCGCCGCCATCGGTTCATGGCTGGACAACGAAGTCCGCCGCCAGGTCAGACATTTCGATCATGCGGATGAGTATCCCCATGAAATCGTCAAGCAGATGAAGGAACTCGGCCTCTTCAGTCTCATGTACCCGACCGAGTACGGCGGCCTCGGCATGAATGCCAGCGCCTACGCCAAGGTCATCACGCTGTTGTGCGAGACCTGGATGAGCCTGGCCGGTGTCATCAACACCCATATGATGCTGGGGCAGTTGGTGCTGCGCTTCGGCACGGCGGAGCAGAAAGCGCATTTCCTGCCGCGACTCGCGAGCGCCGAACTGCATGGCGTGCTGTGCCTGACCGAACCCGATGCCGGCACCGATCTGCAGGGCATCAAGACGCGCGCCAGACGCGATGGCGACGACTACGTCTTGAACGGCTCGAAGATGTGGATCACCAATGGCATGTACGGCTCGCTTTACGCGGTGCTGACCAAGACCGACCCCGATGCCAGACCGGCGCACAAGGGCATGACCTTGTTCCTCGCCGAGCGCGGGCCGGGCTTCACCATCGACGGCAAGCTCAAGAAGCTCGGCTATCGGGCGATCGAGAGCGTGGCCTTGAGCTTTCAGGATTTCCGCATTCCCGCTGCGCGCATACTCGGCGGCGAAGTCGGCCACGGCTTCCAGCACGCGGTGGGCGGCCTGGAACTCGGACGCATCAACGTCGCTGCCCGCGCCGTCGGTGTGGCGCGCGCGGCGCTGACCGACGCGGTGCGCTACGCCCAGCAACGCAAGACGTTCGGCAAACCCATCTGCGAGCACCAGGCCATCCAGATCAAACTGGCCGACATGGCGACCCGCGTCGAAGCCGCACGCCTGCTGGTGGAACAGGCGGCGGGCAAATACGACCGTGGCGAGCGTTGCGACATGGAGGCCGGCATGGCCAAGCTGTTCGCTTCCGAGGCGGCGTTGTCCAATGCCACCGAAGCCATGCGTGTGCATGGCGGCTATGGCTACTCGGAGGAATTCGACGTCGAGCGTTACTACCGCGACGCGCCGCTCATGTGCATCGGTGAAGGCACGAATGAAATCCAGCGCGTGCTGATTGCGCGCGAACTGGTGAAACGCTTCCCGGCCTGAGGTCTCATGCCGCGGCGGGCGCGTAGGCGATGACTTCGATTTCGACCTTCGCGCCCGCCAGCACCAGTTGCGATACCACCGTCGAGCGCACCGGCGGCGCGTCACCGAAGGCCGCGCCGTAGACACGGTTGAAGACCGGGAAATCGGCGACATCGGTCAGCCACACCGTGGCCTTCACCACCGCATCAAGACCGACCCCGCCCAAGGCCAGCAGTACGCGGATATTGCGCAGGCATTGCTCGGTCTGGGCTTCGATGCCCTCGGCCACGCGGCCCTGTTCGTCCATGCCGAGTTGTCCGGACAGGAAAACGAAGTCACCGGCGCGTATCGCCTTGGACAGTGGCAGCGGTGTGCCATCGGCCAGCGTGAAGCGGCCGCCGAGTATGGTGTGTTGCATGTTGGATCTCCTTCAGTGATGGCGACCGCGCGCGCGACAATCCGGCGCGCGGCACAAACGAGGGTATATTAGCGCGCATCCCGTTCCGCTCCGTCGAGGCCTTTCCCGTGCAACGCATGCCCACGCTGTTCCTGTCCCATGGCGCGCCCAATGTCGCGCTCTACGATCTGCCGGCGCGTCGTTTCTTCGATGGACTGGCGGCGACGCTGCCGCGACCGCGCGCCATCGTGGTGGCCTCGGCCCATTACGCCGCGGGCGTGCCCGCCCTGACCGCGAGCAGCCAGCCGCAGACCATCCATGACTTCGGCGGCTTCGAGCCCGAGCTCTATGCAATGCGCTATGGCGCGCCGGGCGCGCCCGAGGTCGCGGCCCGCGCGCTGGAATTGATCAAGGCGGAGCTCGGCGTGCAGGGCATTGCTGATCACTCCTGGGGTTTCGATCACGGCGCGTGGAGTCCCTTGATGCGCATCTACCCGGCGGCCGACGTGCCGCTGGCGGTGTTGAGTTTGAAACCCGATGGCGATGCGCGCTGGCATTACCGGCTCGGCCGCGCGTTGCGCGCGCTGCGCGACGAAGGCGTGCTGGTGATAGGTTCAGGCTCGATGACGCACAACCTTGGGCGTCTGCAACCGCCCATGACCTTCGATGCCGAGGCGCCGTGGGTGACGGGTTTCCTCGCCTGGGTTGCCGACAAGCTCGAAACCGGCGATGCCGAAGGCCTGTGCGATTACCGCCGCGCCGCGCCCCATGCGCGTGATTGTCATCCGAGCGAAGAGCATCTGCTGCCTTTGTTCGTCGCGCTCGGCGCCGCCGGCGACGACTGGCGCGCAAGCAACATCCACCACAGCATCACCTTCGGCACCTTGTCGATGGATGCGTGGCGCTTCGACTGACACCGCCATGCGCATCACACGCGTCACGGCGCAGCCGATATCCTTTGCGGTACCACCGCAGTTCCAGGTCAGTCTCGGCATCGGTCGCACCGTCAAACGCGATGCCGTGATCGTGAAGGTCGAAACGGACGAAGGTCTGGTCGGCTGGGGCGAAGCCCACGCCGCGCGCGCCCCGACCGCCATCGCCGAAGTGATCAACACCACCCTCGCACAGCTCGTGACCGGCATGGACGCGCTGGACACCGAAGCAGTGTGGGCGCGGGTCTATCGCATGCAACTCGCGAGTCACGGCGCCGGCGCGGCGGCGGTGATCGGTTTGTCGGGCATCGACATGGCGCTGTGGGACGTGAAGGGCAAGCACGCGGGCCAGCCCCTGTGGCAATTGCTGGGTGGCACGCGGCGTCCGCTCAAGGCCTATGCCGGTGGTATCGCACTCGGCTTTGAACCCCTCACCGCCCTGGTCGAGGAGGCCGGGGCACTGGTGGCGCGCGGCTTCAGCGCGCTCAAGCTGCGCATGGGCGACGGCGTGACCAACGATTGCGCGCGCGTCGAGGCGGTGCGTCAGGCGCTCGGCGAGGCCTGCACGCTGATGGTCGATGCCAACACCGCCTACGATCTTTCGACCGTGGGCGCGGTCTCGCCCTGCCTGGAAGCGCATGGCGTGGCCTGGTTGGAAGAACCCTTTCCGCCCCATGCATGGCGCGACTACCAGGCTGCCGCGCAGATCACGCGCGTGCCACTCGCGGCGGGGGAGAATCACTACACGCGTTTCGACTTCGAACGCGTCGAGGCCGATGGCGCGATCCGCATCTGGCAACCGGATCTGTCCAAAACCGGCGGCATCACCGAAGGCCTGCGTATCGCGAGGCTT
>Ga0208492_1000488_pt1 | contig 33277 bp, 44 predicted proteins | sample Subbioar_CSW14AB_FD_184820 | JGI IMG/M metagenome (GOLD analysis project Ga0208492, IMG submission 184820) | Serpentinite rock and fluid subsurface biosphere microbial communities from McLaughlin Reserve, California, USA - CR12Mar_CSW14AB (SPAdes) | ecosystem: Environmental > Terrestrial > Deep... | reverse complement strand
GTCGCCGCCGACGATGAGTAAGGTCGCGGCTCGCACTGACAGTAGCCAATCCCCGGCCAGGTCCGGCCGGCCGCCACGCGACACCACCGCGCTGACGACGTTCGGAAGGTTCGCCGCAGCCACCAGGGCGGCTGCGGCTCCAGTGCTGGCTCCGAAGTGGCCCACCGACAACCCCGCCGTCCGGTGGTCCTGGGCGAGCCACTCCGTCGCGCCGACCAGGCGCTCGGCCAGCAAGCCGATGTCAAAGCGATGTTGCCCGGTGTAGTGGTCCACCGCCTCCTCATGTTCGGTGAGGAGGTCAATAAGCAGGGTGGCCAGCCCTGCCTTCCGCAGCTGACCCGCGACAAAGCGGTTGCGTGGACTATGCCGGCCGCTGCCCGAGCCGTGGGCGAACAGGACCACGCCCCGCGCCCCCTCCGGGATTCCAAGGTTGCCGTCCAATGTAACCCGGCCCGCGTTCACCTCGACAGGCTCCACAAGACTCGTTGCTGTTTGTGTGCGATCCATTGTCGTGCCCTCAAAGGCGGATCAGGGCCAGCCCTGTTGCCCGGTCGTGCTCGCGGTACAAGTGTTTGGGCGACTCAACGACGATCATCTCCAGGGTCGGTCGCACGTGGGCCTCCAGCAGGTGGCCTCCGTGCGCCGTGCCGTCTCGCTTGCCGATCACGACATGGGCATGCACCGCCGGCCTACCCTCACGGACGGTCACGTTCCCCAGCAACGAAAGCACCTCGACCTGTTCCCGGAGAACAGTCCGTTCGTACTCCTTCCGATCCGGGTCGAAGAAACCCAGCGTGCTGTCGCTGAACGCGCCGATGGCCGTGAGACGGGCGGCCGTGAGGTTGGTTTCCGCCGCGAAGGCCCGTAGGCCGGCCACGACCTCGTCGCCCACGTCGAAGACGACCGCGAAGGTCCGTTCACCCTCCTGTTCTTCGATCAGTTTCGATTTCATCGTCGCACCTCATTCCGGCCATGCACCTGAGCGGGCGGGCTGGTCGCCTCGACGGCTATGAAGGACTCCAGGATGCGGTAAGTGTGCCTGGCCCCCTTTGGCACCGCCCAGGAGTCCCCCGCCTCCAGTAGGACCATCTGACCTTCCAGGTGCAGTTCAGCCCGGCCAGCAATCACATAGCCGACCGTTTCGTAGCCGCGCTCCGTCTCCGGCTTGGGCTCGCCGGGTTTCTCCTCCCACAACCGCATCGAGACGGTCTTGCCCGACGCCAGGTACTTTTGGCCCATCTCGCCATTCGGCGAATGAGCGGAGCTAACTTTCTTGACGGTTGTGTCTCGCATTCCCGACCCTCCTTTCAGGCACCGGCACCCGTGAGGCCAATCTTTTGGTTCTCGCCGGCCGCGCACGGCCCGCCGATGGCCGACACATTTAACAACCCGGCGATCTCCGCCATCGTGCCGGAGGGCGCGTTCCAGTATTCGGCCCGGTCGACGACCACGCGCAACAGGGCCAGGTCAGGCTCCTCCAGGCCCTGCGGGAAACCACGCTTTGTAGTGCTGGTCCCACAACTCCTCCATCTTCTTGCGGTCACGGACCTGCAGCCCGGCCGAGGATCGTCATCCGCTCGCCCCCATACCTGGGCCAGCGGTACTGTTCCTTCTGCTCACCAACCTGGCCTCCTTGTGGATGTCTTGGTGGGTGCTGCTGTTCTTCCGCGAGCGTGCGTTTTCCCGGCCTGCCGGTACGCTTGATCTCTGACACGGTTTGCACCTCCAGTGCCGACAGGGTAGCGAGCGCTCAGGTGCCGCGGGCATGCCGTGTGGCTTGGGCCCTTTTGATGTTTGCGTTGCGGGCGCGCCGCTGGGCCGGCGTCGGCTTCTCTCGTTCCGGGACATCCGGCCGGGGCTCCGCCTCGAACACGTCCCCCTTCACGTGCTTCGGCTTGGAGCCGAGTTTGGACAGCACCTCGCGAACCTCTTCCGTGTCGGGGAGCAGCTTCCCATCCTCGATGTGGGCATCCTCCTTGCTGATCAGCCATTTCACGGTGTCCCAGGAGCCGCTCTCGCGCTTGCCGGCGACGCGCTGGACGTGCCCCGGCTCGCCCACGTCCTGGGTGCGGAAGGTCGCGAAGTCCTTCTTGTCGCGCACGGCGACGTGGTAGTAGTCCCCCTCGCACCCGGTTCCGGGCTTCTTGCGCTTGCGGCTCTCCGGCTGCGCGCGGGCGTGCTCGGAGTGCGACATGGACTTCCATATGGCTTGGGCTTTCTTGATGTTCTTGCCGGCCGCCTCGCGCTGCTTCTGTGTTGCCACGGTTTACCTCCTTCCATCACGTCCGGGACGGGTTCAAGTTTTCACCTCAATGCGCCGGCCCTTGCCTTCCTCGGTCTTGGGCAGTGTGACGCTGAGGATGCCGTTGCGGTATGTGGCCTCCACCTTGTCGGCCTCGATCCCCGCGATCAGCGGCACCGACTGGTAGAACTCCTGCCGCCACCGCTCGCGGTAGCCGCGCTCCTTCTCCTCGGCCTCCGCCTTGTGGGCCGCGCGCAGGATCAGCTGGTCACCACGCACCTGGATGTCGAATTCAGATGGCTGAAAACCGGGCGCTTCTGCGCGGACGGTCACGGTGCCGTCGTCCTCCTGCACGTCCAGGCCCCAGCCGTCGCGACGGCCCCCTGGCCAGGGGCTGGGCCAGCCGGGGATGAGCTGATCAAACAGGCGGTCGAACTCCTGGCGGAAACGGTAGAACGGCTCGAAGCCGCCGTAGGGGGCCAGGGCGCCACGCCGAGAAGGGGCCAGCGCCCCACCGGTGCCCTGGGCCTGACCTTGTTGACTCGGCTTTTGCTCTTTGCCTTTGTTTTCCTCGGGTCGCGTAGCCATCGTTTCACTCTCCTTTTTGGGTTGAGTTCTTTTGGTCCTCTCAAACGGTGACACTGGCCATCCGTCGGCACTCCTCCGCGCAACGCCGGCACGCCTCGGCGCACCGCTGGCAGTGGTCGTGTTCGTGCTTCGCACACTCCGCCCCGCAGGCGTCACACGCTTCCGCGCAGAGGCGACACAGGTCATTGATGAATTGTGAACCTCGGCTCATGAACGCGGCCGCCTGCCAGCACAGCGCCGCGCAGTTTTGGTCCACTCGGATGCACTCGGCCAGTATCCGCAGGTCGCCTTCGCCAAGGCAAGCCTCGGCGCAATGCTCACATTCCTGGGCGCAGCGGACACAGGCGTCGATGCACGAACGGTGTTGATGATGTGCCATCAGTGATCTCCTTTGAAGAAGGGCAGGTAGGTGACTCGCCAGCACGGGAAAGTACACCGCCCCTTTTTCTGTCTCAGAAGCAGTTCTGCCGAATCTCCTCGGCGACGATCTGCTTGACGCGCTTGATGTTGTCGATCTCCTGGCGCTTCAGATCGCGCCATAGCTCTTGCAGCTGCGGCTTGCCCTCGGCGTTGGCGATGTACTGGTCATAGCGCCAGAGGGCATCCAGCCGCTTACTCAGATCATGGATCAGGTCGTGGTCGTGATCTGCACAACCGCAAGTCTCGCCGATATGTTCCAATTCTTTCTCAGCTGCCAGGGTCATATGAGCCTCCTTGGATGGACAAAGTTGCGAGAGTGTTCCCTATGCGTATCGCCGACTCGGGTAAACTAGGCTGCGGTTATCCGCAAGCCGCGGACGGACTTTTCCACCTCCGGTAGGGCTACTTCGAGCGTCCCCCGGGGCGGCTGGTCCGGTTCTGGCGGCCGCTGGGCTCGCTCCCGCAGGGCGACCATGATCTGGGCGACCTCGCCAGAATTGAGGTCGATGCCGGCCGGCCTGGACCTTGACGGCCTCAGCTACCCGTTTGGGGTCGGCGTTTTCGCCGAGCTGAACCAAGCGTGGGCGACGGCCTGGGTCTTCTGCACCGAATCCGGCGGCGACTCGCCCGGAGGCACAGGCGGCGTCATAACCTCGGGCTGTCCCGCAGTGGATTGCTGGGGAGTCGCGCCCGGGACATGGCCGGTAGTTTTCCCGCCGCGGGCGATGGCCCGTCCCGTGGCGATGCGCTCGCCCCGTTCCTCGGCCGGTTGGGTCTGTTCTCGTTGGCCCTGCTGAACGCTCTCACGTCTGCTTGATCTTGCCATGGACCCGTTCCTCCGACGGACTACGCCCGCTCCTGCGGCGAGGTGACTTCAGCAACGTCCTTGCCTAGCGCGGTAGCGAGGTCGATCTGGTGCTCCTGCTCCTGCACCAGGATCTCGCGGAGATGCTCAGCCAGGGCGTACTCGCCCAGGGCCTCGCACTGGCGGACGCGCTCCCGGTAGCTGCGGACCGTCTCGTTCTCGTTGTCCAGGTCGAAGCGAAGCATCTCCTCGGCGTCCTCTGAGGTCTTCACCGGCTTGGGCGCGACGGTGGGCGTGCCGCCGAGGTAGTCGATCTGCTTGGCGATGATCAGGGCGTGCTCCAACTCCTGCTTGGCGTGCTTCTGTAACTCTCCGGCGATGCTCATGTACTGGGGGCCTTTGAGCACCTGCGAATAGACCACGTAAGCGATGATCGCCTGATACTCGCGGGCCAGATCCTCGTTCAATAAGTTGATCAGATGGCCCCGCGAAATCGTCGGGACGGCCTCGGCGGTAGCCAGCCAGTTGGATACAGTTGTTCCCTTTGCCTGTTTGTCTGCCATATCGCCTCCAGAAGAGCAGGAACCCAGTCCTGGCTTGACCGGCACCCTATAACGAGGCTGACTCGTGCCACCCCAGGTGGCACAAACAATGACGTTCGCCGGAACGAACCGAACAGCGCTTCGCACGCATGGAACGCGGCTATGAAGCGGCTGGCACCACCGCAGGGCGAAAGGCGGCTTAGCCACCGTGGGCCTTGATCGCTCGCACAAGATGAGGGGGCATTTCCTGCCTTCCGTGCGCGACAACACTCTCTCACGAGCGCCCGAGGGGCATACTTACGCTACCGCAAACAGCGTGCCAACATCGCGGCACGTACGTACCAGTCGGCAGCATGTGCTCTGGCGGTGCAGAGGCTGCTGCCCCAACGGGAATCTCGTAGGCTGGCACCGACTTTGCGTGACCTGTTTCTCATTACAGGGCAGCGGCTTGCTCAACCGGAGGTGACAATGAGGTGGAACACACGATCCACAGGATGCCTATGGGCTTCGGCACCATGTTCTGCGGGCACGAACTTCTATCCGACGCCATCCCCGGCAAGCGTGATATGGCTTGGTTAGTGTCGCGACGGAACTGGGCCTGCCAAAACGCAGGACCTTTCTCGGCAGCCAGGTCGGCGGGCTAGGGGGTGCTGCGGGAAGCCTGCGACAGGAAGCTTGGCGAAGGCGAAAGTGCAACCATCCCTTGAGCCAAGGCCAACTGGGTCCTGGCGTTACTGTCACGCGGGGAGTACAAACAGCTGCTCCCGAGCCTGGCGTTAGTGCCCTTGACTTTCGGCGAGGTCTTGCACGACCCTGGCCAGTGTATCCCCTACGCCTATTTTCCCTGGTCCGGGCTGGTATCGGTCCTGGCCTCCGAGAACAGAGGCAGGCAGGCCGAGGTGGCCGTCGTCGGCAGCGAAGGGGTGGTGAGCCTCCCCCTTCTTCTCGGCAATGAGGTCGCCCCACATCAGGCGCTCGTCCAGGGTGCGGGGCGGGCCCTGTGGATGAGCGCCGACCATTTCCGGAGCAAGGCCCGGTCCAGCGAGGCGCTGACCACCCTGCTGCTCCGTTACACGAACGCTTTCATCGTCCAGGTATCTCAGTCGGCCCTGTGCGACCACCTCCGCCCCGTGGCGAAGCGCCTGTGCCGTGGGCACCTTTTCTGGAACCTTTTATTGGTTCAAAGGCGAAGGGAAGGGCAAGTTTCAACCTAAACCCGAGGCGATCATCGCAAGCGGTAAACCGCTGCAAGTTGCTGGCCACCACAGCGATCCGTTCGTGGTCGACGGGGATGGCGACGGTGACCTCGATCTCCTAAGTGCGTCAAATTCTGGCGGTGTGTATTGGTCGGAAAATCAGGCCGGCAAGGGCAAAATGCCCGAACTCACCTCATTCCAGCCTGTGATTCCCCCGAGCTTGGGAATCACCTATGGATCACCGCTTAGGGAAGAAGACCTCAAAGGCCCCACTTCGGCGACTTGCGTTTGGGCTGCAGACGTCAACGGTGACGGCAAGCTCGATCTCCTCGTGGGAGACATGGTAAATCTCGTTACTCCCGCCAAAGGGCTAAGCGACGAGGAGTTCAAGAAAAAGGCGGCTGCCTGGCAAGAGGAAGTCACCGCGTTTTCGAAGGTTGTGGCTTCGGAAAAGAGCAAGGGAGAAACGTGCCAAAGCCAACGAAAAGCTTCAACAACGTTACGAAAAACGGTCGTCTTTCATGACGGAAAGGCGCACAGGATTCGTGTGGCTGTATCTGCAAAAGTAAGTCCTAATTACATGATCGTCAATAACCAAAGCCCTGCCTGACTTTCAAAGTCGCGCAGGGCTTTTTATTTGGCTTCACTGCCCGCCTAACCAGTTCTTGCTCCTTTCAGATAGCCCGGGGAGAAAGTGGCTCGATCTACTTTTCACTTTTTCCCTCCCACTCGGTCTACTTTCAACTATTTAGTTTCCTGCCTGAAACGCGTCGAGTTGCACTTAAAGGCCGTGCCGGCCGACACGCGCGCCAATCCGTTTCCAGTTGCCTGACGCGGCCTTCTAAAGATGGGACGATCCGACCGAAGGGTGGCGTTCGTCCTTGAGTTCATCCAGCAGGAAGCATTACGGTTTTGCGTTGGCGTTGTTTCCGGCATTGGTGGCTTCTTGCGGGCTCAACAAACCATCTCTATCAAGGTCATACTGATTGAAGATTTCCGCGCGTCCTAAAAACTCGCGCCGAGAAAGATCTCCGTCGCTATTGCGATCCATTGACCTGAACCACTGTGGGCCTAATCGGACCGGTTTCCCGATGGTGGTCTGGGGCTGCCCCTGGCTAATCGTTCCGAGAAGCTGTCGGGGAAGTTTTTTACGGCCGAATCCGCCTTCTCCAACGCAACCAGAGCTTTTCAAATGATTCCAGATGGAGCGCAACTCACGAATTGATAATGACCCATCATGATCCGCATCGATCAATTCGAATAACCCGTTGCCGTTGTCCAATATCGAAACCAACACCTGACCCTGAACAATTGCCTCCTGTAAATCGAGCCAGGCTTTGAATTCGGCCAGGGAAATGGGTTCTCCCGCACTTTTGGTGGGTCGTTTCTCCGTAATCATTTGAGTATTTACTTTTCTTTTTTACTTATTTAGCACCCTCGCTTTCAAAAGTCTCATTCCGGCCCGGCCATACATTTGGCGCTTGATCGTTTTCAGTCGGTTGACCTGGCCTTCCACGGGTCCGTTGCTCCAGGTTGTCGATATTGCTGCCTCCACGGCTTTGGAGTCTTGGATCAAACTCGCGGCCAGATTTTTCAAATCGGTGGCGCCAAGGTCATCCACTTTTGATTTCCAGCCCGCCAATGTCATCGAGCCTTTTTGACGGAACAAGTCAATCAGTTCCTCTGCCAAACACAGCGCGGCAGCCAGCTTGGGATTCTGAATCCGGATCCTTTCCAGAATTTTTGCCGATCGCCCTTTTGGTTTTGGATTCATGATCCGGAAAGATAACTTTCTGAAGGATGGCGCGGGTTGCCGTGACCTCACGGTATTCGGATGTTGGATGCTTGAAGTGCGAGGGCCTGGGCGGCCGGAGCTTCCGATGATCCGATTCAAGTATAGGCGGGTGGCATCATAACTCCCGGCGAATCCCTGGGCCTTCAAGAGCTTGAATAGGTCGGTACTATTGCGATTTCCGGCGCCGATCCATTCCTTTATCAATGGAGCGTGCGGATCCAGTCGAGTCGGTGGTAATCGGCCAGGATTCCAGTTTGGGCACCTATCAAGGCGGCGGTAACGCCGGACACTCTGTACGTCCACTCCGAGCGACCGGGCAATTTGTCGGCACCAATCACCACGGGCCGTGAGTTCCTTTACTTCCTTGAAATGTTCCTCACGCAACCGCTGTTTGTCTTCTCGCCGCGCATCCTTTTCCGTGCGAGGTTCTAAAGTTGGCTCCGCCGAGGCAACGGGGGTTTCCATGGCCGGGTCCTGACTGAATCCTTCCCGATTCACTGCGGCGCTTGCGATTCGGATCTCATCACCATGTCGTGACAAGACCTTTTTAATCGCCTCTCGGACATTGCACAACAGGTGGTATCGATCGGCCACTTGTTTCGCCTGGGGCGCGGCCGAGGTCGCGGCCTCAATGTATGCCGGCCAACGGTCTCGGGTTATGACCTCAACCTGTGGGTTTGCGGAAAGCCAGTTTGTCAATGCTTCGCCATCTCGACCGTGAAGAAGGTCGATCACCGTTCCACGTTCAAGGTCAATCAGTATGGTTCCATAAACCTGTCCCTTGCGAAGGGCCCAGTCATCAATGCCAACATACCGCGGACGCGGTAGAGGTTCTTGGGATGCGTTTTTGATTCGTCGCAGAATGGTGTCTGGGCTGGCGGAAAGTCCTAGTTTCGCAGCGAGCCGCGCCCCGGCCTCGCCACCGAGCGCTAAACCAATGGCGCGCTGAGAAAGCGACATTTCACCGGTCGTTCGGGCGTATTTTTCCGTCAATCCAGGAACCCGTTCGCAAAAAACGACCTGAGGACAATCGTGGGATTGGCATGTGAACTTGCGAGCCATGAGTGACAGGGTCAATGGATGCCCAAGGCAGGGGCGATCCCGAATCAGTCGACGGTATCGCCCTTGGACCGTGGAGGAATTCTGCCCACTGCGGGGGCAAGGCGCGAATGGTTGAGTGGTCACCAGCTCGACAACGAGACTTGTCCGATCGAATTTTACACACTGAATGCGGACAAGGGCATCTGCAGGCAATAGCGCCGCGAAAATTGAAGCGTCCATCGGCCCCCGCGGCATCCTGCCGTACGAGAAAACGAGCTATGCAGCTGGTTTAACGTATCCCTTGGATTTTCACATCACCAAAAGTGCGGGAGAACCGGGAAGCCTCCATCTCCATCGCGGTCTACCATGCGTCCAAAGATTTTGAACGGAGCAGCATTTTAGTGCTTCTGTTTCTGAAGATCAAGGTTGCCATCTCCATTGGTGTCGCATTCTATGTGCATTGTTGGGAGGCGTATTTTTGATTCAACAAATTGTTCCGGTAGTTTGCCGTTATCGACCCGTATTTCCATCGCGAGGCCGTCAATCGCAACGACTATGCGACTACTCGTCGGAAGCTGTTTGCTCGCAAGCTCAATTCCAGCGTTTCCCTTCCATTTGTCCAAGCTGGCGGTCGCTCGCTTATCGGGTTTGCCATCGGCCAGACCCGATAAAATACTCATTCCCAGGTTCGAGTATGAAATCAGCGTCAGTTTCGCGACCAAGTCTACTCAGGCTTTGTCCGAAGCCTCGTAAGTCAAAAGAACCAAGGGGAGTTCGTCGATCAGAGTATCCGGCTTACCGGTTGGCGCGTCGATTATCTGGCTCGGTCTGTAAATATGTTGAACGCGCTTGGGCAGAGATGTATTCCGTATCAAAACCTGACACTCCGCAAGTAAGGTCGGGACCTTCAGCGCTAACTCCTGACCATTGAGGCCCATAATGCTCGGCTTACTTCAGGGCCTTTAAGGCAAGGTTTTTCCCAGCACATGCGAGCCCCCCTCAATCATCTCCGCAAATGTGCCCCAAATTCCGGAATTCTTTGCCGCTTGCCCACCATTGAGAAGCACTTGATCTCGAAGCTCATCTGCGACCTCCAAGTGGTCCCGCGCCCACCGATTCAAGGAGATCCGCCTCCAATAGGTCCGAGGCCTTCTCGTCGGCTTGGCGTAGATATCGAGAGCCGAGAGTTCGCGAGCAGCAATGAAATATAGTAAGTAGATCAATCGATTCGTTTCTCATGCGTATTCCTTGTTCTCCAAAAGCCAGATGGGCTTCTCGAAGCTAGTTGCATGAAGCCTGCCGATCCAACCGATGTGTGTCAATGAAGAGCTTAGATCGATCTCATGATGCTCTACAAGGCTCCAGATTCCTGTGATATGAATCGGGGAATCAGTTTAACTGAAAGTGAAATAAGTTCATAGCGGGCAAATCAACGTCTCAGCCTGGAGCAGTCAAGTTAGGAGGGACCGGTCGTTGGGAAGTCGACTTCTCAAAGACGGGATTCGAGTGCTTATAGCTGATATTCTGACCTTGAACGGGATTGGTGCAGGGAAAGTTGAGGCCAAAAGGCACCCGCAGAACTCCAGGAGTTTTTCTCGGAACTGCACGATGAGGCGAAAGTCGCCGACAAAGAGAAGCATATTATCCATCTGACCGGGTCCACCACAAATGGCATCGTGCAGACCGAGCCGAAATTGCTGAACCGCATCGTCGCGAACCCGATAAGCAATGCCAAGCGCTATATTCCAATGAAAAATCAAGGGTGCAACTGGAATTCGGCGGGGACGAGAGGGAGTTTTGGTTTGAAAGTCGGAATGAAGAAATCGGGATCCAGCAAAAGGACCAAACCCATTTAACTGAACCGCTTTTCCGCGCCGACTTTCCAAATTATTAATTGAACGACCCTGAAAAAAGTGCCCACGGACATTGTATATCCAATCGCCATGCGGTTGGGATCGTGGGATGCACCCAGTTTCCCCGTTGTGAATGGCGCGGATTGGGCAAAAGAGGGAACTCGAGTCTGAAAAAGGAGGTTCCCAAAACCACGGTTTCACTGGAAATTCCCGCCTAATCAGGGCGCTAACGCTGCACAAAGAGATGTGATTCTTGGCCCGCCTGCCCCATGCCAATATTCTGGAGGCGCGCGAAACGCTCGTCGTGCCCAAGAGTCGCAGTCCGAGGAGAAGGCACGGCGTGTCCACACCGCCGAAAAAAGGACGTGTCCCGGCACATCTGCTCCTGCGGTCGAGGCAAAGAAGACCGGCGTACCGCGTTCGCGAGAACTCGTCACTTCGGCCAACGTCCTGAGGGCCCCCAGGCCGCGGTATAGGCAATTTCAGTTGGTAGCGAAGGAGTCTAAGCGGTGGATCCCGTCCTTGGTTTTTGCGGGCTGTGCGGCCGGACCGTACAGAAGCATAGCTGCCGACCGGCCGCCGATGTTCTTCGCTAAATGAACACCTGTAAGAGATACGCGGAGTGCGTTTATCGCCCGAGACGATTTGGTCTCAGGTCATGTTGGCACAGGTGGCCTCTTCATGTTGGCTGAGTGGACCATCCTCGATTGAGAATCCCCAATAGAGCGAACGGAGCACGTCCCATTCTAATCTCGTCGAGCAACTTTTTGCCCGAAGGTGGATAAACGTGTGCCCGGTAACGCTTTCCGTACCAGTATCGAATGGAATTTGGCCGTGCCCAACCTTAGTATCAACTTGACCAAGCTTGTGGCGCGAAACTTGCTATCAAAAGTCAGTGTCGCCTGGTTTGAATTAGCAAATTAAGACTTTTATCACTTTGCATAGTTTATCAAATGTGCGGTAAATAAGGATTTAAGTGTTGGAAGATTCTGCGCAACAGTTTTAATGCATTTAGATCGGTTGTCATTAAAAAATGATTTACCGCCTTTTAACGCGAGGATTTGTGCGAATAAAGTGGCCCATCAGAAACGGCGTGGCGAGGCTGCCTTGGCTGACTGCAGTGCAACCTAGACGTGACCAGCGCCTTAACACAAAGGCCGCCTCGGTTACCCACCCAAAGCGACCGCAGTCTAAGGAAAGGAACGACTATGTCGAAATCAAAGAAAAAATCGATCTATAAGACTCTACTAGGTCAGGAGCGAAACAACCGACCTCCGCCGCATGGACAAGTCGCAAATGGTGTCGAAGATACCAAACACGAAGACGCCCGCCCCCAAGCCACCGCTCAGCCGACGGAAGTCGTGATGCCGCCCGTGCCACCAGGTGAATCTTCATTTGAGGCGGTGCAAAAAACCCAGGCAGTCTCCGATGCTCTGACTCAGTTCGGGGAGAACGCCGAATCAAAGCAGGTGACCGAAGCCGTCAAAGCCCGGACAGGCATCGATTTGAACCTCCGCGAGGTCACGCAAATTATGGACGCGCTACGCAAAGGCGTCAAAAAGCCAACCGGATAGAATTAGCCCGTACGAAGGATCCCTCACCAGATATCTGCAAGGCGTCCGCGCTGGGAATGATAACTATTTATTGAATCAGGTCTCGACCCCTCCTTCCTCGACAATTAGGTGCAAGCTGTCAACCTGTTCTCAGTGCGGTCAGCAGGGCGTTCGTCGAATAGAAGGAGGGTTTACCGCCAGTGGAGGTGCCATAGGTTCAACCGTTTGGTACGGTTGAGTGTTTGCATTGGCACGCGGGCCATCTACCGAAAAAGGCATCTTAAAGGTGACGACGATCAAAGACGACGCCGAAGAATCGAAGCCAAGGCTTGAAGTCCAAAACAGTCAACGTCTCCATTCCGGCTTCCAACAATCAGAAATGCTTGCTTCCCGGCCACGCGGAGTGTTGGTCAAACCGTTGTTTTTCCTAGGTGCGGTAGATGGACCAAAAGGCTTCGGCGAGAGTTTGACTCAAATCCTGTACGTCGCACATAATCAAGGAGGAGGTTTTGGATGGATCCGGAAGATCAAAGGAGACACAAATGATGCGATCTTCGACGAATGGAAAATCCATGGAACGTTATTTCACAGTTGCTATGAGCGGGGGGCGAATGCAGCCCGAGTAGTCTGTCGGAAAGCAACTTTTGGACCAAGTTCGAGCCCTTGTCGAGCCAATGTTCGTTGCCCGATTGGTGCAATTAGTGCAGGGACGTCAGTGTGGCGCATGCTTGCAGCCTTGCGACTGGAAATCTTGAGGCAGCAGTTCGCGCAGCGCCCTCGGGCCGCGTTGCCCGCTTGCTGGTCGTTCTGCGCCCAGCCTCATCCATCCGGAGACCGGCGCCATTTAATTCAAGGAGCACCCTGAGACTTGCGACTTGCTCGCCGATCTGGCAGGGCTTGTCCTTGGCGGGAATGAAGAAGTTGTCGTTGTTTCCCCTAAAACTCTTGCCCACGGCAACTGGACTCGCGGCCATCTAGAGATTCAGTAAGAGATGAAAACTTCCACATGCTAAGGGGGCTCAAATCCACAAATGGTCGGAAAGGAACGCCTTCGTAGTTTTCACCGACAACTTATCTTGACCAGACCATAACTGTCAAACCGAATGACCGTTCGAAATGAAGGGGACGAAAAATGCCGCTCAACGTTGCGCAAAAATTAATGCGTTCGCATCTGGTGGAAGGCCGATTGCAGCCGGGTGAGGAAATCGGACTGCGCGTCGACCAAACGCTGACGCAAGATGCCACCGGCACGCTTGTCATGCTCGAACTCGAAGCGATGGGACTCGATCGAGTGCGTACCGAACTTTCTACGCAATACGTTGACCACAACCTGCTTCAAGAAGACTACAAGAATTCCGACGACCACTTGTTCTTACTTAGCGCCTGCATGCGTTTCGGAATCTACTACAGCCGACCAGGCAACGGAGTGAGCCATCCGGTCCACCAAGAGCGTTTCTGCAAGCCTGGAAAATCGCTTATCGGTTCCGACAGCCATACCCCTGCGGCCGGGGCGATGGGAATGCTTGCGATTGGTGCCGGTGGTCTTGAGGTCGCAATGGCCATGGCCGGTCAGCCTTTTTTTCTTCAGACACCTAAGGTCTGGGGCATTCACCTGCGAGGTCAATTGAACGATTGGATTAGCGCCAAGGATCTGATTCTTGAACTGCTTCGCCGTCACGATGTCGATGGTGGCGTTGGGTGCATCCTTGAGTATTATGGTCCTGGATTGAACGGCCTCTCAGCCATGGATCGTCATGTCATTGCGAACATGGGTACAGAACTGGGGGCTACGACCTCCGTCTTTCCTTCCGACCAAATCGTCCGAGAATTTTTGAGATCGCAAGGCCGAGAACAAGACTGGATCGAACTACATGCCGATCAGCGAGCCGATTTTGACCTACATGAGGAAATTGATCTGTCACAAATCGAGCCACTGATTGCGATGCCATCTAGCCCGGGCAATGTCCGGCGGGTAGCGGAAGTCGCCGGCCAGGAAATTTATCAAGCCTACATTGGCTCATCGGCGAATCCAGGCTATCGCGACTTTGCCATCGCGGCCGAGATGGTTAAGGGTCGCGAGATTCCCAGCCGCATTTCATTTGATATTAACCCCTCTTCGCGGCAGATTCTTGCGCAGCTGGTACAAGACGGACATCTGCTTTCGCTGATACAAGCGGGTGGCCGCATTCATCAGGCCGGATGCAATGGTTGCATCGGCATGGGTCAAGCACCTGCCACCGATAAATTGAGCCTCAGGACCGTTCCGCGCAACTTTCCGGGCCGCTCGGGAACACGCGAAGATAAGGTCTGCTTGGTGAGCCCGGAGACTGCCACGGCTTCGGCCCTTGCCGGCGTCATTACCGATCCGCGCACCCTCCAAACTCCTTATCCGCGAATTGCGGAACCTGACAATTTTGTCAATGGGTTAAGGGCAAACGATTTGATTGTGGAACCGCCACCGATGGAGGAGGCCAGACTGATCAACTTGGAGAAGGGCCCGAACATCGCGTCACTACCGGAACTTGAACCATTGCCCGACTGTTTGGAGATTCCTATTCTGCTTAAGGTCAAAGACAATTTATCCACAGACGAGATCATGCCGGCTGGGGCTGGGGTTCTGCCGTTTCGGAGCAACATTCCGAAAATTAGCGAATTTGTTTTCGAAAACATTGATCGCTCCTATCCCCAACGGGCGAATGCGGTGCGACCCCAGGGGGGGCATGGAATTGTTGCGGGCGCCAATTATGGACAGGGATCAAGTCGTGAACACGCGGCCCTCGCGCCACGCTACTTGGGTCTGCGAGTAGTTTTGGCCCTGAGCATTGCCCGAATTCACTGGCAAAACCTCATCAATTTTGGCATTCTCCCCCTGACTTTCATCAAATCAGCCGACTACGTTCATATTCAGCAAGGCGATCTCCTTTGTTTGAGTGGATTGCATGAGTTGCAACCTGGAAAGGAATTGACCGTCATCAATATCACTAAAGATTCCCAATACACAGTCCATCAATCCTTGTCGGTACGTCAGATCGAACTATTGCGCATTGGAGGGTTGATCGGCTGGATCCGACAGCGCTTGCAAAAGTAACTTCAATATCCGAGCCAAATTGCTCGGCACGGCAGGAAGGAAAAAAGTAACCGTTAGGGGAAAAAGGGTCCCTAGCAGGGTGGTTTCTCGGCCGACAACGTCGCAGATTCGATTGTTCCCGGCGACCGAACTGGAAATTGATTTATGGGGTCACGGTGATCTTATTTTCGATTTCCGAGACTCCTGGGGCCGCCCAAGCGGCATGTTCAGCCGCCTCCCGCTCCGACCAGGAACGCACATTTCCACTCAATATCACTTTCCCGTCATGGGTCTCAATATTGACTCGCCGGGAATCGATATCGGCGCTACGGTGAAACGCCGATTTGATTTTCCCCTGAATGTCGTTGGGAGAAACACCACCGCTGACGGAAATCTGACTGGTTACACCGACGACTCCCGTCAAGTGGACAACAGTGTCCACTGCCGTGGTTCGCTGATAATACCAACCTGCTTTTCCTTCGAGTGTGACCCAGCCGGAGCTCACGATGGGCTTGATGGAACCTCGTGGAATCTGATGGTTCGCATTGAGCGCCATCAGGCAGGCCTGGGCGATATCCTCATCGGTGCGTTTGGCACTTACTGGCAAATGAACATCGATTTCGTTCGCCACCGCTTTGACTCCGTAAACCCTTTTGGTGGCCTTTTCAGCCGCGGTCTTCTCCGACAAGGAAGGAACATGCCCGGACAATGTAACGACACCACTTTTCGCGGTGACGCCAATGTGCGCCTCGTTCACACTCGGTTCCCATTTCAATTCATATTCCACATCTTGTTTCAACTCTGCGTCGCATTTCACGGATCGGCTCCTTATTTGTGAATCAAGCAGGAATGACTTGGGTTCCCCTCCCTGCTTTCATGTTTCCCGTTCTTTTGCGAAAACCGGGCCTGAGCAGGCGGCGCGCAAAACAAATCAACCTTTTACGGCAATGCGCTTGGCTTTGCCTACCGTGGTCTTTGGAAGGCACACCGTCAACACGCCATTGTGATAGCGGGGCTTCAATCTTTTCTTTTTCGATGCCCGAAGGCAACGGTATCGACTCGTAGCATTTGCGTTGTTCCACATACTCTTCGTTGTTCTTCTTGTTCTCGGTTTTCCGAGTTGCGCGCAGAACCAACGGGTTCTCCTTGACTTGGACATCGAAATCGCCACACTCAAAACCAGGCGCGTCCGCCCGGACGACGAGCGCATCGTCCTTATCTTCCATTTCCAAATCCCATCGCCAACCATTGGTTTCGCCGTTTCGAGAAACGGCCCAATTGTCGGTGAATTGTTCGAGGAGGCCGTCGAAGTCGGCTTGCATTCGCCGCAGCAGGGAAGGAAAATCCCGCCCGGGCGCCAGAGCGGACCCGTTGCCCGCGGTCTTGGTATTCTGTTTTTTCAAGGAATCAGTCCAGCCATGTCGATACTCCTGTAATGTTGATGCTCAATCGTTCTTAAAGCGACCATTTTTCTACCCCGCCTTGACCGCGATTTGTCTCGCCTTCGCCTTTTCCCGCTGGGGCAGATGCAGTGTCAGAACCCTCTCGCGGTAATCGGCAGAAATTTTGTCGGAATCAATTTCCGGCGCAACAACAAAATTACGATAGAAATCGCCCACACCATACTCCTGTAGCAGGAACTCGAAGTGTCTGGGGGTTACTTTTCAGTAAAGGGTGAGTTAACCCTTCTCGAATTTCACCTTGACATCGTTGGCCTTCGAGGCGGGCATGTCGCATTGAAGCACCCACCTCTTCGGCGGTTTCGTAAATATCCACCTGTGGCGTGAAGTATCCTTCCCTTCGGGTGGCTTCGGCCGTCACAGTCTGATCCGGCATTCGCTTGCCATTTCTTCTGGAAACGATCAGGAACTCCCACAACTTGTACAATCAACCATTTAACCAAACCTCCTGTAAATAAACACTTGCCCAGTTAGGCTGATCTTAAAGCCTGATTGCGCGCCCCGGAGAAATATCATTGCGTGCAAACGGCATACCGCCTTGTGGGGATTTCGGGACCACAGGACTCAGTGAATTCGGCAGAGAATGAATGCCATCACCTCTTGGGCATGCGCAATATGCGAGTGAGTGCCCAAATCAGGGTAGACGTCTGCTCAATAGGTAGGTCAACGAGACGCGAAACAAGTCCAATATGGGGAAGCCAACTGACAATGGCATGATTTCTGCGAACAATCAACTTCTTGGTCTGGCCCCAAGAGAATGGACAGTAGGTTATTCCTAAAGCAGCACTTTGTGTCAGACCTTTTTGTGGTTTTTAAACCAGGTTTTTCTGAACGAAGCCCCTGGCAGTTCTTCGACTCAAATGGCCAGCCTGCCCCAATACCAAGAGGCTCACCATGACGGACGATTGCCGAAGGAAGTTTCTGGTAGCGACCGCTGTTTTTGGCATTGGCCCTAACGATTCCCACAGGTCCAAGTCGTGGCGAAGACGAGGGCAAGCCGAAAGAGAAGGTCAGTGGGATCGAGGACCTGACGCGCGAAAACGACGTGATCAACCGCATCCTGCTCATCTACTAGGAGGGCCTCCGCCGGTTGCGGGACAACGAAGGGGTCACACCACAGGGTGTTCTATAAGCCGGCCAACCCAGTCCGTAAATTCGTCGAGGATTACCAAGATGATCTGGAGGAGAAGTTCATCTTCCCCGAGGTCGAGTGGGCCAAGGGGACTCGACGGCCTGGTCAAGGTTCTGCGCGAACAACATGAGCCAGGGCGTAGCGTGACAGATGTCATCCTGCGTAACACCCTCGGCTACCAGTTCCGCAAGGACGCCCGCATGGAAGTCGTCCGTTCGTGCGAGGCTTTCATCCGCATGTACCGGCCGCACGAGGTCCGCGAGTACGCGGTGTTGTTCCGCGCCCTGCACAAGATCGTCCCGGCCAGGAATCTTCAGGAACTCGGCGAGCAATTGGCGAAGGTGGAAGATCGACTGTTTGGCGCGGTGGGCTTCGAGAAGACGGCAGAGCACGTGGTCGAGATCGAGAGCACCTCGGCAGTGGCGATCTGGCCAAGTTCACTGCAAATTAGGCTACCCGTTTAGGAAACGGAAATGGCAAAACGCATCGCCAACAGAACCCGGAGATCGTCAGGGCAGAGCGCCTTCAATTTTGTCCTGACGCTCGGCATCGTGAACCTCTTCGCGGACATGACCTACGAAGGTGGCGGCAGCATCAACGGGCCGTTCCTTGGCAGTCTGGGCGCGAGCGCGGCCACAATCAGCATCGTCGCCGGCCTGGGTGAATTCCTCGGGTACAGCTTGCGATTCGTCGCCGGTTTTATCGCCGACAAGACCGGCAAGTATTGGCCGATCACGTTCATCGGGTACGCGATTAATTTGCTCGCTGTGCCCGCGATGGCCCTCGTCGACCACTGGGTGGCTGCTGCTATCCTTATTCTGACGGAGCGCGTCGGCCGGGCGATTCGCAAGCCGACCGTCGAGGCGATGCTCTCGTATTCGACCGGCAAAATGGGTCGCGGATGGGTGTACGGTCTGAATACGGCGCTGGATGAGACTGGCGCGACGATCGGGCCGCTGGTGCTGGCGCTAGTACTATTTCTAAAGGGCGATTTCCGGACCGGGTATGCGTTGCTGCTGATCTCGTCGGTACTCGCGCTCGGAGCGCTGGTGGTTGCCCGTGTCATCTTCCCTGTTCCGTCGCGCCTAGAAGAAGGTGGCAAGCTCACGACCTCTGCGAAGGGGTTTACATCGTCGTACTGGCTCAACATGGCCGCGGCGGCCTGCTTCGGGGCCGGCGTGATGAGCTTCGAACTGATCTCATACCACCTGTCGAACACCGGCACCGTCTCGGAGTTCTGGATCCCGCTGTTTCTGGCAATCGCCACAGGTGTCGGCGTTCTAGCCAGTTTGGTCCTCGGCCCTATGTACGATCGCGTCGGCCTTCCGGTTGTGCTTGTCGCCGTCACGCTAAGCGCGGCGTTCTCCCCGCTCGTCTTTCTGGGTGGGTTCTATACGGCGCTATTCGGCCTTTTGCTGTGGGGGATCGGTTATGCGACGCAGGACACGTTGCTCAAGGCGATCGTGGCCAGTCAATTGCCCGAAGGAAAACGCAACCTCGCATTCGGAATGTTCTACACCGGGTACGGGGTTGGCTGGTTAGTCGGCAGCGTCACGACGGGACTCCTTTATGAGGAGTCCAAGCCGGCACTCATCGGATTTGCTGTGGCCATTCAGCTCGCCTCACTGCCGTTGTTTCTAATCGCCGCCCGAAGGAGTTCATCAAGATGAGAGCCATCTTCCCGTTCCTTATGCTCGTGACTGTGGGCATCCCACCCGCCGAAACTTCATCGCCGTCGGAGCTGTTGCCCGAGTTGAGGAAGGGCGGCTACGTTCTGTTCATCCGCCACCCGAAAACGAACGCCGACCAGGCCGATATTGATCCGCTGCACCTGGAAAACGTCAAGGCCCAGCGGCAACTATCCGAAGAGGGCCGCAGGCAAGCGAAGGCACTGGGCGAAGCGTTCCGGGCGTTGAAGATCCCGGTCGAGAAGATTGTCGCGAGTAAGTTCAACCGAGCGCAAGAGGCGGCCAAATTGCTCGACATCGGCGATGTGACGGCATCCGTCGATGTCGCCGAAGGTGGGCTCGTTGTTTCGCCGCAGGAGAACGAGCGTAGAGCCAGCGCCCTGCGCGAGTTGCTCTCGACCCCACCCCAGAATGGAAAGAACGTCGTGATCGTAAGTCACAAGCCGAACCTGCAGGATGCAGCTGGAAAGGAGTTCGGCGACGTGGCCGAAGGCGAGGTGGTCGTGTTCAAGTCGCTTGGCGATGGAAAGTTCAAGTTCGTGGCGCGCGTGACACCGGAGACTTGGGACGAGTGGGCGAAGTGAAAACTTTCGCCCTTACTCACCGTTGCGCGACCCGGCTTCGACACATTGTCTTCGGTGTGACTGCTCATTCTGTGCGGACGGGTGGACAACGGGGACGGGGCAACCTTCAACGAGGTCACCATGATGCTGGTTGCGTTCTGGCTCACGCTCGCGGCGGCAGCGACCACCGGACTTCTCGCTGGAGCGAGCCTGGATCAGTCGATTAAGCAACTCCCGGCCCGTCACCGCATCGGTGCCGAGGCGTATTCGGCGTACAGCATGGCCTCGGATCTCGGTAATGGCATCCTCTTCTATGGGATGTTGGGCGTCGGCGCGGCCCTCCTGACCATTGCTGCAGCGGTCGACGTTCATCTGGCGGCACTACCGGTCGCTGTCTGCATCCCAACTGACATTGGCACGGCCCTGGCGGTACTCCACTCGTTCGCCACGAGCCGGGCCGCGCCAACACTATTCTCACAGCGTAGCGTGCAGGGCGATCCGGCGGCTTTGGCGCGGGTGTTCGAGCGCTTCACGCGCTGGTAGGCGGTGCGCGCCATATTACAAGTTGCGAACTTTGGAGTACTATTGTGGGCACTCACCCAGATCGTCGCGGCAACAAGTGCCAGTCACACGCCGTAGCGTCACCTAACGATGTCGGTCGGCTCCTCGTTACTCGTGCGACCCGTGACCATGTTCTACGCACATTCTCGCCCGCCCGCCGCTCGACCAGGTCATCGAGTGGTTCTGGAATTGCGAGGACATGCCGGCACCTGCCAGAGCGCACATCCTGCCGAGCGGGACGGTCGAGTTGGTGGTCAACTTCTGCGACGAGGAGATACGGATCGATGGTCCCGTGCGTCAGCGACCTTCTGGGGCAGTGGGTCTTAGGGGCCTACCACAGATTCTTAGTGATCGACTCGATCCAGCACGCCTTGATGATCGAGGATCATTTCCGGGCCCGGCGGCGCGTCCCCTCGTTCCTGAGCACCGCGCCTGGAGAGTAGAAGCCGGTCTCACCACATTCAGCGGCATGCCAGAGGTCTGGATGGAGTCATGGATTTCCTTTATTCCCGGTTGAATCGCTATTGCCACAACTTCCTGCCCTTTGCAGGCTGTTTCCGTCGATACCGGAAGCCCACCCTTTCCTACAGAATTTGAGCCACGTTGAACGTATTGAACCGAAAACGGAAATCGCATGAGCTACATGAGCATGGATTTTGGGGACCATAAGCCGCTCGATGTTCCACCGGCGGTTTGCCCTGGGTTCTAACCCAACTTCCGCAGTTAGCGACCGAAGAATAGCGAAAACCCCGGGGTTTCTTGAAATCGGGGGTCGAAAGTTGGCACTACATTTAGGCGACGCCTTTCGGGATGCGAAGCCGTTCTGGCAGAGTCAGGCCCAGACGTTGGAGCAGGATCGATTGGGCTTTGTCGGGACGCACGACGCAACGGAGGCGCACCGCTTGGCCGCTGGTCGTTGGAAGAATCACGTCGGTGCTCTGGATTCGCGCGAATTCTTCCATGAGCGTCGGGATGCTTCGGCCCAAGCCGGTGCGTTGCGACCACGCTTCCAGCGTCTTGCGCAGGACATAGGCGATGAAGCATTCCAGGATGTGCGCCTGCACTCGCTCTGCCGTCTGGTGCCACACGGGTCGAAGTCGCAGCTCGTCCTTCTGGATCCGGAACGCGGCCTCGGCTTCGGTTAGCTGCATGTAGGCTTTCCAGAGGTCTTCAGCCTTCCAATCCGCGACATTGCTTCGCAGCAGGTAGCATCCTTCGCGCCGCTTCGCCGATTCCAGCGCGGCCGACTTGCGCGACCAGGTCACTACGGTGCGTCCGGATTTACCACGGTCAACCTGGACCGAGAATAGGCGGGCGGCGCGGCTGTTCTTGCCCAGGAGTCGGCCAATGCGACGTTCGATCACGCCGGGATCGCAGCGCTGTTTTTCACAGCCGCGAACGATGGCCTGCAGCCCTTGCTCGATGCGTTGCTCGAACCGCTCGCGCATCGCCGTTTCCTTGGCTGCGCGGTCGGCGCTACGACAGAGAATGAAAGTTTCCGCGTCGGCGCCGTCGTGAACACAGCGCACCTCGAGACCTTCGCGGATCTCGTGCCAGCTTCCCTTGAGCAATTCTTGCTCGAACCGCTTGAGCTCGCCCTTGGGCGTACCCACGATGTAACGCGAGCCTCGTTCCTTCAGCCACTTGAGGTTGGCCGCGTCGATCATCCCGCGGTCGACCGCCCAGATCCGGCCCTCCCGGCCGTAACGTGCTTCCATCCGCTGGACGATCTCGCGCAAGGTCGTCGAGTCGCGCCGATTGCCGGCGAACACCTCGTAACCCAGCGGAAAACCATCGCGGGTTACGACCAAACCAATGCAGACCTGTTTACAGTCCGACCGATGGTCGCGCGAGTATCCCCGCGCGGCCAGAGTATTACCGTTGGCCTGCCCTTCGAAGTAGGTGCTCGTGACGTCGTAGAGCAACAGGTCGTATTCGAGTTGGAACAAGGTTCCCAAGCGTTCCTTGAGATGAACCTCGAGCGCGTCCTTATGGGGCAAGAGGCGGTCCAGCGCGCGATAGAGGCGATCGTCGTTGACTTTGGTCTCCGACAAGCCCAGCAAGTCGCCTAGCGCCGTGCGGCGGAACCAGTCCTCGGCGATGTGCAGTTCGCTTGACGGTTCACAGAACCGCGCGATCACCAAAACGGCCGCCATCACGCCCCAGGGAATGTCTTCATGACCTCTGGGAATTTGCTTCTCCATCAATGCGTCAAGCTCGAGGGCGTTCCAAAGCTTCCAGGCAAGCCAGACGTTGCCGAATTGCCTGCCGCGCTCAAGCCGCAGCTTCCGTGGGACGACGGTAATCGGCTCATCGGGAAGCTCCTCGTCGAAGAGGCCAGGCCGCCGCTCGAGGCCGACGAGAGATTCGGCAAGATGGCGTGCGGCGATGCGACCCCTGGCGTCGAGCTCTCCGAGTTGGGCGATGGTCTCTTGCCGGACCTTCTTGCCGACACGGACCGAGCGCACCAGACGCCAGTAGGTGTGCGTCTTGCCGTTTTTGGTGACCGTCGAATGGCGAAGATACATCCGATCCTCCGAGCCCCATGATGAGCGACGTCGGAGAAAACGCAAGACATGAGGTTGGCACTACATCGCCGTTTCAATCAAGCTCGGCCCATCAAATAAGGACTTGCGACGAAACATCGCCTGAAAATCGCTCCGATTTTGCCATTACTGCGGAAGTTGGGCTAAATTTCGCAGTTTGGGTAGGTCAAGCGATGGAGCTGTTATTCAATGACGGTCAATTGAACTTTGGTGGATTTCCATCCATTAATGTTGTTGGGGCTGGGAATCCCGATCCAAAAATTCCACTCCGCAATGTGTGCAGAATTCGGGAATCACTTCACGAACTTCGGTCGGTTCAATACAGGGCCGGGCGTTTTTTTCACGCCCTCGCGGGCCATATGGTTTCCGTTTACTTTTGGGTTTCCGCCAAGGACTTGAAGTTCGGGTTCCATCACTGGATGGAAGGCGAGATGAATTCCTTGAGGTCTGTCGCATCTGCGCTTCTAGCGGGGCCACCGATTTCTGAAGAAATTTGATATGCTCCTCCTGGTAAGAATCAGATTCGCTGCCCATTCGGGTAGCGTTGCCAGCGGGGGCCTCATCACCAGGATGGGAACCTTCGGTGCTCATTCATCTGAATGAAACATTTTTCCTCTTCCCATGTCAACATTTTTATTGGTCGGGCAGATGCACAGGTCCTTTGGAGCTCCTCAAACAAATCCGCAAGATCCAAATACAGTAACAGTTTTTCAGGTCTAGGTGTTGAAAATTGAGGACTTCCATCACTTGTTGGGGAAGTTAGGTTAAGCCTCAAGCCGGTATTGTCGAGAGTATACAAGCCCGCCAAGGTAAAAGGCCAACAGCCGGAGAGACCGAGTTAATATTTGGAAAGACCGAGCGACTCGTTTTTAGAGATTTGAAGCTCGTAGCAGTTTACTTCTTCCCTGGTTTCAGGTCGCCCAGAAGTCTCATGATCAATTGTGGATCGACCGGTTTGACCATGTGGTGATCGAAGCCCGCCGCTTCCGACTTGCGTTTATCCTCATCTTTTCCCCAGCCCGTAACGGCGACCAAGAATATATTTTTGCCCCACGACTCGCGCCTGATGGCTCGCGCTACATCGTAGCCGCTCATCTTCGGCAGCCCGATGTCGCACAAGACCACATCGGGCCGGTTTTTCCCGGCGGCTTCCACCGCTTTTTCGCCATCGTGCACCATGCTGACCGTGTTGCCGGTCATCTCTATCAGCATCGTCAGACTAAAGGCGGCGTCGCGGTTATCATCCACCACCAAAACATTGAGCTGAGAAGCGGGAAGCGCTGGTGCGTCTTCCTCGTTCTTCACGATTGAGCCCCTCGACATTTCTGTGATCACCGGCAAGCGTACCAGGAATTCGCTTCCCATGTTCGATCCTGCGCTTTTGACCTCGACGCGTCCTCCATGTAGCTCAACAAATTGCTTCACCAGACTCAGGCCGATCCCAAGGCCGCCTTGCGACCCCGATAGAGCTCCCTCGACCTGGGAAAACATCTGAAATACCGACTGCTGATGTGCCGTGGAAATGCCGATGCCGTTGTCTTTCACCGACACTACCACCTCGCGGCCGTGCCGCTGTGCACTTAGCTCGATTCTGCCGCCCGTCCCGGTGAACTTTGCCGCGTTGTTAAGTAAGTTGAGGAACACCTGTGCAAGTCTGGTCAGATCGCCATTGAGCAGAATCGGCTCGGCCGACACCTTGACGACAAGTTCGTGCCCTTTATCTTCAACAAGCGGGCGGCTCGCCTCGATCGCTTCCTGAAAGACCTGGGCCAACTCAATTTTCCCTTTCTTCAGTTCAATCCTGCCGCGATTAATCCGACTCAAATCCATTAGCCCGTCAATGAGTTGAGTCAGCGAGCGCATCTGCCGCTCAATGACCTCCTTCGCGAATTTCAGTTCCGGAGTCGAGGGGCTCTTTAGATGCAGAACCTGCACTGCATTTCTAACGGGTGCCAGAGGGTTGCGCAGTTCGTGCGCCAGCGTGGCCAGGAACTCATCCTTGCGCCGATCGGACTCCTTGAGCGCCTCGGTTCGCTCGGAAACCCGCTGTTCCAGGTGATCGTTGAGTTCGCGCAGGCGTTCCTCGACCCGGCGCCGCTCGGACACCTCGGCAAAAAGGGCCCGGTTTGCTGATTCGATTTCGCGATTTTTACGGTAAAGGTCGACAAAAACGGCGACCTTGGAACGGAGGATCAATGGATTGACCGGCTTGTGGAGATAATCCACCGCCCCAGTTCCGTAACCTTCGAGCACATGATGGTCGTCGTTGTAGTAAGCCGTGAGAAAGATGATCGGCACATGGGCCGTTTTCTTACGTTCCTTGATCATCCGGGCGAGTTCGAAGCCGTTCATTCCCGGCATGCTGATGTCGAGGATCAGGAGAGCGAATTCCGTCCCGACCAAAGCGAGCAGAGCCTGATCGGCGGTTTCCGACCGGACCAGACGATAGCCCCGATCGCTCAGAATCGTCTCGAGCACTGTCAGATTTTTCGGTTCATCATCTAGGATCAGGATGTTGATTGGGTCCTCACGAAAAACGAACGTGCCCTCGGAAAGGGCAGCCGGGAGGGTATTCGCATCGAGCGGGCCATCAATAGGTGAGCGGGCGGTATCCATATTCATGGGAGTTACCCTTTGGTCACCCAAATAATCTATCGACCCGGGACTCCCCTGCCGGGCGTACCTTCCAATGCATATTATCGGAAATGCCAGACCCGCATTGCGAAACGAATCGGTCGCCACTTACCTTTTTGCAATGCCGGCCCCGGCCCCCGGGCACTTTCTCTGGTCTCTCATCGCCTTCGACATGAGCGCAAGGATAGGTAATATGCGAAATCTCGGAATCTTGCGGATTTTTCGCATCGCGTCATAACCGCCCATTCATTCATCATGATATCCATGATGATGATGGTCAGTGTGTTGTGAAGGATATCAATCGCCTGTCGGCCGTTGGTAGCGCTGATCACTTCAATTTCCTGATTTTCAAGCATTGAATCTGGGGCGAAAATGTTCCGGGCGTCGTCGTCGACCACGAGCATCTTGCGGCCGCGGAGCACTTCATTCGAATGGTGGGGCCGCTTGAGCATTTTTTTGTCTTTCGGCCGGCAAATCGGTGACGATCCGGTGCAGGAAGCGATCGGTCTTACGGCCTAAAATGCTCTCCGGGCGCAGGAGACGCAGGAGAGGATGGCCCGGGGTTCCTTTTGGGGATGAGCGATGCCACGATTTCGTTTGCCTGGGGAAACAGAGGATCGATTTGAGGACGCGCTTTACAAATCTGGTTCGCCATTCACTATCCTTGTCCGTGGAGAGATTGCTGGAGACTCAGACACGCCGGTAGCGGTAGGTGCATTCGGAACTCCGAACGACCAACGGTTTGGCCCCATTCCTTCGACAGGGTGATTGCTAAGTATTGGTGATACCGAACTCAGCGATGTTCGGTTGGACAGGCAAAGTGCGATCGCAGACGGGCTAATTACCGTGTTTGAGGGAACTCGCAGAGTCGGCCCTTTCAGTCACGCCGATCCAATACAATGACAGAGATTCCAGAATTAACTCCAGGCCTTACTGAACCGACCGATTAGCTACATTGCATTTTGCTGTTTGGCCCGGCTTGGTTTTCCAGATAAACGTCCAAAATTGGAATGACTGGTTAGGAGGTACTTACCAAGCAAATCTGCTTCAATGCCTTGCGTTTCCTAATGGTCGCCCGTTGAATTGGAGTTGGAAATGCTCCTTTTATTTCTGCGAAAAGCCGTGGTGATCTCCTCCTTCCGAACATTGCAACTGATCGTGTTGTCTGTAGCACTTGCCGCAGGAATCCGGCTTCTCCTGGATCCTTTCCTTCGTGAAACTCAACCTTACATTCTTTTCATCATTCCAGCGCTTTATTTTTCAAAAAATTCCGGCTGGCTGTTCGGTGCTATCGCCCTCTTTCTTGGCTTGGTAACCGCAAATTTCTTTTTTGAACCTCATAGAATGTCGCTATGGGTCAATTCTCCTGATAAACAAATTGGACTTATTCTATATCTAATGGTTGGCGGAATTGGAGTTTATTTAGCGAATATCAGTCGAATAAGCCAGTTGGGGATCGAGGACACTAAGGCGCGACTAGCGGCCATAGTTGAATGCTCCGAGGATGCGATTATCGGGGAAACTCTGGATGGTGTAATTCGAAACTGGAATGAGGGAGCCGAACGGTTGTTTGGCTACTCTATCCAAGAAGCGGTCGGCCAACGGATCTCCCTCCTAATTCCCTCCGAAAAACAGGATGAGGAGAAGTTGATTATTGCCAGAATCCACCGAGGTGAGCGCGTCGATCACTACGAAACCATAATGTTGACAAAGGATGGCCAGCGTCGTGAAATCTCGCTGACCGTTTCCCCCCTTCGAAATCGTCTTTGCCAAATAACTGGGGTCTCATTGGTGGCTCGGGATATCACTGGACAGAAACGGTCCGAGAGGGGCCATCGATTGTTTCGCGAGTTGATCGACCAATCCACAGATGGCATTGAAGCGATCGACCCCGAAACTGGCGGGTTCCTCGATGTGAACGAAAAGACCTGTGTCACCCACGGCTACTCTCGCGAGGAACTCCTGGGAATGAGCGTTCCGGATATTGATCCCAAAGTTGCCGCTTTGACCTGGAAATTGATGATGAAAGGGAGACTAACCGGATCGCAAACGATCGAAACCATTCACCGCCGAAAAAATGGCTCGACTTTTCCTGTTGAGGTCAATTTCACCACGATTAGCTTGGACCGGGATTACATCGTCGCGATCGTCCGAGATATTACGGACCGAATGAAGGTCGAGGAAACCCTGCGGCGCTTCAATCAAGAGCTAGAGGACAGGGTCAATTTGAGAACGGCGGAACTGCATTTGCGGACAAAGGAATTCGAAACGGTAGTCCGATCGATACCCGACACGGTAATTCGTTTCAAAGAGAATCGGGAGGTGGTCTTTTTCAAGGAATCCTCTTATGAGGTCATTCCGGGACTCGATGGCTGCTCCGGCACCGCTTGCCGAAGCGCCAATTGCCTCCTTTGTTCATTAATCGCCGATGCCTTACGGGTAGGTTGCGAGTCCTCCAGGTATCCAGGGACCGGAATCTCCGAAATGGAGGTCTCCTGGGGAGTTGTGGAATTACGGGTGACCTCCCTAGTCGATGGCGACTACCTTGTCCTCGTGCGGGACATTTCGGTGCGACGGAAACTCGAAAAGGAAATCTTGAATGCGCTAAAAAAAGAAAAGGATCTGTCCGAAATGAAATCCCGTTTTATTTCGGTAGCCTCCCACGAATTTCGAACGCCATTAACGGCAGTCGCGGGATCAGTCGAGCTCTTGCAAAATTTCCAGGATAAGTTAACACCTGCCAAACGGTCAGAATTGTTGAACCGGATCGCAATGGGAGCTAATCGATTAAAGTCGATTGTGAATGATGTTTTGATATTAAGTAGAACCGAGTCAGGAAAAGTGGAAGCCGTTAACGACCTTGTCAATATCAGGGATCTTTTCGCCGATATAATTGATGAGGCTAAAATTGGCGACCAAAATAAACACGATCTAAAGTCTACCTTTTACGGTTCACTTGAATCTGTTTATACTGACAAAAAGCTGTTGCATCATATTACTTCAAATCTTCTTAGCAATGCAATCCGTTACTCTCCCGAAAGGAGCCTGATCCAAGTGAACTTCCATGGCGAAGAGGAAAAATTCTGGTTCGAAGTCTTGGACCAGGGTATTGGAGTTCCGGAGGTGGACCAACCCAATCTTTTCGAGCCATTTTTCCGGTGTGGCAATGTTGGACAGATTAGTGGGACTGGCCTTGGCCTAAATATCGTCAAAAGGTACACGGAGCTTCTTGGGGGAACGATTCAGCTCGTTCCCTCGAAAAAAGGGGCATGCTTTCGGGTTGCTATCCCGATGGTTCCTTTTACACCCAGCGTTCTCAATCCATCTCTATGAGATAAATCGGTTTTCTAATAGGTGAAAGTTTAAGTGTATGGAAAAGATCTCCAAAATTCATTAAGAAATAAGAGGCCGCCAATGAACATCGGCTATTTTCACTATTCCACTGAAACTTATATTGGCGGACCTATCAATGAAGAATTTAGGAGGAGATTTTCAAAATATAAAAACATTGACACCTCTTTTGAGCAAATTCAAAATATATGTTCTAGGTCTTTTTTATCTAATAAGATAATTGCAATAAAGGATGAATGCGTAATCGTCGGGGCAATTAGTTATTTGAGTATTGGGAAGTTAAATCAATCGATTCAAATATTGAATTTCGCGGTTATCAACCCTTGTCAGGGGTTTGGGATAGGGAAAACATTAATTAAACAATTGCAAGAAAAATTCCCCGGCATGTCGTTTGTTATAAAGAATGCTTCTAGTTCATCTAAAAAGAAACTCCTAAAACTTGGGTTTAAAGTACGCTATGATGACGGAATAGACTATTGTATTTTAGATGACAAATAATCACTTTGGAAATACTATCCTTAGCGCTTAGCTCATGCGCTATGAGTTTCTAGAGCTGACGAGTGTTCGTCACCTTGTCCGGTGCGTCTTGAATCCTTCTGGCAACTCGCCCGAGGCTCCGGTTGCTTAGGTAGGTTGCGGCGTTATGTAACTGGTTGCCGGTTTATTGAGAATTCCAAAAATGTTAATTTCGATTTGGAGTGAGCGCAAAATCCTCTAAATCAAATTTCCCAGACAGGATAAAGAGGCTAGATTTAAACCCTTTGCCGAAAAAAGGAAATTTGGCGAAAAATTCCCCAACAGCCTTGTCGTTAAACTTCACCTTCCTTACCAAAACCCCTAGTTCTTCATCAATGAAAATCAACATTGGTGTGAGGACTCGATTGCTTCACCATAATGGGTTATTTGATTTCAAACCACGGAGATGGCCATGCCTCGAATGCTAACGCCCGCGGTCCTTGCAATAACTTTTATTATTGGTTTCGGCGGGTTTGCTGAAGCTTGTTGTAAGAAAAAGCCAGCACCTTGCCCTCAACAGCTTTGCCGAGTTATTTGCTGGGAGTGCCAAAATGTTTGTGACTCTGGACATTGGGAATGCGTAAAAGCTGGGTTATGCCGTACTAAGAAAGTTTGGGTTTGCGATTGCTGGCATTGGGAACACGTTCAAGTCATTAAGTGGGTGCCCTGCGACTGCATTCCACCGAATTGTACCCCCTACCCTTGCGACTAGTGTTTATATCACAATACTAGCTGTATAGTTATTTAAAACTGATTGATTTTGGCTTAGATAATCTGGTTGGGTGCAAGACATTGAAGGGAATTGCCGAACGCAAACTTGTCCAGATTTCTGTTACAGAAAATACACCTGGATTTCAAACAGTTTGAATTAGGAAAATTCCAATTTTCTTTCTTTTGTCAGATGAGTACACCTAAACAAGGCCGGGGAATTTCTCGGCCTTGTCTCATTTTTACGTCTTCTTGCCGGGGGTTCTTTTTTGCCTGCGGTCCGTCTTCCGACTTCATCAATTGCTCCAGATGAAACTGATGAAGCATCCGGTGGTAGAAGGGATGAGCAGAATTCTCACGGTTCCAAGAAAGGCAATGCCGCTAAAGAGGGCATAAATAGCAGAAAATAGCTTGGAGGGCACGGTTTTCCTTATGCTTACCGGGCCCATCCCTGTAAGGATCATTGCGGCATTGTGAAGGGCGTCCTGCTTGCCGCCCTCGTAGTCCTTCATGTTCGTGTAGTTAAGGGTCGCCAGTTCACGGGGGGCCTTCTCGGAAGCGTTTCGGGTCCGGCTGGCGCAGTAGACGACGATCTGCGCGCCCTTGTCGGGCAGAACCCGGGGTGCCAACTCGCGCAGTCGGTCAGACGGTAGGTTGCCCTCCGAGGAGGTGGGCGTTCTGAAATCCCGGCTCCAACAGAGTCTCCAAGAGTCTGAATCGCTCGCCCCTCTTCGCGACCAGGCAGACCGAGCTTGCGCACCACGAAGACATCCAGCGACGTATGCAGCTCCAGGGCTACTTCGTACAGGCACCCCTCACGCGTTAGCGTCAGAACCAACACCTGGGCGGCCGGCATAAGTCCGGAGCTTGGCAGCCAACTGCCGGCCGGCTTCGGTTCAATCTCGGAAGAACAAGTTCGTTGCCTCCCCTGCAAGTTTGTTCCAGACAGCTTCTCATCCGGGCAGCCCGGAGGCACCAATGCGTGCTCGATGATGAGCCGTTTGCCATAGGCGGCCTGGGTGAACACTTCAATCCCCTGGCGGAGGCTCAGGGCAGGGAACTTCAACTTGTCCGTATCGGTCTCCCCCCAGCCCGAGCCGATCTGCTTCCCACAGGTGCCGGAAGAACGAGTTCTCTTCCTTCCGCGTTGAGCGCGGGTGGCCACAGTCGACCGCCGGGTGCGACATGGCGATGTTCTTCAAGGCCGGGTGACCACCAACAAACGTGCCGCTTCAGTTGGCGCCGGGCGGCCCTGAGGGTGTCCGGCTAAATGACGGCCGTCGTGTGCTCCGCGCGAGCCCAGTCTCCTTCGGCTTTACCGCCACGAGCTTGCCGCGCACTAGGGGTTCCAGGAAGGGCGCCAACATCTCGGCCGTGGCCTTCTTTATCACCTCCTTCCGGGGGGATGACCATCGTTGCCATCGCCTGGGCGTCCTTTACACCCCTGAGGGGTATGTCTCGGGAACCTCGCCGTCGTTGCGGGCCTTTACCTCGGCGAGAGGGCGGAGGGCCTCAGTTTCCTTCAGGTAGAGGAAGGCGTCGTAGCGGAGTGGTAGCACCGTCGGAACATAGTTACCGTAGCGCTCGTACCCGGGGCGGTAGACCACGCCGATGGCCCGATGCCCGCGCTCTTCGAGGAACTCCTCGCTCCCTCTTGCCCCGTCGAGTAGGAGCAGCCGATCCTCCGCCCCCGCCCGGTTCAGTACGTCTTCCCAACTGCCGGGCCGACCAGGTGGCACCTCCATCCGTTGCATCGGTGCCTCCCATTCCTGACCGGCGATCACGCTGCCGCGGGAGGAGCCGAAGCCGATGAGCACTACTCCGTCCTCGGCATGCCCTTCGCGCACGAGCTGGCCGACGTTGACCAGGCCGTCATCGGCCATGTCGGTGAAGCGCGCGTCGCCGATGTGTGTGTTGTGCTCCCAGACGATGGCCTTCGCCCCCGGCCCGTGGTGCCGCATCAGCCGTTCCAGAGTCTCGACCATGTGCCGGTCGCGGACGTTCCACGAGTCCGGCCCGCCCTGGATCATCGTGCGGTAGTAGTGCTCGGCGTTCCGCACCACCAGGGCGTTCTGCTCGGCGTTGAAGTGGGCCTCCCCGCCGTCCTTCGGGTACTGCCGTGCCGAGCGACGAAGCGCGGCCAGGAGGGCAACGACCTCGTCCTCGCACGACTCGTCAATCAAACGGGTTGCCCGCGCATAGCCCTGCACATCCTCGCCATACGGCTCGAAACACCGGAAGGCACGGCGGGCGGCTGGCAAAGCCGAGACGTCGTGCTTGCCGAGGTAGCCCAGCACCTGGTAGAGCGAATCCCACAGGCTATACACGTCCAGCCCATAGAAGCCGGCCTTCATCCCCTGCGGCAGGCCGTCGTTGTGCCGGCGGAGCCACTCGACCAGTTCGACAACCTCCTCGTTGGCCCACATCCACGTCGGCCACCGCTCGAAGTCGTGCAGCACGCTACGGGCGTTGTCGCCGGCGTCTGGGTAGCCCTTGGCGAAACGATTGACACGGTAGCAGTCGGGCCAATCCCCCTCCACGGCAATGAAGGAGAACCCCTTCTCCTCGATCAACCGGCGGCTGATCGAGGCCCGCCAAGTGTAGTATTCGTGCGTCCCGTGCGATGCTTCACCCAGAAGGACATAGCGGGCCTCGCCGATGCGAGTCAGCAGCGGGTCGAGGTCACCGGGCAAGGTCAGCGGCCGGGAAAGCGATCGGACCGCTGCCAGCAGTTCAGCTGACACGGCAGGCTCGGAGTGCGAAAGGCGTCGGATGCGTACCACGGCAAGGCCCTCCATCAAAACCGATAAATCGCCGCCAATCCCGTAGCAGTTGGCATGCGCTCCTTGGGGACGATCACGACATTCCCATTCCTGCGAAGGACCAGCCCGGCCAGCTCGCCGAGCAGGTCGCCTATCTCGGGGTCGTCGGAGAGCCGCGCCGCGCCGGTCTCAGAGTCGAGCTGTCCGGGAATCGCGCGGTCGGCCTCGACCAACAGGGTGCCGATGCGGCCCGC
>Ga0208492_1000487_pt1 | contig 33286 bp, 31 predicted proteins | sample Subbioar_CSW14AB_FD_184820 | JGI IMG/M metagenome (GOLD analysis project Ga0208492, IMG submission 184820) | Serpentinite rock and fluid subsurface biosphere microbial communities from McLaughlin Reserve, California, USA - CR12Mar_CSW14AB (SPAdes) | ecosystem: Environmental > Terrestrial > Deep... | reverse complement strand
CACGTATACTTTCTTTTCGTATGCTTTTGAGTTGGTCCATAATTCTAATTGAGCCAGGGTTTGGTTGGTAAATGAGTTGCTCATTACAAAACTTGGATGACCGGTCGCACAACCCAGGTTCACCAAACGGCCTTCGGCAAGAACGATAATATCTTTACCGTTGATCGTGTACTTATCCACCTGTGGTTTAATGATATCTTTTGTTTTACCGTAAGTTTTATTTAACCAGGCCATGTCGATCTCAGTGTCGAAGTGACCGATGTTACAAACGATGGCACCGTGTTTCATGGATTCGAAATGACGTCCAACCACAATATCTTTATTACCGGTAGTAGTTACAATAATATCAGCAAGTTTCACGGCGTTATCCATTTTCTGAACCTGGTAACCATCCATTGCGGCCTGTAAAGCGCAAATGGGATCTATCTCGGTTACAATAACACGAACTCCCTGAGAAGATAAAGATTGAGCAGAGCCTTTTCCAACATCACCATACCCTGCAACAACTGCGACTTTGCCGGCCAGCATAATATCAGTGGCACGGCGGATCGCGTCTACCAGTGATTCACGGCAACCGTATTTGTTATCAAATTTAGATTTGGTAACCGAGTCATTCACGTTAATAGCAGGCAACAATAAAGTTCCTTTGGCCATCCGTTCGTATAGGCGGTGAACACCCGTAGTAGTTTCTTCAGATAAACCTTTGATGCCTGCAGCTAATTCAGGGAACTGGTCAAATACCATATTCGTAAGATCACCGCCGTCATCCAGGATCATATTTAAAGGTTTGCGGTCTTCGCCAAACCAAAGCGTTTGTTCAATGCACCAGTCAAATTCTTCAGCATTCATCCCTTTCCATGCGTAAACCTGGATTCCAGCTGCTGCAATAGCCGCGGCGGCGTGATCCTGAGTGGAGAAAATATTGCATGAACTCCAGGTCACTTCAGCTCCTAAAGCCGTCAGAGTTTCAATAAGCACAGCCGTCTGAATGGTCATATGCAGGCATCCCGCAATACGGGCTCCTTTTAGAGGCTGTGAAGGGCCATATTCTTTACGGAGCGCCATTAAACCCGGCATTTCTTCTTCAGCCAGCCTAATTTCTTTACGACCCCATTCGGCCAATGAGATATCTTTTACTTTGTATGCGGTGTACTTTGTTGCGGTTGTTGACATGTATCTTTCTAGTTTTTTTAAGGATTACAAAGATAAGTCATAAGTTTGTAATCCTCAAGAATTTATTTAGTGTTAGAAATACGTAAAATAAGCGATTCCATCTCAATTGGATTGCTGGATCTGAAAGCCTTTTCGGCGAGTGAATCCATACTACTTAAAAGGGAGCAAGAAAAGGCAGGGACAAGGTTCCTCCTTAAGAATTTGTTAAAAACGGCTTTATTTGAATTGGCTTATACAAAGGAAAACAAACCCTTTCTAAAGGGTCGGGCAGAACACATTTCCATATCGCACTCTCATGATAAACTTGCTATTATTGTAAATACAACAGAAAATACGGGCATTGATATTGAACAGATCCGCGAAAAAGTGCTGAACGTACAACATAAATTCTTAAACGAGAGCGAATTGCGTTTTGCGGGTGGAGATATAGATAAACTGATTACCTTGTGGGCTGCGAAGGAAGCACTTTATAAAGTTTATGGCCTGAAAGAAATAGAGTTTATTCAGAACCTTTTTATAGAGGAGTACACGGGGCCAGAAATGACGGGTAGAATAGAATTAAAAGACTTGAAAAAGGAGTACAGGCTGGTACATGAAAAAATAGATGGCTATAAACTGGTTTACGTCTTGCATGAGCTTTAAAGAACTTATAAAAAAAATAAATAAGCACCGAAAGCCCCTGTTGGCAGTACTTATCGATCCGGATAAGTTTAATCCGGAACTGGTTCAACTTGCAAACAGGAGCCGGGTAACCTGTTTTTTAGTAGGGGGGAGCAAACTTGAAAAAGGAGATCTCGGCACTACCGTATCGGCGATCAAAAAGAGATCGGAGATTCCGGTTGTATTATTTCCGGGCGATGAGACCCAGCTTTCAAAAAAAGCGGATGGTCTTTTGTTGTTGAGTCTACTTTCGGGAAGAAACCCCGATTATCTAATAGAAAAACATATCCGCGCGGCGCCTGTCATTAAAAAAATGAAGCTCGGATATTTGTCAACGGCTTATTTATTGATAGATGGGGGCAAAACTTCCGTCACGCAGGAGGTAACCAATACCACGCCGCTTGATCCCGCAAACACGGACTATATTGTAAACACCGCCATTGCCGCGGAACAACTGGGATTTAAGGCCATATACCTGGAAGCAGGCAGCGGCGCGGCAAAGAATGTGTCTCCCAGGCTTATAAAAAAAATAAAAAAAGAAGTAAATATTCCCCTCATTGTCGGTGGGGGGATTGATTCCCCTCAAAAAGTGAAAGCCGCTATAAAAGCAGGTGCAAATATGATTGTTGTTGGAAATGCATTGGAAAAAAATGTATATTTATTGACGAAGTTAAGTTCTTGTTTTTAAATTCATTGCCAGAAGGGCGCCATTAACCACACCATAACGCGTAGCATATGAGATTAGTAGTGATAACGCCTTCCAGGGATATTGAGGACGAACAGACGCTTGTGACAAAAATGTTCGAAAGTGGATTAAAGACCCTCCATTTAAGAAAGCCAAAATACTCCACCAACCAAATGGCGGAGTATATTCACGAAATTCCCACTCACTTTCACGATCGCATTGTTATACACTCGCACCATAACCTCGCTTTAAAATTTACATTAAAGGGAATTCATCTGAGTAAGAACCACCTCTCCACCAAGTGGAAATATTGGTTAACACGCACACGCCTGAAACTTAGGTTCGGACAGACTTCTAAAAGCCGCTCCTACTCGAGGCTGCAACAGGTTTATGCGACTGAGAAACAAAACTTCGATTATTTTCTGATTGGTACAATGTTCAACAATATGACAGGGGAACTTTACAGTGGATTTTATGAGGATGGGGTAATAGCCGCGAATAGGAACGGGGGTAAAAAACTCGTCGCCCGCGGAGGAACTTCGCCTTTAACAATACTGAAAGCCCTTAGATATGGTTTTGATGGCATTGCGTTTAATTCATATCTATGGAATGCGGATACGCCCTATGAGAATTTTTTGAACATCCTATCAGAGTTTAAAAAACACAACATTGAACTTGAATAAATGTCTCTCCTTAGTATTATAGCGCTCATAACCGGAACCCTGGGCGTTTGGCTCACTATAAAACAATCTATCTGGTGCTGGCCTTTTGCATTAACAGCTGTTCTCACTTCTATTATTGAATTTTATAATGTTCGCCTTTTCGGAGATATGGCACTCCAGGTCTTTTACTTTTTTGCAGGAGTCTATGGCTGGATCTACTGGAACGAAAAACAAAGGGAAAGCTTTTTAGTAAAACGAATGGATGTAAATCTCATTCCTTCTCTTTTGGCAATAACAATTCTCCAGGCCGTTGCATACTATTATTTATTGATCTATTTTAAGGGTGACAGGCCTTTTCTGGACGCTGTTCTCACAGCCTGTAGTTTAACAACTACCTTTATGATGACTAAAAAATGGGTGGAAAACTGGCTGCTCTGGGTATTTATTGACGCCACATATATTTTATTGTATGGGCTAAAAGAAATGTGGCTGTTTGCGTTGTTGAATTTATTATTTACAATAATTGCCTTTTACGGCTGGTTAAAATGGAGGAAGGAAGCATCCTGAAAATTGCGGTTGTTGGGGCGGAAAGCACCGGTAAAACCTGGTTGTGCGAAGCGTTGGCGGATCATTATAATACCGCGTGGGTACCAGAGTATGCAAGGGAGTATTTCAACGACTCGGATCTATACAATTACACGCTGGAAGACCTGGAGATCATTGCTAAAAAGCAAAAAGAGTTGGAAGAAACGATGCTAAAGAAGGCAAAGCTCTTTTTGTTCTGCGATACAACCTTGATCACTCTGAAAATCTGGGCTGAACTTGAGTTTCATACAACCCCTCGGTTCATAGCAGATAGCCTGGCTAAAATACATTACGACCATTATTTTATTACCGATAACCAGATGCCCTGGGTTGCCGATAAACTCAGGGAGAATAAACACAGCCGCGAACTTCTTTTGCAGATGAATTTAGCTGAGGTTAAAAAATCAGGAGTATCTTATACGTTGATTACCGGGAGGGATGAGGAACGGCTGACAAATGCGATTCATGTAATCGATTCCCTCCTGTAAACCATGTATTAAAATGAAAAAACCTTACCCAGTCATGAGAACGAAGCATTCGCCAGAGCGAGCCAAATTAAAAGAGGCGGTAATTTTCAAGGCATTCAGTTCTCGACTCCGCTTGAACTGACAGTGGCTGTCCTGCATTCGGCCCAAACATCTCCCGGATATTTGTCCTGCTCGAACCGACATCCATTTTGACTTTTGAGACAACCTCATTTGAGAAGTGTTATTTAACGCTGATAAATATTAGTTTTTGATTACTCTCTTGGTAAGGCAATTGCCGTTATTAATAAGTTTGATAAAATAAACACCATCACTATAATTGCTCATATCCACTGTAGTTTTAATGGCCTCACATTGACCAAAATAAATAAGCTTTCCAATAGAATTGTATAATTCTATACGGCCCTCTCCTTCTATATTCAATATGCCAGTTGTTGGATTAGGATAGACCCGTATTTCGTTATTTAATTTTTCCTGTTCAATTCCTGTGCAATCAGAAACATTTACAGTTACACTTGTTGTCTTTGAGCAACCTTCGCTTGTTATTCCCGTAACACCGTAATTCGTTGTATTTATTGGGTTAACTGAAATTAAAGAACCTGAAAGTGAATTGCTCCATAAATAGCTAACACCTCCGTTTGCTGTCAGGATTGCTGTTTCTCCACGACAGATGTTTAGATTCCCACTGATAGATATGGGGGCGTATGGCTGGCAAATGCCATTAATGCTGGATCCTGAGGCAATCCAGTTAGAAGTTGAGCCCGTTAAAGCAAAATTGGCAAGTATTCCAGGGTTATTATTTGTCAGGTCTGTTAGGGTTGTCATCCCAACATTGTTCGCGCCTGCACTTCCATCATTAAAATTATAATAAGCGATCAAACCATTCTCCGTGCCATTTAAATTACAGTTTTTAGCCGTATTAATTTCGCCACTGCACAATGCTTTTCTCCACAGTCTCACCTCATCTATCTCGCCATTAAAAAAGTAAAACTGTCCGTGTCTTGAGCCTATTGTAACATCGGTGGTATTTGTAGTAATCCCCGAAAGAGAATTAAGAGTAATTGTAGTTCCTTGCACAATGCCGTCAACATACATATCCACATTGTTGGCATTAGGGATTCCTTTATACACAACAACAACATGATGCCAGTTGCCATCAGCAACAGGAGTATTTGCCTGCATCCAGATACAATTACCTGGATACGTATCTAAGAATGCAAACGTTACAAGCCCACTCTGAATGGTAAGATCATAACCTCTGTAACTTCCGTTATCATCTACCTTTGAAAATATAACGGTTTGCCCCATGGAAGATGTTCTGAACCACGATTCAATACTAAAACTATCGCTCATTGAAAAGTTCAGGCTCGCATCATGGGCTATAGTTACATTGTCATCGATACCATCAAAAGACAAAGCATTGTTTTGAGAAAAAAGCTGCGTATCTACTAAAAAGATACCCGCGAATAGTAGTGTTTTATTGTATAATTTTTTCATAAGGGGTTTTATTAATTTATATATTTTTTATTTCTTGCTCTTTTCCAAACAAGGGTTGTTCAATGAAGAACAACCCTTTTAAAAAATTTATTTTTCAGCTACGATCATACGTTTTGAATCTACAACCTTACCATCAGCAACAATAGAATAAATGTAAATCCCAGCTGCTAATTTTTCAGAAGTAATTGTCAAAGACGAAGCTCCCTTTTCATTTATGGGAAAGTAGGTGATTTGTTTTCCTGTTAAATCGTAAACTGCCATAAACGCATTTGAAATTGTTTGTGGTAAAGTATATTTCACAACAGTTTCATGTGTAAAAGGATTTGGCTCGTTTTGTGACATTTGGACCCCTGTTTCAACATTAATTGAATTAAGGCCTGTAGTTCCTGAGACTTTTTGCGTTAAGGCGTCTATCAAGTGTTTTTGCTCTTCGAGTTGTTTTTGTTGGTCAGCATTAATCTGCGACTGCTGTTCGATCATTTTTTGTTGTTCCTGGATACCGGCGATTAATACAGGTATTAAGCTAATATACTGTACAGATTTAAAAGAAGGACTGATAAGTTCGCGTTCGCCTTTTTCATTTGTTCTTTTTATCTCCGGCATTTCTGTTACCAATTCGGGAAAAACATTCTCCAAATCTTGAGCAATAAGGCCCATTTGTTTACCTTGAGGTAAATTCATTGATTTATATTCTTCCGTTTTAAAAGTATAGGAACTTGGTTTTAATTGCATTAGTCTTTCCATAGCTTTTCCCAAAGGCTGAATATCATTTTTAAGTTTTCTATCACTTGTGAAATTATCTGTTCCGGATCTATAAACATTCCCTTGGAAATAGCCCGCAAAAGCTGATCCTGTTGGATATGAGGCTGAAGCATAAACGCCATATATTGCGGGCCCTCCTGTTGTGGATGCAGAGAAATATCCGCCGTAGGCATTCCCTTCCTGCGCAATACCAATAACGCCATAATTATCACTCAATTGTGTTGGAAACCCTGGAGCGCCTGCAATGCCGTATAACCCGGTTGTTATTCCAGTAATCGCACCTTGGGTACCTGACGTCCATGTTGTGTTCCTTGCATCTGAATAAATACCCCTATTCGTTGCCTGTGTGTTTGCATCTTCTCTTATTTCTAATCTGGCGTTAGTTGGCACGATTGTACCTATTCCAACTTTTCCTGTTGTCCCATTTATAAATAGACGATCGCTGGCCCCATATTGAAAAATACTAAAATTGCCACTTCCCTGGACATTCCCGTTTCCCGTTGAAAAAAGCGCCCAGTGATTCCCTCCGGCACTTGTATTGTACATATGCAAGGCACTTGCTGACCCGGCAGTTTGGGTGATACTAATCCCGTCATTCATAACTGCTGTTGAAACGCTTAACTTTTCTACTGGAGAAATTGTCCCTATTCCAACGTTGCCTGTTGGTCCATTGATAAAGAAGCGGTCGGCATTTGCAGCCACATCATAAATAGTAAAATGTCCCGATCCCTGAGTGTTTGCAGGCCCAAGTGAACTAATCACAAATTTCCTGCCATTCAATTGCGTATTCTGTAGAGTAAGATTCGCTCCTCCGAAGGTGCTCTGGGTTATTGAGATGCCATTATTATTTGTAGCAACAACATGTAATTTGTCGCCCGCAATAGATGTTCCTATACCTACATTCCCTGGAGTTGTTTCTTGCCCCAGACCAGAGTTAGTAGTCCATACTTGTGCGCTTGCAATACTTCCTAAAGCTAAAAAGCTTCCTAAAATTATTTGTTTTTTCATTTTTGTTGGGTTTTTAAGATTTATTAAATGTGAATTTGTAATTACACCACAAATCTAAAGCGCGTCCTCTCTAAAAGATATTGAGATCGCGTACTTCCGTTATGGCTTTGTACAAATGGCGGGTTCCACCGAGAAATAAAAAACAAGCTTTAATATTTAATTACGCTTTCTTTTTAAGGGCTCAAAGGCTGGTTTGGTCGACTTTATATGTAGTTGAACAGTTTTGATTGATATGTGGTGCCCTTCGTCGCGCATTTGAAAGAAGTATTTCTTATAGATCAACTTGTTAAATCGTTATACTTGCAAAATATATTCCTGATCTTATTTCCAAACAACATTGATCTCTCAAACAAGATATTTTTTCTTTTTTCTTTTTGGCCTGGCGAATTGTTTACACGCTCAAACTGATTTAGAACCAACTGCCGTGTTTTCATTCAACGATGCAAAAGATTATGATGAGGTAAGCAAAACAAAAGCAAAATTAGTTGGGGTAAAATTTACAGAGGATCGGTTCAATAATGAATATAGCGCTGTATACCTGTTTGGTCATGGTAACAGTTATATCAATCTTGGAAATTACCCAGCGTTAAAACCAAAAAAGGGGAGCATTTCCTTGTGGGTAAAAGTTGAAGGTGAAGTGTACGCCGGTAAAGGTACGCAGGTTAACCCAATAATAATTACAAAGTGTAATAACCTGCCGGATTTTTATGAATCCTATGCCATTTATTATGCACTTGAAGCAAAACGAATAGTGGCAGCCTGTACACGCGACTCCATAAAACAGGTGAGTATTTACAGCATGAAGACCTTTAAAAAACTTACCTGGCATCACCTGGTTATAACTTACGACGATTCGTTTTTTTCTTTTTACATTGATGGAAAACAGGAAGGCAGAAGCCCAAAAGATTATGAAACGCAATTCAACCCATTGGATTCGGTATTGGTAGGGGTAACGGGAAGCAAGAAAAATGAAAAATTCCTAAATGGGATAGTTGATGACCTGACATTTTACGATCGTGTATTAACCCAAAGTGAAGTTGGAGAACTTTACAACACCCCCAACCCAAACAGGTTCAGACTAGTTCTCAATAAAGCGCTGAACATTTTTGGAATATTAGTTAGCATCACAGTGTTTTATTTCCTGTTCAGGTATCTGCGATTAAAAAAAGAAAAAGAACAATTGCAACTGAATAATAAATTACTGGAAACCGAGCTTCGTGTGAACCGGGCGTTAATGAACCCTCACTTTGTTTTTAATTCGATGAATACCTTGCAGGATCTTATTTTAAAAAGAGAAATTCCGCAGGCAAACAATTACCTGATAAAATTCTCGAAGCTGATGCGTAAGATCCTTGAAAGCAATACTTCCAACCTGATTAGCCTGGACATGGAGATTGATCTTATAAAAAGGTATCTTGAAATTGAAGATATGCGATTCGGGGAAGAGATCAGCCGTTCCATTGAAATTGACAATACCCTGACACCTTCTTCGGTCTTCATCCCTGTTATGATGATACAACCCTTTGTGGAAAATGCGATCTGGCATGGCTTACTTAAAAAGCCCGGGGAAAAAACACTCAAAATCTCCTTTTCGCTGGTGGAAGATAAATATGTTCTGTGTGTGATAGATGACAATGGTGCCGGCAGAAAAAAAGAAACGCGGGATAATGCTGAGCAAAAATCACTGGCTACTCTATTTGTGATGCAGCGTCTTAAACTTTTGAATAAGCTGTATAACCTGGACTGTAAACTGGAGATTGAAGACAAACCAATGGGCCAGGGCACTGTTGTTAAAATTCTGTTACCTGTTTTAAACAAATAAAAGATGTTGTTACGTGCAATTATAATTGATGATGAACCCAGGGGTGTAAGTGCCCTTAAATCGGTAATTGAAGAATACATTCCTGATATTAATGTTGTGGCCGAATCTACCAACGCAGGTGAAGCCATTAAGCTGATACATGACTATAAGCCCGAGATCGTTTTTTTGGATGTAAACATGCCCGAAATGAACGGTTTCGACTTGCTGGATAAATTAACCTGGAAAAAATTCAATTTAATATTTACTACTGCACATGAGGAGTATGCTTTAAGAGCTCTGAAGAACAATGCGGTGGATTATATTTTGAAGCCGGTCGATCATGAAGATGTGCGGGCGGCGGTGATCAAAATAAAAGACCGGATCAGCAACGTTGAGGACCACACATCTGCTGTCAATTACACCAGGATGATAACGGAGTTAAATTATTACCAGAAGAATAAGGTGCTTGTGAGCTTAAAGTCCGGCATAGAGGCCATTGCTTTTCATGAAATTCTTTATCTTGAATCAAGATCCAATTATACCAAGCTTTATTTAACCAATTCCAAAGTAATTGAAACCGCCAAACCTTTAAAAGACTTTGAGGATCAACTCTGCGCTTCGAACCTTAATTTTATGCGTGTACATCACTCTTTTATAATTAACCTGGATAAAGTGACACGATATCTGAAGTCAGAAGAAAATATCCTGCTGGATGGGGTTCAGAAAATCCCCTTGTCTAAAAGCAAAAAAGAGGCTTTTTATTCCTGGTTGAGTATCTAGATTGAACAAAGGCTTGGAAGGCTTAATGCCAGAAGTAGAAACTCGTTAGCTTACATTACTGGCGGCTGCCGGAAATGGTATAGGATATTTCTGCCCCCAGGTGTGTATGGCAGCCGGCCGAGGATCCGATAATGCTGAGTGATTTTTCAGAAGTAAACTTTCCGCGTTTTTCACATTGTATCAGGTAATTATCGGCGTCCAATTCAAACTCCTCTTCCCAGTCTTTTGCAAGTTCCAGGTGTACGAGGTGTTGTTTATCCTTCCCGCCATCGTAAAAAATCCTTCCCTTATAATCTCCCGAAGTAACCAACTCCTTATTGCCCATTGTAGTTGACCGCATGGTATAATGAAATTGCCAGTCGCCTGTATATTTATTTCTGCGGTCAAAAGGCTTTTTTCTGCATTCTGAAAAGAAGAACAGAATAGTTAAGCCGGTTAACCAGTAACAAATAGATTTTCTCATTAGTTAAAACAGGTTGAATAAAGGTATAAAAACCAGGGAAAAAAGAAAACAATTCACTTTTTAAATTTATCCTCCAGGCCAGGTTAACAATCTGGCTTCAAAGCTTCACTTCGCCCATCTCACAGATCCGTGAGAATTCGGCTTCAGTCACTTTCCCGGTACTTAGACGGCCAAGACGCACAAGATCCATGTTTTTGAAAAAAGGGTCTTTTTTCAGGGTCTCCAGGCTCACCGGTTTTTTCAGGTCCTTTACCGGCGCAAAATCCACCGCCAGCCAGGCGGTTTCTTCAGTAGTAGGGTCCTGGTAATGTTCTTTCACTACTTTGGCAATACCCACAATTTCCTGTCCTTCGTTACTATGGTAGAAAAAAGCAAGGTCTCCCTTTTTCATATCCCTTAAATTATTACGGGCGGCATAGTTCCGGACACCTGTCCAGTCGGTTTTTTTATCTTTTTTAAGCTGTTCCCAGCTGTAGGCGGAAGGTTCGGATTTTATAAGCCAGTAGTTCATAAGAATTTTTGATAAAAATAGGGGATGAAATCCAATCGGTGGCAAACATTTTCAACATTTGTTAGTTTAACGTGTTAAAATCATGTTTAAAGCCGTCCGCTTTTTGCCAAGATTTTTAAGCCGGAATTGTAATATATCATTAAAAATTACCTACATTTGCACCCGAATTCAAAATCAGATAGCTTTTTTACGCAGATGGTCAATAAAATCAACACTTCCGGGATAAAGAGACTTGTTTTAGCAGTAATTTTCACTTTTTCTTTTTCAGCCATTATTTTCGCACAGGATCATCATACTGATTCAACTGCTCATACGGCTCATACGGCTCAACCGGCAGAAGATCATCATGCTTCGGGAGCACACCATAACCCGGATGCCCCGGTTGACATTGCAAAAGTTGCTTTTGAACACATTTTAGATTCACACTCCTGGCATTTATGGGGAGAAGGACACGATGCGGTTTCCATCCCATTGCCGGTAATTTTAAAAACAGACAATGGTTTTGTAACATTTATGTCTTCTGCCTTCCATCACGATCATGAAGGAATGGAAGTTGCCGAAGTAAACGGTCAGCGTTTTGTGAACCTGAACGAAGATATTTATATTGCTTCTGACGAGAAAAACCTGAACGGCCAATACCTTACTTTTGTTACAAACGAAAAAGGGGAAGCGGTTATTCAGAATGCAAAACCGTTGGATCTTTCTATTACGAAGAATGTAACCCAGCTTTTTCTCTCCGCTTTCGTATTAATCCTTTTATTTACTTCTGTGGCCAGGGCTTATAAAAACCATGGGATCACCAGCGCGCCAAAAGGTAAACAATCCTTTCTTGAACCTTTGGTTGTTTTTGTTCGCGATGACCTGGCTAAGGGTAACATAGGCGCTAAAGGAGAAAAATTCACCCCTTACCTGCTTACGGTTTTCTTTCTTATCCTGATTAACAATATTTTCGGCTTAGTTCCTATCAGCGCCAATCTTACTGGTAATATCGCCTTTACGCTTGTGCTTTCTGTATTTACTTTATTGCTTACAGTATTTAACGGAAACAAAAATTACTGGGGTCACATTTTTACACCACATGCTCCAAAAGCGCTCTGGATCATTCTTATTCCAATTGAGATCATAGGGATCTTCACCAAACCGTTTGCTTTAATGATCCGTCTTTTTGCTAATATCAGCGCTGGCCACATTATCATTATTTCCCTTGTAGGTTTGATCTTCATGTTCAAGAGCCTGTTAATCTCTCCAGTTGCAGTGGGCTTTGCTTTATTCATTGATGTTCTTGAGGTTCTTGTGGCAGTCCTACAAGCTTACATTTTTACGCTGCTTACTGCACTTTTTATTGGCTCAGCAGTGGCTGATCACAATGAAGATGGACAGCATGACTCGGACGATGAAAAAATGGTTGCAGCAGAAGGACATCACTAGTATTAAAAGAAAAATTGTCTAATCAATTATATATAAAAAACAAAAAACCATGGTAGGAAGTATCTCAGTAGTAGGTGCAGGTTTAGCCGTTATCGGCGCCGGCATCGGTATCGGACAGATTGGTGGCCACGCGATGGACGCTATCGCTCGTCAACCAGAAGCATCAGGAAAAATTACAACAACCATGCTGATCGCAGCAGCCCTTGTAGAAGGTGTTGCTCTTTTCGGTGTGGTAGTATCTTTAATTAAGTAATTTTACCAAAAGGTCACAACCCGCACGGTTGGTGCGGGTTGTGGCTCTTTAATTGAAAAGAAAAATTTATTTTAAACAGCATATACCATGAACCAATTGTTTATTCTTGCAGGTCTTACCGAACCAGGGGTTGGACTTATCATCTGGACAACCATTGTATTCCTGCTTTTGGTAGGGATCCTCGGCAAATACGCTTGGAAGCCAATTCTTTCGGCGATCAAAACCCGCGAAGAAGGCATTACAAAAGCCCTTGCAAGTGCAGAAAGCGCGTTGAAAGACATGCGCGAGCTAAAGTCTGCTAACGAAGTTATTTTGACCCAGGCCCGCACCGAGCGCGATAACTTATTAAAAGAGGCTCGCGAAACAAAAGATGCGATCATTGCGGAAGCAAAAGTAAAAGCACAAAGCGAATCAGACAGGATCATGACTTCCGCACGTGAACAAATTGCCAACGAAAAAAACGCGGCTATTGCTGAATTGAAAAAGCAGGTTGCTGTTCTTTCGATCGAGATCGCTGAAAAAATATTAAAATCAGAATTATCAAACGACGAGAAGCAAAAAACTTTGGTGTCGAATTTAATGAAAGACGTAAACCTGAATTAAGATGATCGTTGCAAACAGATACGCTAAATCATTGATGGAGCTTGCCGTGGAGTCCAAGCAGCTGGATGCTGTGAGGGCTGACATGAAGACCATCGAGCAGGTGTGTAAAGAGAACCGCGAGTTTGAATTGTTCCTGAACAGCCCGGTAATTAAAACCGATAAAAAACTGTCGGTGATCAATAACATATTCAAAGGTAAAATATCTGATCTTACTCTTTCATTCTTAAACCTGATCACAAGAAAACACCGCGAATCACTATTTCAACCGATTGCCACTGCTTTTGACGATCAGTACAAAACCAACAAGAATATTTTTACTGCCGTTGTTACGTCGGCGAAAGGGCTTGATAACGTAACCAAACAAAAAGTAAAAGATCTGATCACCTCGCAGATGAAAGGGGAAGTAGAGCTGATCGAAAAGATCGATGAAAAGGCGATCGGTGGATTTATCCTGAGAATTGGCGACAGGCAAATTGACAGATCGGTTGCAAGACAATTAAGCAATCTCAAAAAAGAATTATTAAACAAAGAATTAAATTAATACAAACCATATAACATGGCTGAAATAAAACCGGCAGAAGTATCTGCAATTTTAAGACAACAATTAAGCGGCTTCAAAAGTGAAGCGGAATTAGAAGAAGTAGGAACCGTATTGCAGGTAGGCGATGGTATCGCCCGTATTTATGGTTTATCCAAAGTTCAGTCAGGGGAGTTGATTGAATTCGAAACGGGTGTTCAGGCGATCGTACTGAATCTTGAAGAAGATAACGTAGGTGCCGTATTATTGGGTTCCAGCGAAGGAATCCGCGAAGGAAGCTCCTGTAAACGTACTAACCGTATCGCATCCATTAAAGTGGGAGAAGGTATGCTGGGCCGCGTAGTAGATACTTTAGGCCAACCTATTGACGGTAAAGGTCCTATAGCTGGTACTACCTACGAAATGCCATTAGAGCGTAAAGCCCCGGGTGTTATTTACCGTCAGCCGGTAACCGAGCCACTTCAGACAGGCATTAAAGCGATCGACGCGATGATCCCTATCGGACGTGGTCAGCGTGAGCTTGTAATTGGTGATCGCCAGATTGGTAAAACAGCTGTGTGTATCGACACAATTATTAATCAAAAAGAATTTTATGCTGCCGGCAAACCGGTATTCTGTATTTACGTTGCTATTGGTCAGAAAGCTTCTACAGTAGCTAACGTTGTACGTGTATTGGAAGAAAACGGTGCAATGCCTTATACAGTGATCGTGGCAGCAAGTGCCGCTGATCCCGCTCCACTTCAGTTCTACGCTCCGTTTGCGGGTGCTGCAATTGGTGAATTTTTCCGTGATACCGGTCGTCCGGCTTTGATCGTGTTTGATGATTTATCAAAACAAGCTGTGGCTTACCGCGAGGTATCTTTGTTACTTCGTCGTCCTCCGGGACGTGAGGCATATCCTGGTGACGTGTTCTACCTGCACAGCCGTTTATTGGAACGTGCAGCGAAGATCAATGCCAACGACGATATTGCGAAAAGCATGAATGATCTGCCTGCCTCTATTAAACACATGGTAAAAGGCGGCGGTTCATTAACAGCTCTTCCTATCATTGAAACACAGGCGGGTGACGTATCTGCGTATATTCCAACCAATGTAATTTCGATTACCGACGGACAGATCTTCCTTGAAACGAACTTATTCAACTCCGGTATCCGTCCTGCTATTAACGTAGGGATCTCCGTATCCCGCGTGGGGGGTAATGCCCAGATCAAATCTATGAAAAAAGTAGCCGGTACCTTAAAGTTAGACCAGGCACAGTTCCGTGAGCTGGAAGCGTTCTCTAAATTTGGTTCTGACCTTGACGCCGCTACAAAATCTGTACTGGATAAAGGTGCACGTAACACAGAGATCCTGAAACAAGGACAATTCTCACCATTCCGTGTTGAGCAACAGATAGCGATCATTTACCTGGGAACTAAAAACTTTTTAAGAAGCGTTCCTGTAAACAAAGTTAATGAATTCGAAAAAGAATTTTTGGACACGCTGGAGCGCAAACACAAACAAACTTTAGACGAATTAAAAGCAGGTCAGTATACAGATGCTATTACGAAAACACTGGAGACTGTTGCAACTGATTTGTTAGCGAAATACAATTAAGAGTTAGGAGTTAAGTGATTAGTGTTTTAATTGCTTAACTCTTATCACTAAACACTAAACACTAAACACTAACCACTTATCACTAATTGGAATGCCAAGTTTAAAGGAAGTAAGAAATAAGATAGTATCCGTTGGGTCAACAATGCAGATCACGAGCGCCATGAAAATGGTGAGCGCTGCAAAGTTAAAACGCGCCCAGGAGGCTATCACCCAAATGCGCCCGTACGCGAACAAGCTAAAAGAAATTTTAGAGAATGTTAGCGCGAGTGTGGATGCGTCGGACAATATATACGCCAGGAATACCGCTGTAAAAAGTGTATTGATCATCGCGGTTTCTTCAAACCGCGGTTTGGCGGGCGCTTTCAATACCAATATCATTAAAAAAACAAATCAGCTGATCCATAACGAATATGCCGGATTGGATGTAACAGTGGTACCGGTTGGTAAAAAAGTACACGATGCGTTCAGGCGCACCAAATACTTCATCAGCGGACAGGATCTTCCTCACCATACCAGCACTTTATTCGACAAACTTTCTTATGAAAATGCAGCGCCTGTAATGGATAAGATCATTTCGGCGTTTTTAAGCAAGGAATTTGACAAGGTAGTAGTGGTATATAACCAGTTTAAAAACGCTGCTGTTCAGCTTCCTACGGAAGAACAATTATTACCTGTTGTGCCTTCGGCTGTCCCGGTAGCTGCCGGCAGCAAATCGGGAAATGTGGATTACATCTATGAGCCAAGCCAGGAGTATATCGTGAGTGAATTGATTCCCCGCTCGGTTAAGACGCAGTTTTATAAAGCTCTGCTGGACTCTTTCGCAAGTGAGCACGGCGCGCGGATGACAGCTATGCACAAAGCGACCGATAACGCCAAGGCGATGCAGCGCGACCTTAAGATCATGTATAATAAAGCACGTCAGGCTTCCATTACCAAAGAGATCCTCGAGATCGTTGGCGGTGCGGAAGCCTTAAAAGGCTAACTCATTTAAAGACCTTTTGATTTTTCAAAAGGTCTTTATTTTTTTTGACGAACGGCGTTGGACATAAATAACACTAATTATTACCTAAGCGCTGTTAAAACCGGGTAAGTTTCTCGTATTTTGCAGCACAATCATATTCCTAAAAAATTTAAATGGCTATCCTTATATTCTTAGTACTTCACTGGTATCTCTCGCTTTTCGGTCAAACTTTTTTTCTTCATCGTTATGCCGCACACAAGATGTTCACCATGAATAAATTCTGGGAGAAATTCTTTTATATTTTCGCCTGGGTCACACAAGGGTCTTCGTACCTGAATGCACGCGCTTATGCCATCCTGCACCGCATGCACCACGCATACAGTGATACGGAAAAGGATCCGCACACGCCTCATTTTTTCAAGGAAGTGTTCAGCATGATGATGCACACTAAAAAAGTGTATAACGATGTATTGAATAAACGTGTGGTGGTGGACGCGAAATTTGACAGGAACTATCCGGAGTATCCGGTAATTGATAAGATAGCGGATAGCTGGTATACGCGTTTAAGTTTCGCCGCGCTCTATATCGCTTTTTATGCCTTCTTTGCCACACATTGGTGGATGTTCCTTTTCCTGCCGATTAACTTCTTAATGGGACCAATCCAGGGGGCTATTGTGAACTGGGCGGGGCATAAGTACGGTTACCGGAACTTCAACTGCGATGACCATTCCAGAAATACACTCTTGTGGGATTTTTTACTGATGGGAGAATTATTTCAGAACAACCACCATCAGGCCGGCTCAAGACCTAACTTTGCCGCTAAATGGTATGAGTTCGATCCTGCGTATCCAATTATTCTACTCTTTAACAGGTTAGGCATCATTAAGCTTGTGAGAACTTAATTTGCTAAAAAACTCTGAAGCGTTTGGCATAATTATTTCATAGCCTGCTGCCCTGCCCTGATAGATGCCAGATTCCCCATAATGCGTTGATTTTCCCCAATATTTAACAAAAAAACAGCTGCGAATTCCCCAATTCGATTTGCTGTGAATATTTGTTAAGCGGTAAATTTGTGTATGCACGAGTATAGACACAAGTGTTGGAGTTTGATAAAACTGCCTCTACTAATTTCCGTTATGGCCATGGGCCTCAGTAATTGCACCGTTTACACGATAAACAAAAGTGATCTGGAGTACAAATTAAAACCAAAGGAGAACATATATTCTTCTAAAAAAGGACTTAATCTGCTTACTGCCATGCACAGCAGAAGTTACACAAATGCAATCGACACATTAAAATGTGCCGACAATGTCGGACAGGTAAAAACCAAGCGCTTTAATTATGATTCGAAAATTACAGTAGTGACCAATCAAAATAAAGAGATCGGCTTCTACCTAAAAACACTCTACATCTGGAATGAACAATACCTGGTGGGGGAGCGCACCACTCTGAGCATATACGGATCAAATTATTTCCTGGTTAAGCTCAGCGATATTTCACGGATTGAAGTAAAGAAGCGTTGGTTTTAAACAAACATTGAGACACAACGTTTGCGGACACGGAAGAAAATCTGAGGGGCGGAAAAATATCCACTCACGAACGGCAACAAAAGCTTCCTTATGTTGAAAAATTTAATCCCGGACAAAAACTTAAGATCTTCGCTGTTAAAATTTTCTTTAAAGAGGGGTCTAAAAATACCTAACTTTAAGGGATGCGTACTATCTTGTTTTTTACCAACCTCTTTGTAGTACTTGCCGTATTTTCCCAAACAAAAGAAATTGACAGTCTCAAGCTGCGTCTAAAAAAAGAAAAGCTTGCTGACACTTTATGCGTTACCGATTTAAACGAACTTGCCTGGCAATACCTTGATCATTCAACCGATTCCTCAGAAAAGTATGTTCTGATGGCACTCAAACTTTCAGAACAGGCAGGGTATCTCAATGGAATTATTGAAGCAAAGAATACACTCGGAATTTTATACCGTTATGCCAACGAGCCTGCAAAGGCGATTAGTTTGTATGAAGAGATCATAAGGCTGCGTATGGGGCAGGGACGTTATGACAAGCTTACCGGCGCATATTCCAACCTCGGTTCTGTATATCTCGAGAAGAAGGATAACGCCAATGCCCTGCGATATTATCTCAAAGCTTACGAGAATGCAACAGCATTTAATCAGACTGACAACCAGCTCGTACTGTTAAATAACATTGGTACGGCTTACAAAACATCCGGGCTCAATGACCTGGCAATTGAAGCATTTAAAAAGGGAATAGAGCTGAATAAAACACAAAAAGATGAATTCCAGGAAGCACAATTCTATGTCAATCTGGCTACGGTGTATGACCAGCTCGGCCTTTACAGGGAATCCGTCAACTATTCAAAACAAGCGTATGAGATTTTCAAAAAGACGCAGAGTATCCGCCAGCTGAGCGTAGTGGTTTACAATCTGAGTATAAGTCAACGCCAACTTAAAGATTACAAGGCTACCGAACTTATTCTAAAAGAAATGAAGGAAATAGCAGAACTTTTGAAAGAAGATCAATACTACGCCTCGATGTATCACACAAGGGCCAATTATTATATAGTGATGAAGCAGTATATAAATGCCCTCGATGAAATTAATCGCTCACTGGCATTAACGGACACTATTAACGATTTTCCGGGTTATGGCAATCGCCTTTTGGTAAAAAGCGAAGCCTATAAAAAGTTAAATAATTATTCTAAGGCGATGGAATTCTGCGATAAAGGCCTTGCACTTATTGACTGTATGGAAGACAAGCATCCTCTTGCGGACGCTTACCTTACAAAATCAGAAATTTACCAGTCCATGGGCGATTTCAGATCCTCGTTGTTCTATTATCAGCGGGCAAGCAACCTTATGGATTCCCTTAACACGGATGCCTTCAATACCAAGATGGCAACTCTTAATTCGCTGAATGAGCTCGATAAAAAAGAAAAAGAGCTTCAGCTTTCCATTAAAGAAAAAGAAAGCATTGAAACAAAACATAAACGTCAATCGGAACTGTTTATTGGCAGTCTGGTTATTGGGTTACTGGTGTTGGTTTCTTTGGTATTTAGTTTAAGGGCCTATCGTATAAAGAAAAAAGCCAATAAACTATTAAATGAGCAGAAACAGGAAATCCAGTCTAAAAATATTGTTTTGCAGGAACGCCAGGTGGAGATTGAGAAACAAAAATCGCTGGTAGAGGAAAAGCAGAAAGAGGTACTGGATTCAATACATTATGCCCTGCGCATTCAAAAAACACTTCTTGCCAATCGTGAGTTGATCACACGGAACTTACCTGAGAATTTTATTCTCTTTAAACCGAAAGCCATAGTCAGTGGTGACTTTTACTGGGCTACTGAAAAGAATAATTGTTTTTACCTGGCCGTTTGTGACAGTACCGGACATGGCGTTCCCGGCGCTTTTATGAGCCTCCTGAACATTTCTTTTCTTAACGAAGCTATCAATGAAAAAAACATAGCGGCCCCTAACGAAGTATTAAATCATGTGCGCCGGAAACTTATCGCCAGTGTATCGCACGATGGAGCCCAGGATGGCATGGACTGCATTTTAATGTGTTTTGACAAGCAGGCAAAAATCATTACATATGCCGCAGCACAAAATGGATTAGTACTCATTCGTGGCGATGAACTTATTGAATTTCCGGCCGATAAAATGCCCGTCGGTAAAGGGGAAACAATGGATTCATTCACCTTACAAAGCATAAACCCTTTGAAAGGGGATCTGCTTTATCTATATAGTGACGGCTATGCCGATCAGTTTGGAGGCCCTAAAGGTAAAAAATTCAAGTATAAGGCGCTTAACCAGCACCTGATGAAAATCGCGCATCTGACCTTGTCTGAGCAGGCAGCTGCAATGGATTCTACTTTCGAAGACTGGAAAGGCGCATTAGAGCAGGTTGACGACGTGGTCCTGATCGGAATTCGCCTGTAGTCGGTTTAATATAAAAAACCTCTTTAAAACAAGTGTATTTTGGATATTTTCACCAGGCATTTTAAAGCTGTTTTTTTATCAGGTAAGGTTGAGTTACCATAAAAAAGATGCTTCGGCTCGCAAAATACCTAATGTTTTGATAGTCAAATAATTGTTAATTAAAAACCACGCTATTTTTGGCTGAAACAAGGCTTTTTACAGATAAAAATGTAATTTCGCGTTTCAAATTCAGATAGAATGTCGAGTCAATTAAGTGAACAAGAGGTATTAAGAAGGCAGAAATTAAGCGAATTAACCGCTTTGGGAATCAATGCGTATCCGGCGGAAGAGTTTAAAATAAATGCCAACGCATTGGATATAAAAGAGAATTACGAGCGCGATAAACTAAATTATAAAGACATTTCTATTGCCGGCCGCATCATGAGTGTGCGCGATATGGGGAAGGCGAGTTTTGCCGTGATCCAGGATGCGACAGGCCGCGTTCAGTTATATGTGCGTAAGGACGACATTTGCCCTGGAGAAGATAAATCACTTTATGACACCGTATGGAAAAAACTAATTGATATTGGTGATATCATTGGCGTGCAGGGGTATGTGTTTACTACAAAAACCGGCGAAATTTCAATACACGTCACCTCCCTTAAGATCCTGAGTAAATCCCTTAAGCCGCTTCCAATTGTGAAAACAGACGAGAATGGAAACTCCTTTGATGAGGTAAGTGATCCTGAATTCCGTTTTCGCCAGCGTTATGTGGATCTGATCATTAATCCTCAGGTGCGTGACACGTTTAAGAAACGTACACAGTTGGTTAACTCGATCCGTCAGACCTTAAACAATGCAGGCATGCTGGAAGTTGAAACCCCTATCCTGCAAAGTATTCCGGGCGGCGCAACTGCCCGTCCTTTTATAACACACCATAACGCGCTGAATATTCCATTGTACCTGCGTATCGCCAATGAACTCTACCTGAAACGTCTTATTGTTGGAGGGTTTGAAGGTGTTTTCGAGTTCGCAAAGGATTTCAGGAATGAAGGAATGGACCGCACACACAATCCTGAGTTTACCATCCTTGAATTTTACGTAGCTTATAAAGATTACAACTGGATGATGAGTTTCACTGAAAAACTACTTGAAAAAGTAGCGATGGATCTTTATGGAACAACCGAAGTAACTGTGGGAGATAAGTTAATTGACTTCAAAGCACCGTTTAAGCGTGTTACGATGTATGAAGCTATAAAGGAGTTTACAGGATTTGAGATCGGGGGAATGGATGAGGATCTTCTACGGGAGGTATGTAAAAAACTGAATATCCACACCGAAGCGAGTATGGGCAAAGGAAAGCTTGTGGATGAGATCTTCAGCGCAAAATGCGAGGGCAATTATATTCAGCCTACGTTTATTACAGATTATCCGGTTGAGATGAGCCCGCTGACCAAGAAGCACCGCACGGTGGAAGGCCTGGTAGAGCGTTTTGAGTTAATGGTAAACGGTAAGGAAATTGCGAATGCGTATAGTGAGTTAAACGATCCTCTTGATCAGCGTGAACGTTTCGAAGAACAATTGAAATTACAGGAACGTGGCGACGATGAAGCAATGTTTATCGACAACGATTTTTTAAGGGCGCTTGAGTATGGGATGCCTCCTACAGCTGGTATTGGTATTGGCATTGATCGTTTAACGATGCTGTTCACGAATAATGTAAACATTCAGGAAGTGTTGTTTTTCCCTCAAATGCGACCTGAAGTGGTTGCCAGTGCGGAAGAGTCGCATTCATGAGCTCTCCTGAAAATTAATTCACGCGAACTAAATGCGACCTGAAGTGGTTGCCAGTGCGGAAGAGTCGCATTCATGAGCTCTCCTGAAAATTAATTCACGCGAACTAAATGCGTCCAGAAGTGGTTGCCAGTGTGGAAGAGGCGCATTCATAAGGCTCTATGCATTTTTCAAAACTAGTGTAGAAAAAAATCTCTTTGGATTTACGCACAAATCAAGCTTAAAAAATATCCGGCGCCTTTCGCCATTTATTATTATGCGCAGCGGCGTTTTTGTTTTATATTTACCTCGTAATTGACAAAGTGCGTGTATTCTCTAAAATAGTTGTTTCCTTCGTTCTCATTATTCTGGCAATGGTTGCGTGTAATGAAGAAAAAAAAGATACAGTTGTTGCCAGGCCCCGCGTTTTTCCAGGGTACCATATTTTACTGGATGAGATTATCCGTTCTCAGCAGGGCGTTTTCAGGGGAATAGACCTGAACGCAAAATCAGCCGACATTAGAACGCTGGAAAAAATTCCGCCGACAGAGGATACCGAAGACCACATCTATTATGAATACAAGGCAGACAGCCTGACCGATTATTCCATCGATTATATGTTTCACAAAGATAGCCTGGAAGAAATCAGCGTACAGATTAACACAAACGACCTGGAACTGGGCTCTTACCTGTTTTGCGACCTGAAAGACTATTACGCCAACAAACTCCCAAACCCTAAAGAAGACAAAGGCCAGGTGGTTTACAATTGTTTTGAAGGTCAACGTAAACCTTTTGTCGTTTCATTAAGCGATAATTCAAGTCCTACCAAAGGCATCATTAACATGGTGATCTATAAGGATAAATAAATTAATCCTTCACGATCCTTTTTATTTCCACTAAAGTTTTTCCTGAATAAAGTTTAAGGATATAAATGCCCGGGTTCAGGCTGCTTAGATTAATACGATCTTCTGCTTTCAAATCCATAGATCCTAAGACCCTTCCTGACAGATCTTCATAAATACAAGTGACATGGATTAAGTTTTTATCCGCACAGCGAACATGTACAGGTCCGTTTGTTGGATTTGGGTATACATTGAATTTACCAGAGGGCCGATGTTCTTTTATGCCAACAGGAATATCCGTCATCCAGGTTTCCGTTAGCCGTGCAGGACCTTCACCAATTCCGCAGGTATAAAAAAATTTATCATCATAAGAACAACTCATTCCACCTTTCCTTCCCGAGGCAGGAATATCAGGCCCCTGAACCCAGGTAGTAGTTGTTTCTTTAAAATACCAGAGGTCTTTATATAAAAAATCAAGCGTGTCGGTTCCTCCAAAAACGAACAACTGATTATTTGCAACATTCAACGAAGCGTAACTCCTGCCTTTGATACCCGGAAAATCCATGATCTTGGTCCAGTTGTCTGTGGCAGGGGTGTATTTGTAAAACTCTTTGCAATAAGCTCCTCCTGAATCGCGGCCGAAGATCAGGTATCCCGCATTATTGTGAACCGTTGCGGAGGAACGCCAGCGTGCGACAAAAGGGTAATCGTTTTTTTGCATCCAGGAATCAGTACTGATCGTATATTCCCAAACCTCGGGACTCACTTTTCCCGATGGAAACCGTCCACCACTAATAAGGATCTTATCTCCAAAATTCATGCAGGCGGCTCCACTCAAGCCATTGCCCGGCTTGGAGCTCACCTGGATCCAGGTATTTGTTCCAACGTTGTATTTGTATAGGGTGTTGAGAACTCCGCCGGTACCAGCGCCACCAAAGACGTAAAAACAATTTTGCCCGGCAAAGGCGCATGCATATTGCCTTTCTGCGCCATTTGGCATTGCAGCCATAGTGTTCCAGGAGTAATTTGTGAGATCCAGAACATAAAAATCTGAAGTGTTGGCCCATTCGATCAGACCTGTCCCAAAATAGGCTTTGTTGTTCACTACAACGGCCACACCATCATCGCGTTTCTGGGCCGGAAAATCCGCTAGTTTTACCCAGACCTGCGCTGACAACAATTGAACCGAAAAAAGAAAAATAACGAGGAACCTCATAAGCAGATCTTTTTTTAAAAACGGATTACGCCAGGATTTAGTGTGTATAAACAAAAAAGCCACCCGCTTGCGGATGGCTTTTGAAAAGTTCTTTGGTGTATTATGCCGTGCCCGTTTTGCGCACGCCTGTTGTTTTCTTAACACCAGCGCTTGTTTTGGCTTTGGCGGTATCTTTTGTAACCGTTTTTTTAGCTTTAGTTTTTTCCTCAGCTTTCACCGCTTTGGTTTTTTCCCCGCTTTCCTTTTTTTCTTCTTTTTCTTTCAGGCTCCCGGTAGCTTGTAGCGCATTATACCAGTTAATGAGTTTACGCATATTACTCACATACACGCGCTCTTTATCATACTCAGGTAAAATAGATGAAAAGTATTTTTCAATGGCTTTATCATCGGCCTTATTGTCAATGGCCGGTCCGCCTTTTTCTTTTTCGAACACCGAAGTCATGATCTCTTCAATCGGTTTATCATCGCCGGTCGTGAACATGCTGATATCAGACAATGTTGACACTTTGGTAGAAGCGTATACGTTTAAACGTTTTTTGTCTGAAAGGCTTTCTACGATAATACCGTTCTTGCTTTGAGCGACAATTTTATACAAGCCTGGCTGGCCTGAAATAGAGATGATGCCTGTTAAATCGATCATAATTTTAATTTAATTCCTGGTAGGCAAAGATAAGTTTTTAATTTAAACAGCTTTAAAAAAAGCCGCTTTTTTTAGTAATTTTATAAAATTGACATCAACGGCCGATATAGCGCTAAATCCCAGCGAATTAGAAAAATTTTATACAACCTATTTTAGGTATTTTACCACGCTTGACGCAGCTTACAGACAGGTCTTTACAGAACGCAGCCTTCAGTTTATTTCAGAAAAAGCGATCACCGGAGCCGGAGGATTTGTTCCTGACAACCGCGTAAAAGCTTTAATAGCGGCGAGCGCCGTGCAGTTAACTCTTGGCCTTGAAACCTGGAAGCTGGATTATTTTGATGAGATAGAGCTTCATCCTTCCGATTTTGATAACGCGGGCTTCTTTAAAATTCACCGGTGAAACAAATCTACAGGGCTATATAAAACTTAGCTGGAAGAGTTTTTTGAAAGGTTATGAAATCAGCGATGACAATTTAAATTTAGGCTTGCACGAGTTTTCACACGCATTAAGATTTAACGGGATAAAAGGAAATGACCAGGATTATTTCATTGACCATTATTTTCATAAATGGATGGCCTGTGCATCTGACGCATATAGAGAAATAAAAAACAACCGTACCAGGGAAAACGATACAATTTTCAGGAAATACGGAGGCACTAACCTTAACGAATTTTTAAGCGTGTGTATCGAACATTATTTTGAGTCACCCGGCGAAATAAAAGAAAAATACCCACTCTTGTATTACGCAACGGGAATTCTTCTGAATCAATGTAGTTCGGGTGATCGTACAAAAGTAGGAATCCGTTCGGAATTCTTTGCAGAACAAAACAAGTTTTTACCCGGGATCACAAAACACACTATGCGGAGCCATTTTCTGCGCCACTGGACCTTTAAGCTCTGGGGTTTCGTATCGGCTGTGTTGATTTATAATATAGCTACTGGTAACCTTCGGAATCCAATTACGCTTGCCATATTTTTAATGATCATTTCTATTTATCTATGGTATGATTATAACGCTGTAAAAATAGAGTTTGGCGGAAAAGAAATTCAAATTGAAAAAGGTTCAATCCTCTTTAAGAACAGAAAAAGGGAAATCATTGTTCTCTCTCAATTGATCAGCCTGAGAAACGGAGATGAAGGCTGGGACTTTATTTACTACAATATTAAAGATGCCTTTTTTCACCAGGAGAAGGTCAATCCCCCTAAAGGGGTTAACGAAACATTTTTTGAGGAATGCAGATGCAATAAAATTGCTGTTTCGCGTTAAACCGGTTTTGTTTTAAATCGTTAAATAAGTAATTTAGTATCCTTAGTTTTGAGAATATAATTCCGGGAAGTAGCATGCATTTGTTTCTAAGAGATATAGCGGATACTACGACTTCAGTAAAGATACCTATTGATAAAAATAAAACTACAACTATGAAATACCAGGCAATTGACAATAATTTATTTATTGAGAACAGGAAAAAATTTAAGAATAATTTAAAGCCAAACTCACTTGCAATTTTTGTAAGTAATGATATTATGCCGACTAATGCCGATGGTAGCATGGGTTTCAGGCAGAACGCGGACCTCTTCTATTTAACGGGAATTGACCAGGAAGACACGATCCTTGTTATTTTTCCGGATGTAAAAGACGGCAAGCATAAAGAAATATTATTTGTAAAAGAAACAAGCGAGCTTATCGCTATCTGGGAGGGAGCTAAATTGAATAAGGCACAGGCTGTTACCGTGAGTGGCATCGAGCACATCTACTGGCATCACGAATTTGAAAAAGTCATGAAGCCTTTTTTCTTCCAGGCGGAAAACATTTACCTGAATAATAACGAACACACACGCAGGTATATCGACATTGAAACGGCACAGGACAGGTTCAATAAAAGCATTATCGCGAAATATCCTCTGCATAAAATTGAGAGAAGCGCGCCGATCATGCACAGGATCCGTGCCATTAAGAGCACACAGGAGATCGACCTGATCCAGCAGGCATGCGACATTACGGAAAAAGGATTCCGCAGATTGCTTGGATTTATTAAACCCGGAGTATGGGAGTATGAAATTGAAGCGGAACTGATCCACGAATTTGTGCGTAACCGTTCACAGGGTTTTGCATACGGACCAATTGTTGCCAGTGGGAAGAACGCCTGCGTACTGCACTACGTTGAAAATAACCAGCAATGCAAAGATGGAGATGTTATTCTGCTGGACGTTGCTGCTGAGTATGCCAATTATGCCAGTGACCTTACTCGTTGCCTTCCGGTGAATGGAAAATTTACTAAACGTCAGAAAGAGGTATACAATGCCGTGTTGAGGGTTCACCGGGCTGCGGCAAAACTGTTGGTTCCGGGGCAAACATTTGATAAATACAATACCGCCGTGGGGGATATGATGACGGAAGAACTGTTAAAGCTGAACTTATTAAAAAGCGAAGATGTTAAAAAACAAAATCCGGTCTGGCCGGCCTATAAAAAATATTTTATGCACGGCACGAGCCACTTTTTAGGACTGGATGTGCATGATGTAGGCTTTTTCCAGGAGCCGATCCAGGCGGGAATGGTGTTTACTGTGGAACCCGGGATCTATATCCAGGAAGAAGGATTGGGCATCCGCATCGAAAACAATCTCCTGGTGACAACTAACGGCCAGCTCGATCTCATGCAAAACATTCCTATTGAAGCAGAAGAAATTGAAGAGCTGATGAGTAAGACGAAGGCGATGGCTTAAGCATTGTCTGGGCGCCCCAATAAAAAAGACATTGACGCCCTGCTCCAACTGTTAAAAATTTGATTTCAAGAATTTTATGGGTAACTTTAATCTACTCAAAAAATTAACCCATGAAAAAGATTCTTATTTTTTTCGCCACACTGTCTTGTGTATTAACCGTTAACGGACAAGATCCACACTTCTTAAACACAAACCAGTCCTTAGTTTATTTAAATCCTTCTTTTGCCGGAACGAATGGCTATATCAGGAACCAGGCCTCTTACCGCAACCAGTGGCCCAATCTATCAGGCAATTATAAAACGTACCTGAACACCTTTGATGCCTACGTTAAACCGTTAAAGGCAGGTGTGGCCGTTTCTCTTATGTCTGACGATCAATTGAGCGGGACTTTAAAAGTGACCACAGCCAGTCTTGTATATGCACAACATATTTCATGCATGGATGGAAACCTGAAGGTGATACCTTCAGTACAGCTCTCTTACGGGATCCGGACACTGGATGTCAATAACCTCCATTTTGGCGATGCGTTTGACCCACGTTATGGAATAGTTTGGAGTAATCCAACCGCGCTCCCCACCTCGAATAAAAGCTATTTTGACGCCAGCACCGGACTTTTGGTTAATTATAAGAATCTATATGTGGGAGCCTCCGTTTTTCATTTTAACCAGCCGGACATTGGTCTGTTAGGCACATATAAATTACCGGCCTTATTTAGTTTTAACGCCTCTTATAATAAAGCAGTTTCTGAACGGATGCTCCTTAATTTCTCGGGTCGTTTGACATACCAGCAAAAAAACACCATTGGCAAGGGGGCTGTTAGTATAATTTACAAAAGTCTTATAGCCGGACTCGGCTATGGTTCTCCCTGGACCACCGGATACCATTCTCCCGGAACAGCGTTTATAAATGCAGGCTTTAGGTCAGGAATTTTTACTGCAATGATTGGGTATGACCGGAACGTTGGCCAGTTTTATAATTCCTTTAACTCCGCAGGTTCCTGGGAACTGATGTTTAGCTTTAATTTCAGAAAAGAAACACCAAAGGGAGTTATAACAAATCCTGAAGTCTGGTAAACAACTCCTTTTTCATAAATGGAGCTCACAAAGCTGCAATAAAACTCGTTGCTAAGCTATAGATTATCGATAAAGTAATTACAGATCTTTTCCATTAAATGCGCCCTGTCTTTGCCGAGCACATTGTGCATATGGCCGGGATAAACATAATAATCAAGCTGAACCCCTTTATCTACAGCTTTCTTCTGGTACATCACGCTGTGCTGCCATACCACAACATCATCCTGTGCGCCGTGGATCATCAGTAATTTCCCTTTTAATTTATCCACGTGGTTCAATAAATTATTTTTATCGTAACCCTCCTTGTTTTCCTGGGGAGTGTCCATATAACGTTCGCCGTACATGATCTCGTAATAACTCCAGTCAATTACCGGACCCCCCGCGGCCGCAACTTTAAATACACCAGCATGGCGGGTCATGAGGGACGTTGTCATAAAACCACCATAACTCCAGCCATGAACACCCATACGGCTGGCATCCACATAAGGAAGCGACTTTAAATACTCAACTCCTTTTAGCTGGTCTTCCATTTCTTTGGTGCCGATCTGCCTGTGAATAGCCTGTTCAAAAGCTTTGCCGCGGTGAGAAGTTCCTCTTCCATCCAGTGTAAATACAATAAAACCTTTTTCTGCCATGTACTGGTACCACACTTCTCCGCCGGCCATCCAACTGTTGGTTACCAGTTGCGAGTGCGGACCATTATACAAATATACCAGTACCGGGTATTTTTTAGTGCTGTCGAAATCAACCGGTTTGAATATCCGGCAATACAGATCGGCTCCTTCGCTGTTTTTAACAGTGAATAATTTCCAGCCGCCGGTTTTATAATCTTTTAAGGGGTTTTCCGCTTTGTAGATCGTTGAAGATTTTCCGTTGGATTGTATGAGCCTGTATTCACGCGGCGTGTAGCAGGAGGTGAAATTATCAATAAAAAAATCTCCTTTTTTGCTTAGTACAACTGTATGAAACCCATCATCCTGGGTTAAACGCGTTACCTTACCTGATTTTAAATTTACGGAATAAAAATCCTGGTTCACGGGGCCTTGTTCATTAGCGTGGAAAAACAAATGTTCTCCTTTTTCATCAAAACCATTTTCCGCCTTTACTTCCCAGTTGCCTTTGGTGAGTTGCTTTACAAGACTTCCGTCGGTATTGTACAAATAGAAATGCATGAAGCCGTCGCGGCGGCTTTGCCAGATAAATTGTTTTGGATTGTTCTTTACAAACAGCATTGGGTTTAAGGGCTCGATGTATTTTTCATCCTTCTCTTCAAACAGCGTTTTAATAAAATTACCGCTCATAGCATCGTACTCGTTCAGCTTGCTCTGGTTTTGCTCACGGTTTACAATATCAATGTAGATCTTTGTTTCATCGGGACTCCAGGCGATGTTTGTGAGATATTGTTCCCTAGGACCTTCCGTTTTAACTTGCGTGCTGCTTTTCTTTTTTACGTCATACACCCAAAGCGTTACATAATGACTTTTGTTACCCGCCATTGGATATTTGATGTTTTTATTTTTGGCAGGATATACACTCCAGTCAATGATCGGGTAATCGGTCACATCCACCTGGTCCATGCGGTAATAGGCTAAATAATTTCCGTTCGAACTCCAGTAAGTTCCTTTGTGGATGCCGAACTCATCACGGTGCACGCTTTTGCCGTTCACTACCTCGTAAGAACCATCTTTGGTTACCTGGTTTATTTCACCATTGTATTTTACGTAAATATTATTGTCTTTTACAAACGCATATATTTCACCTTCTTTGAATTCGTCAAGGTTTTCCAATGTGGACCCGGCCATCATGCGCTCAGATTTTGAAACCGATTTTTTGTCAAGCGCATATACATGCTCCCCTTTTTTATGTGTGAAATAGAATTCGTTTTCGTTTTTCCATTTTAAACCTTCATACCCAGCAACCGTATCCAGACCACCTGCAGCCAGTGCCTTATTGAAAGCCACCGTTGACATCGAGGATAAAACCTTCCCATCGAGGCTGTTTATAATGATCAGCTCATTCTTTTCTATGTAGGCGATCTTTTTAGACTCAGGAATAAATCCCAGGTTTTGTAAACGTTTCGGAGCAAACGCTGTGCGGCCTTTCAGCACCGCTTCCTGTATGGTTAATAATTTGGTTTGGGCAAAAGCGCCGCAACCAATCGCTGCAACCAGTGTACTTGCTAAAATTATTTTTTTCATAGATGTATTAGAAGGCCCTAAAATATTAAAAAAAGACGGGTTTTTAGAAACTCTTTTGGGGGGATTTAATCTTCAGGCATGAACGTAATATAGACAATCGGATTAAAAAGTATTGTTTATACCTAAACAAACTCCACCCTTAGTTTTTTAATAAGCAATAATTTGGCCTTTTCGTTTTTTTCTCTGAGGGTTAAAACAAAGGCAAGGGCTTTTTCCCGCGTTTCGGGTACGTCTTTTTTAAGAATATAGTTTTCAAAGGTGTCCGCCAGCATGAGGTCGTCGTGCCATTTTCCTATTTTATCATAGGTCAGGGCTATTTTTTTTATTTCGCCCTGCATAAAAGGAGACAACTTCAACTTCTTCAGTAAGCGGCCCATGTTTTTTATTGTTTTTAAATGTTTACGGATCTCATGAAGCACCCGGTCTTTATTAACATCAAACATAGCGGTTCTGATCTTTGCAAGGATGTTTCTGATGTAGCTTTCAGAATCTGTTTCTATACTTCCAGGTTTAAATTTTTTAATCGCTTTCAGGTTCTTTTTATGAAGTTTTTCTAATTTTTCTGTATCGAACGTTTTAATGTATTTTAAGAAACGGCGGCTGGTTTTTTTTTCCTGCTCACGTAAATATTCCCTGAACCGTAACATGGTGGCGCTGCGGTAGGGCCTGCTGAGAGTAAGATTAAGCTGAGCCGTCCGGATCCCGCCTGCTTTTTTAAACACGGGCTTAAGAAGTTTAAGCAGGCCACGGAATTTAAAATCCTTTTCTGTAAGCGCCTGTAAAAATTCGAAGAGAACCCGCAGGTTTTTTATTTCTACTCTTAATTTATGAACTTCTTTTTCTTCCAGGTTCTTTGCGCGTTTCAGGTGTTTTATGAAAGAGTGTTCATGTTCCGTATAAAGTTGTATTATGGTTTTTTCAGCCGCCATGTGTACACTAAAAATAGGCAAATCCCGGACCAGATCCATAATGTAAAGTAATTGTTAATTCGGGGGACATGGACCACTGAAACGCGCAGCTCACAAGAAACACTAAACTAATGTACCTTGTGTTCCTATGTGCCCTTAGTGGTTTAAAAAGGCGGTGATTCAGTTAGGATCAAATTCCAGCAACTCGCCGTTGCTCATGAGCGCCCCGTCAAGGTAGAGACTCAACGTTACATTTTCCCATTTTTTTGTAACAATTTGTTCGGGGTGCGAGAGGGAATAATTAAAAGGAGTTTTGTTGGCAAGGATGTTTTTACAAATGGTTTTTTTCCAGGGGGCCTTGGTTTCACTGATAAAACTTTTTACACTTTTTTCAAATGTGGCTTGTGGAACTCTTGCAAAGAGAGCACAGAGAGCGGTCTGCACAGCCAGGTCATTCTGCGGGTTTTGTTCCGCAAGGATATAATCTTTAATGCTGCTTACCGGGTTGTTTTTAGCGTATATCGCGCAAAGAGCATCTTCGATAAAGGTTTCGGTTTTAAAGCTCGTCAGATTTTTAAGCAGGTTGGCCGTAATTACCGTGTTCTGTTTTACCGCGGCGCTCTGGCAAACGTAATGATTAAAAATATCGGTATTCTTTGCGGTCATGATGACATCCTGCTGGCTGTAATACTCCAGCTTTAGGGTAACACTGTCCGGGTTGAGCAAAGTGGCAAGTAAAAGGGCATTCGATGCCACAATGGCGTCGCGGGTGCGATTGGAGTCTACCAGCGTGAGGAGGTGGGTGACATTATAATTCAGATCTTTCAGGCTGGCCCTGGTCTTTTGACAGGTCTGGATCTTGCCGCTGAAAAACATAAAATAATTTTGTTTCGGAGGAAGGTAATTCACGCCTACAAATGCAAAGCCCAGCTTTTTTTGCATCAGGTAAAAGATCTGCACTTTTTCCTGTTCCGTGAATTGTTTGTCTGAAACAACTTTTTTAAGCAGGGTATTAAAAAAATCGTCATCAAAATAAGAGGACTTATCTGCCTGGTCAACCAGATCCCTCAGGCTTTTATGGATCTTAACATATGAGTAAGTGGTTTCCAGGGTGAGTTTTGGAATATTTCTTCCTTGCGAAAAACTGTTGTAAAAAATAGAAACAAATAAAAGCAGTGCGGTAATCTTTTTCATGCGTGTTATTATCCGGAATAAAATTATAAAATTAAAATTAAATCAATCCCTCCAACGTTTCGTCGTCCACCAAATTAGGCAGGGTTACTTTAAGATCAGGTCTTCGGGCCATTTCCCGTTTGATAGCAAAGAGCGCTTCTTCGTTACGGGCCCAGCTGCGGCGGGCAATGCCATTATTTACATCCCAGAAAAGCATCTGTTCCAGTCTTCTGTCCGCATCCGCGCTACCATCCAGTACCAGCCCGAAACCGCCATTGATCACTTCTCCCCAGCCAACACCGCCACCGTTATGCAGACTGATCCATGTTGCACCGCGGAAGGCATAG
>Ga0208492_1000486_pt1 | contig 33348 bp, 28 predicted proteins | sample Subbioar_CSW14AB_FD_184820 | JGI IMG/M metagenome (GOLD analysis project Ga0208492, IMG submission 184820) | Serpentinite rock and fluid subsurface biosphere microbial communities from McLaughlin Reserve, California, USA - CR12Mar_CSW14AB (SPAdes) | ecosystem: Environmental > Terrestrial > Deep... | reverse complement strand
TCCTGAAAACCGAAAGGAGTTTGAGCGTTTTGCACTAATCTGGAAAGAAAGCAAGAAACTTGAATCAGAAAGCAAGGCTGATCCTGAAAAGGCATGGAAGAAATTTCAGCAAAGGATACCGGAAAATCAGAATAAAGGCATTTTGCGCAAGCTGGGATGGAATTCTGCCTGGTTGAGAGTTGCGGCAGCTTTATTTATTATTTCTGCTGCCTGGTCTGCGTACATTATGCTTAATAACTCTTACAGTAGCATTTCATCAGGTGAATTGGTGCGTACTGAACTGTTGCCGGACGGTTCCTCAGTAACATTGAACAAGCACGCTATTCTTTCTTATCAGAAAGGTTTTAAGGGTGAACAGCGAAAGGTTCGTCTGGAGCAAGGCGAGGTATTTTTTGAGGTAAGTCCTGATAAACAGAAGCCTTTTATTATCGAAACATCTGATCTGAATATAAGAGTTCTTGGTACATCATTTAATGTGAAGCAGATCAAAAACTATACTGAGGTTATCGTTGAAAGCGGAATTGTACAGGTTAGCGCGGATGATCGGCAAATCAGACTTGTGAAAGGAGAAAAAATCAGGTTTATTCATGGAAGCAAGGAACTGGTCAGAGAAGCTAATACGGATCAGCTGTACCAGTATTTCCGCAGTAAGCAGTTTAGCGCCCATAATACTCCATTAAGCAGAGTAGTAGAAATTTTGAATGAAGCCTATCAAAGTAATATTGTGATTGAAGATCCGGCAATAGCCGAACTGAAGTTAAATGCCACCTTTCATGATGAATCACTCGACACCATTCTTCAGGTAATCACTGAGACATTCAAGATCAGAATGGTATCTGAGAATGGTAAAATCATTCTTAAATATTGAGGAGATGAAATACCGGTATCTCCTGATAGTATTCTTTTTTGTCTGCAGCTATCCAGCTCTTGCACAGCATAGCTCCGAAGTGCTGAAGCTCAACAGACGTATCAGTCTGGACATTGAAAATCAAAAGCTGAGCACTGTATTAGATCAGATTGCGCAGAAGGGTGGATTTCGTTTTTCTTTTAGCGGTTCTGCATTTAATCCGGATAGTCTGGTTAGTGTTCAGTCGAGAAATGAGCCGGTCAGAGATGTACTTGACAGGATCTTTCAACACAGGGCAGATTACCGTGAAAGCAATAATTACGTCATACTGCGGGCTACAACCCTGCGATTTTCAATTCAGCCTGAGCTCATTAAAACAGATCAGAGACATTATTTAATTACCGGATATGTGATTGATGAACAAAGCGGAAAAAAGGTGAGTGATGCAAGTATTTATGAAAAGCGATTGCTTGAATCAACATTAAGTGATGAGAACGGATATTTCAAAATGCGTATCCGTGGAAATTACCAGTCTGTGATTCTCACGGCAAGTAAGGAAGCTTATCGGGATACCAGTATGATGTTCCTTTCAACAGTTACAATTAAGCCCGAGGGCTATACCTATGAGGAGGAATTCACGTCATATGCTTCAAATCTGGTAGAACGTCTGGGAATAGGCAGGTTTCTGGTTTCTGCCAAACAAAGAGTTCAAAGTTTGAATATTTCCGGTTTTCTGGCAAATAGTCCGTTCCAGGCTTCACTCTTACCGGGATTAAGCTCGCAGGGGATCTTCAGCTCTCAGGTAGTAAACAAAGCTTCATTAAACCTGCTTGGAGGCTATACTGCGGGTTTGGATGGGGTGGAGCTGGCGGGATTATTCAATATCAGTAAGAATGATGTTCGTTATGTTCAGCTGGCGGGATTAAGTAATATTGTTGGTGGTTCAATGGAGGGCTTTCAGGCGGGCGGACTTTTTAATTCTGTTCTGGATAGTATGCAGGGCTTTCAGGTAGGCGGACTGGGAAATGATGTCAGGAAAAGTGTCGGCGGATGGCAGGCGGCCGGAGTATTTAATCATGTGAGAATGAATCTGAATGGGATGCAGGTAGCCGGGGTGTCAAATATGGTATCCAATCATGCACGTGGTTTACAGATTGCAGGGGTAGGTAACATTACCCTGAAGGAAATGAGGGGTATTCAGATCGGAGGTATTTTTAATTATTCAAAAAATTTAAAAGGGCTGCAGATTGGTCTGATTAATATAGCCGATACCTCTTCAGGCTTTAGTCTGGGTTTGATTAATTGGGTAAGCAAGGGTTATCATAAGTTAAGTCTGGCTTCCACAGATGTTTTTAATCAGCAGCTTGCCATCAAAACGGGGAACCCGAAATTATATTCCATGCTGATGGCTGCCGGAAATTTTTCAGGTAATGATAAGGTTTACTCTGCCGGATATGGTCTGGGTCATCATATGAATCTGAATAAATGGCTATCAGCCAGTGCTGAGCTTTCAGCACAGGGAATCTATGTTGGATACTGGGATTATCCCAATATTCTGGGCAAGGCACAGCTTAATGTACAGTTCAGATTGCTTAAAGGATTAGAGTTGTTTGCCGGTCCGTCGTATTCTGCCTACCATACTGATCCTTTAAGTCAAACTGCCGCGGGATATAAAACGAATATTGCACCGGCATCTGCAAAGCTTATTGGTAATGGAAATGCCAGAGGCTGGACCGGCTGGACTGCCGGTATTCTCCTGTTTTGATCAAAGAACAGGTCAGTTAATAGCAGATAAAACCATTATTTTGCAGATCTATTTGCTTAGCGTATGAATCGAATCGATCGAATTTCTGCCATCCTTATTCAGCTGCAGTCTAAACGGGTTGTTAAGGCTCAGGATATCGCTAATCGCTTTCAGATTAGTTTAAGGACTGTTTATCGGGATATTCGTACTTTGGAACAGGCCGGTATTCCATTAATGGGGGAAGCCGGTGTGGGCTATTCACTGGTAGAAGGGTTTCGTCTGCCTCCGGTGATGTTTACTCCTGAGGAAGCTATTGCTTTTCTGACTGCAGAAAAGCTGGTAGATCAGCTTACTGACAGCTCAAACAGTAAGAATTACAGTTCTGCAATGTTTAAGATCCGTGCAGTTCTGAATGCAAGTGAGAAAGAGCTGCTTGACAGCATTGAAGACCGGATTGCCGTGTTAAGAAGGCCGGGTGATCAACTGATTCAGAATGACCTTCAGCTGCTTCAGCCCATTTTAAAAAGTGTGGATCAGCAAAGGGTACTCAGAATTCAATATCACTCGAATTATAAGCAGGAAAATACCCGTAGGGAAGTTGAGCCCATAGGTGTCTTTTTTACGGATAATTACTGGCATCTGATCGCCTGGTGCAGAATGCGTAAGGATTATCGTGATTTCAGATTGGACAGAATATCAGCCATTTTAGAAACAGAACTTCCATTTCAGGGTGTACATCCCGATCTTAAAGAATACCTTCAGGCTAAAAAGGAGATAAGTAGAGAGGGCCTGGAGTTAATTGTGATCAGTGTCGACAGTTCCAGAGCTATCTGGCTTGAAAAACAAAAATATTATTATGGTTTCGTTTCACAAAGAGAGATTGCCGGACAGGTAGAAATGACTTTTTTAAGCGACTCTCCACGGAATTTTGCCCATTGGTATTTAATGTTTGGGGAATATGCCGAAATAGTTGAATCAGAAGCTTTAAAAGAACAAGTCAGATCAATGATCTCAGCGATCGCAAAAAAATTATAGTACTGCTGACATAGGGCTGTCATTATCCATAGGTTTCTTTGATAAAAAAACAGAAAGACTATGATTTTGATTGAAAATTTTTTGAAAGAGCTTGAGCAGGAAGCTCAAACCACCCGTAAAATGCTTTCCAGAATTCCTGATGATCAGTTCAGTTGGAAGCCACATTTAAAAAGCATGGATATTAAAGCACTTGCAACCCATATTGCAGAACTTCCAACCTGGGTAGGCATGGCTTTGAAAACTGAGGGACTTGATTTTGCTGCTTCGCCTTATTCGCCTGTAGATGTTAATACAACTGCCGGATTGCTTGATTATTTGGAGAGTTCGCTTGCTGATGCCAGAAAAAATCTTGAAAGTGCGAGTGATGAAGATCTGAAGCCTGAATGGACACTCCGAACCGGTGATACCATTCATTTTGTATCCTCAAAGTATGATGTGATACGCATGACCTTCAGTCAGATCATTCACCACAGGGCACAGTTGGGAGTGTATCTCAGGTTATTGAATATTCCTATACCGGGAAGTTATGGTCCCAGTGCCGATGAAATGAATCTCTAAGATATGGCCGTTCTTTAGTTGAAGAACGGCCTTTCTGTTTTAAATCGTTTGTTTAAATAATTCCCGGCTCAGCTCTTTATCGATATTAATATAGCTTGGATACTTAATCAGTTTTTTCCCGATCCGGATACTGGGACGGATTTTGATATTGATGATACTTTTTTGACTGCTCCTGCTTTCTTCTGTTCCGCGCATCAGAGAGATGATCTCATTCCGGGTATTTTTGTCGGATAAGATCGAGTAAATATTGGAATTGATCATCAGAGGTACGATAGTACTTTCATTCGGGTTAATCTCTATCCGCCGTTCAGTTGTTCCGTTTGCCAGTTCCTGACCTTTAAATGAGATGATATAATCAAACTGATTAAGCTCAATGCTACCCGAACCCGGGTTGTTTATCCCCAGATTAATTCTCGCTCTGAAAGGGATGTTTTTTCTGAAAAGTCCGACTGCAAGTTCAGGCAGACTTCCCAGGTCTAAAACACCGCTCTTAATTGTCTGAGTAATATCCCTGCCTCCCAGATAAACACTGTCGGCTGATTTGATATCATATCGGCAGTTTTCCAGCAGGCTGATTTTTCTTGAAACGCCGCAGCCGGCTATAGTCAATGCGATAAAGCAAAAGAGAAGAATTTTTTTCATACACACTAAACGCTTATTTACTGCTAAAGAATACCTTTTGTTCAGTTTTTTCTGAATTATTTTTCAGAAGCACCCGGAACCTTGATTAAGTTGAGTTCTGTTATGTTGCTTGTCAGGTTTTTATCAAGACTGTAAGTAATTGCAGCCGGGGCATCACCGGTATAAATTCCATTAAGAAACTGACAATCTGCAACAGGCGACTGTACCAGAATCAATGATTTACCATCCCCTATGAGATTATTGGCGTAAATATTATTGATTTTACCTTTGACAGAATTATCCCCATAACCCCTTCCGCCTACCAATACCGTATAAGGGCTGCCTCCGTATGGTGCCGGGGTGTCGGGACGGGCTTTTGTAATGACACCGTTGATGTATACATGATGAATACTGGCTTGATCACTTGCTCTGATCGCAACCCCTGTATAGTTAGTCTGGCAGTTGGTAATAAAAATCTGTTCCGTATCGTCTTCCGGTCCGCTCCATTTAGTGGAGGTAACCTGATAGGAATTGATATCACCGTTGGAATGATAATAAGGAGCTGCATCCAGACTGGATAGTGCAATCAGATCATCGCCGTTAATCCCTGTAATATTATCAATCCTGAAATACTTACAGCCGTGGCGCAGATTGATCCCGTCTTTGTTATATACTTTAATCTGTTGTCCGTTTACCGGAATATATTCAGGGTTAATAAATCTGAGGCTCGAAAGTTCTACATTTCTGCTTCTCTCAAAACTGATGGCCCAGGCATGGGAATTTTTAATAGTAATATTTCTGAGCTTAAACCCATCAACATAGGCGATCTGTATCATATTGTTTCGCCAGTCGCCTTTTTGTTTGACACCTTCCTTACCCGCATCGCTTCCATAGCTCACTCTGCCCTTTTCATTTGTTAAGGTAAGTGTACGATAAGCATCTCCGGTAGAACGCGGATTACTGGCTCCCTTTAAAATGACCTCACCAATTCCAATAATGCTGATATCATGAATCCAGGCTGGGTTGCTGATTCCCGGGCCTACATTATCGCTTCTGAACAGATTATCCCTGCTCTGGTCTGACAATTGCATGGTGCAGTTATCCAGTATGATACTTATATTTCCCGGCAATAAAATAGCCCGGTCTATGATCCAGCTGTTTGTTCCGTTTGCATTCTGCATCGGGATTACCACTTTCCCTGTGGTTTTCTTTGCAGCGTTTACTGCAGCCTGAATCCGCTCCGTATCAGTTCCTTTAAAATCGTTCGGAGTAATGACGCGGTTTCGCGGCTCAGCATTTGCAGGCTTGTGTATATTGGGGTGACCACCGGATTTTGCAGAGCTGGATTCAGATGCAAAACCGGCCCTGGCCTGTAAAACCCACAAGTTTAATGTGATGAACAATAAGGATAATAATACTTTCATAATGCGGACGATTTTTAAAGCTGATACGATTTTAAACAATTAAACTTATTATTTTACGGATTTAATCTAATTCTGATTTTAGTTTAATGATTACTTTTTGTTAAATGCTTAGTTTTGAATTTCAAACGCAGAATTATTCTTACGATCAAATATTCCAACATGCTTAAAAATCTGATTTACTGCTCTGTATTTTTTTTAATGAATGTCTTAACCATAACCGCCTCCGCACAACAAAAGCCTTATATTTTATTAAGCGGACATACATTCAGTACCGCTAATACTGAAATCGGAACTCTTAGTATTCAGGGTACAGATGCAAAATTTAAGATCAGTGGCGAAAACGCTTCAGTTTTCAGATTGAAGAAAAATAAATTATCCATCCGTAAACAGGCACTTTCTTCAGAACCTAAATGGTACGATCTGACCGTCATTGCCGAAACAGCCTCCGGATCAGCGCAGGAAACATTCAGAATTCTGAAAGATGAGTTTCACCGGAATACAGTAGTAGCACATCGCGGGGCATGGAAGCATACCGGTGCAGCTGAGAATTCAATTTCAGCACTGCAGCATGCCGTGCGTCTGGGCTGTCAGGGTTCTGAGTTTGATGTTCACATGACGCAGGATTCAGCTCTCATCGTTAATCATGATCCTTCATTTAAGGGGAAGGTAATTTATAGTACTCCCTTTGCTGAACTCAAACAGCTTAAGCTTTCAAACGGAGAAAATATGCCTAGTCTGGAGGAATACCTGACAGAAGGTATGAAGCAGAATACCACTAAACTTGTGCTGGAGTTAAAACCAACAATCAATAAAGAACGTGCAATTCAAAGTGCACGCAAAACATATGACATGGTCAGAGCCATGAAGGCGCAGGCATGGATTGATTATATCAGTTTTGATTACAATATCTGTCAGGAATTAATGCGTATTGATCCTAACGTACGTGTGGCATATCTGAATGGAGATAAATCTCCTGAGGTACTGGCAGCAGATAAGCTATGGGGTCTGGATTATAACCAGAGTGTATTTCAAAAAAATCCTTCCTGGATCGCTTCAGCAAAGGAGAAGGGATTGACTATTAATGCATGGACGGTGAATGATCCGAAATTACTGCAATGGTTTATTGATCAGAAGATTGATTTTATTACCACCAATGAGCCTGAGCTGCTTTTGAAGATGATTGGGAAATAACATTAGAATTACGAATTACGAATTACGAATTACGAATTACGAATTACGAATTACGAATTACGAATTACGAATTACGAATTACTTTTGCTTATTGACTCCATTAATTTAGGGATCAGTTTTAATTGACTCATACTAATAATCAGCTAAATAGCCTTAAAATTCAATAGGCTGCCGGGAATAATTCCTTTTATATAACTTTGCAGCTTGACAAAGAAGATAGAAAAAGGACAGACCCTTGTTTACAAGCTGATTGCTTTGTTTGCTTTAATGAGGAGTTCATTCGCTCTGTTAAAGCTGAATGACCCATTGCGTATGGGTGCTGCAACAGCCTTTTTCACAACTTTTGCCCTGCCTCCAATCCTGATTATTTTCACTCAGTTTTTTCGTTTTATAGTTGATCCCAATAAACTTAGTTCTGAACTGATTCACAGACTTGGTCATGTTCTGGGTACCAGCAGTGCGCATCAGGTGGAGGGGGTACTGGAAGCGGTCAGCGGACTGAATCAAAGCTGGTATATTACCGTGTTTGGATTTGTTTTTTTAATGTTCGTTGCCACAACTCTTTTTGATGTGATAAAGAATTCACTGGGGCAGATCTGGGACATCAGGGTAAGACCTGAAATGGGTTTTGTTTTTAAGTTAAAATACCGCCTTCATTCGCTCGTTATTATTTTCCTTGCAGGACTTTTATTTCTTGCAGGAATGTTTTTTGAAGGGATTCAAAGCCTGCTTGGCGAATCAATTGATCAACTATGGGGTGGCGGAGGTTGGTTTTTCAACCGTTTATCAAATGAAATCGTATTTGTAAGTGCAGTAACCATCTGGCTTGCTTTTTTATTCAGATTTCTAACTATCGGACGACCGCGTTGGGATATCGCCTTTGGGGGCGGATTCTTTACCGCAGTTCTGTTTACAATCGGAAAGTGGGTACTGGGCTATCTTCTGATCAGCAGTAATATCGGCCTGATTTACGGTCCTTCAGGCTCAATGGTTCTGATCATGCTTTTCGTATTTTATTCTGCCATGATACTTTATTATGGCGGGTGTTTTGTAAAAGTTCTGAGCGATACACACGACAAGCCTATCCGTCCGGTGAAAGAAGCTTTTGAGATTGAGATGCTGGAGAAAAATAAAGATTAGCCGGCTGTTTTTCTTCGGATAAAACGGAGGCTTTCCTATCTTTAATTCTATATTCTGATGCGTATGGAAAATCTAAAACCTTCGCCTCTGAACATCGATCAGTATATTGCTCTTTATCCTGCCCATGTTCAGAACATTCTCCAAAAGGTGAGAGCCGAAATCAGCCGCACCGCTCCGGATGCGGAAGAAGCAATCAATTACGGGATTCCAACCTTTAAGCTGAGAGGAAATCTGGTACATTTTGCGGCATTTAAAAACCATATCGGATTTTATCCCGGATCGCATGCCATTGAAGTTTTCAAAGATGAGATTTCTGCCTATCCTCTTTCTAAAGGAACCATCAGATTTCCATTATCAGATGAAATTCCTTATGATCTGATCAGGAAGATCACAAGTTTCAGGGTCAGCGAAAACCTGTCGAAGGTTAAGGAGAAGAAATAGTAGTTCTCTCGTATTCAATTCATTATTTTATCTGCCGGTTTCTGCATAATATTACCATCCTGCAGAATTTTCAACTTTGAATTAATATTTCCTTATTATATTCACCGGTTAAATTTTAATTGAGTATGATTATAAATTCAAAATTTTCATCTGCAATGTTTAAGATCCTGTTTGCGGCTCTTATTTTTTGCAATGTGAAGTTCGCGCTGGGACAGAGTGTAACAGAGCTTTCTCTAACTGACCTCAGCTTCTTTAAAAGTCCATCGTCAAGCTGGCAGATCGCAGGCTCTGTTCGTGCAGATCTGAATAAACCCAATTTTCTGAATATAGAGCCCGGAAGCGGCATACTTCTGAATAATCCCGATAAAAAGAATAAGGGTGAAGATCTGTATACGAAGTCGGAGTATGGTGATATGGATCTTGAGCTTGAATATCTGATGGCTTCTGAATCCAATTCGGGGATCTATTTGCAGGGCCGCTATGAAATTCAGCTGATTGATACATGGGGAGCAGTAAATATAAGATCCGGCAGCAATGGTGGAATTTACGAACGTTGGGATGATTCGAAACCTGATGGTCAGAAAGGGTATCTGGGTTATGCCCCAAGACAAAACGCAAGTCGCGCACCCGGATTATGGCAGAAAATGAAAATTTCTTTCAAAGCCCCTCGATTTGATGCCTCCGGTAAAAAGACAGCCAATGCAGTTATATTAAAGGTTGAACTGAACGGAGTGCTTATTCATGATCATGTTGAGCTGAGCGGTCCTACCCGTGGAGCGGTTAGTACCACTGAAGTTACATCAGGCCCAATCCGTATTCAGGGAGATCATGGTGCGGTAGCTTTCAGAAATATTAAAATTACCGGTTTTGAGAAGGAAAGACCGGCTGAAACTGTCGCCCCTGCAGGGAATACCGTTGATCCGATTCATATTGAGGCTACAGAAACCCGTATTCTCAGAAGTTTTATGGATCTGCCGGGTTCACCACGGGTGGTTCATGCGGTTTCTGTAGGAAGTCCTGAAAAGGTTCATTACACTTATGATATGGATAATGCGATGCTTATCCAGGTTTGGAGAGGAGAATTCCTGAACGCAACACCGATGTGGCATGATCGTGGCGACGGGTCTTCAAGGCCTCTGGGAACGGTTCAGCGTTTCGGAAAACCGGTTCAGACGATTGCTAAACTTAATAATGCTCAGGATAGCTGGATAAGCGATACTGCAGGTACCGGATACCGTCCGAAAGGATATGTGCTGGATGCCGAAGGAAGACCAACTTTCAAATACCTCACTTATGGACTCATGGTAACTGATGCGATCAGATTACTGGAAAAAGGACAGGGAATCAGCCGTCAGATCAGTCTGTCAGAGCAGGCAAATGGATTGTATGTCCGTCTGGCTGAAGCTGCCAGCATCGTTGAAGCCGCTGAAGGCTTGTATCTGATCGACGATCAGTCTTATTATCTGCGTTTGGATAATACAGGAGGATCAAAGCCTGTGATCCGAAATCAAAATGGCCGGAAAGAATTGATTATTCCTGTTGCAAAGAGTTTAAGCTATTCAATTTTATTCTGATTCTGATATGAGAAATTTTAAAAATATAATTAGTTCAATTATTCTTGGAACACTACTTTCTGGTTCTTTTGCTGCCTCGGCGCAGGAGACACCTAAAGAGGAAGATTTTTTCAAGATCATGAAGGTTGCCACTCCTGAAGGGATTATTCTTGAGGTGGGCGGATTGGTGAGTTTACCGAATGGTGATCTGGGAATTTCTACCCGTCGCGGAGATGTTTTCATTGTTGAGAACCCGACCAGCAGAACACCTTACTTCAGAAAATTCGCTTCAGGAATGCATGAGGTATTGGGACTGGCTTATAAAGATGGTGCTTTTTATTGCGCTCAAAGAGGTGAACTGACCAAACTGGTGGATACCAATCTGGATGGCAAAGCTGACGTTTATGAGACGGTGTATTCATGGCCTCTTTCTGGTCATTACCACGAATATAGCTTTGGTCCGAAAATCGCACCTGACGGCTCATTTTTTGTTACAGCAAACGTTGCATTCGGTAGCCAGGAATGGTGGAGAGGTGAAAGCCGTGTGCCATGGAGAGGATGGGCTATGCGTATCAGCGAAGACGGAAAGATGGAACCATGGGCAACCGGAATGCGCTCTCCTGCAGGTCTCGGCTTTTTAAATAATGAGCTGTTTTACACTGATAATCAGGGCGACTGGATGGGGTCTGGCGCTTTATGGAAAATTGAAAAGGGTGATTTTATGGGACATCCTGCCGGATTGGTATGGACGGGAATGCCTAATTCACCTTTGAAGTTGACAGAGCCTTACTTTAATTCTAAAATCGATCCGCGTAAGGTGAAAGATGCGAACGGCAAGTACATCAAACCTGAAAATGTTGTCAACGAGCAATTTAAGACTCTTTTCGATATGAAGAAGGAGTTTCCTGCGCTTCGTTTACCATCCGTATGGCTTCCGTACGGAATTCTGGGTATTTCTAATTCTGAGCCCATTACTATCCCTAAGGGCCATTTTGGTCCTTTTGAGGGACAGATTCTGGTAGGAGATCAGGGAATGAGTATGTTGTCGCGGGTATTCATGGAAAAGGTGAATGGTGAATATCAGGGTGCATCCTTCGTGTTTAAAACCGGTTTCAGATCCGGAGTATTAAGAATGTCCTGGGCACGTGATGGTTCTCTGTTTATTGGCGAAACCAACCGGGGATGGGGTTCAGCAGGTGAGGCCAATGAGGGCCTGGAACGTTTGGTCTGGAATAACAAGATGCCATTTGAGATGAAAGCAGTCAGGGCAATGCCTGATGGTTTTGAGATTGAATTTACTCAGCCTGTTGATCCTAAATCTGCTCAGGATCTGGCATCTTATTCTGTAGAAAGTTATATCTATAAATATCAGCCGGTTTATGGAAGCCCACCTGTGAATGTAGAGAAATGCACGGTGAAGGGTGTCAAACTTTCTGCTGACGGACTTAAAGCCAGAATTATAGTAGACAATCTTCGGAGATATTATATCCATACCATCAGACTGGATGGCATTCGTGAAAGGGATAATTTTTACTCACTGGTTCATCCGACAGCTTATTATACCCTGAATAATATTCCTCAGGGCGAAAAGCTATCCATGTCTGATGTGAGTACTAAAAATTCTGCAGTTGCATTGAAAACCCCGGCTCAGACAAATCTGGTAAAAAAGCCGGTTGCTCAGACACAACCCGTTAAAGCGCCAACTTTTAATGATGTCAAGGCAATGATGACAAGCTATACTTGCTTATCCTGCCATAATCCGGATAGAAAGCTGGTAGGACCTGCATTTAAAGATGTTGCAAAGAGAAATTACAGCGCTGAGAAGATTGTACAGCTTATTCATAATCCCAAACCTGAGAACTGGCCTGATTATCCAACTCCAATGCCACCGATGCCTCAGGTTAAAAGGGAAGATGCACTGAAAATAGCGGCTTATATCAATTCATTAAAATAGAGAAGAAATGATTTTAAGCCAGTAGTATTGTTTCTGTCAGTAAAGCTACTGCAATACCTGTTTTAACGGAAGTCCCTACTTTTGGCACAGACTGGTAGCCATTGCAACAGGTTTGAGTAAGGTGGGACAGTGCTTTTTACATATCAAAAAAGGTTAAAAACAAATAAAGCATGCTCCAAAATGAGCATGCTTTATTTGTTTGCGCCTATTCCTAATGTAGCATAAAGGATTAGAGGCTATTAAACAAACTTTAAAAAAATTTAAAAATTCATTTACTCTTCATCTTGCCTTTCAATCTTTGAGTATCATTTACCATTATTAATAAATTACAGAGCTATGAAAACAAGAATTTTATTCGCCGCATTGATTGTAGTTTCAGTCTCGGCTTATTCTCAGACTAAAGAAAACACAAACACAAAAAATGAGCATGGTACAGAAGTTAATTCTGTTGCAAAGGTTCAGGGAGATGCTACCGCTCATGGAGAAAATGTAAGTACAGTAGCTTCATCTAAAGCTCAGGGTTCTGCAGAGCAGAATAATGGCCTTTTGCATAGAAAAAGGAAAGAAGGCAAGTCTGATAAACCGGAAATGGAAGGTTCTAAAGCCGGTACCCACAGACAGGGAATGTCAGGAGCAGATGCTCATAAAGGCACAGGAATTGACGCAGGTACCAGAACCGGTGTTCAAAAAGGTACCGGAATAAGTGCAGGTGCCAGAACCGGTGTTCAGGGGAAAATCAGCCGACCAGGTATCCGAACTAATATCCGGGTAAATGCCGGAATTCGGGGCTTATAAGGCTTCTATCATATAAATACCTTTACAGAATGACGGTTTGCCTCTTATGAGGCAAACTTTCATTATTTTTACATTCAATGAAATCATTATTTAATCTCCGTACATTTCTGATGTTTGCTTTGGCAGGCATTTTTCCTGTATTGCTTTTTGCAAGGGAAAAGGAAATTTATGCGAGACCACAAAATGATTTGATTTTCAGGGAAGGTATTGATGTAGTTCCTGATTCTATTCCCCTGAAGCGAAATAGTCCTGAGAAAACAGACCAGGAGAACCTGCGTGATAATCGCAGAGGAGCCGATGGCATCAGAGATGAAAATCAAAGACCGGGGGGAGTTGATCGCTTAGGCCCCAGATCAGGAATTAAGCAGGTTCCCCGTTCTATCCCCAAAATTAAACCTCAGGCGGTAAGAGATCGTATTCCAATCCGGAGGCTACCGATGAAAATCCCGAGAAAAGGGTTCGGAGGCTTTCATATACAGTGATTTTAGAAGAATTTCATGATAAAAGTATACTTTTCATTGTTCTTGTCTTTGTTTCTGACTGCTCAGGTCATTGCAAATACAAGTTCTGACTCAACCCAGACTAAACGTTCAACACTTACTCTTGCTGCTATTTATGGTAATAATGCAAATTATTACGGACAGACAGCGGAGCAACGTTTACCCTATATTCTGACTAATGCCTCCTATCGTTTAAAGGGAGGCTTATATTTTTCGGCAGGGTCATATAAACTTCTCAATGTGAGTGGATCAGCAATATCTGAGTTTGATCTTTCAACCGGATATGAATTTAATTTCTCCAAGAAGTTTAGCGGAGCAGCCGGATATTCCCGGTCTTTTTTCGCAAAGAACTCTCCTCTGCTTCAGGCTGCCAACGAAAATACATTGAGCGCCTCATTAGCATATGACTTCAATGTTTTTAAAACAGGATTGAACAGTTATTATGCTTTCGGGAGCCAGAATGATTTTTTTATGTCTTTTGTTGCTTCCAGAACACTGAATCTGGGAAGCCTTGGCAGCAAAGATTTTATCACTCTTGATCCTGGCTTTGAAATAGTGGGCGGAACTCTTCATTATCTGGAAGAATATATTGTAAGGCGCGACCGACAGGGCTTAGGAATGCTTCCTCCGGGTCCGTTGAATCCATACAGAGATCAGTATTATACCATGACAAGAAATGCAAGCAGTTTTGATTTGCTCTCGTATAATGCAAATCTGGCACTGGGTTATAACCGAAGTAATTATCTGATCGAAACATCGATGCAGCTGACTGCCCTGGGAAAGAATGTTTCGGATACGGGAACCAGAACCCGATCCTTCTTTAATTTGAGTTTTTATTATCAGTTCTGATTTGAAAGTATTACTGATCGAAGACGAAAAGACGCTGGCTTATGAAGTTGAGGCGTTCCTGAAAAAAGCATTTTATATTTGCGATCTGGCTCATACAGCCGCTAAAGGATTGGAAATGTTAGGTGTTAATCCCTATGATTTTATCCTTCTGGATCTGGGATTACCGGATAAAGATGGTTTAAAGGTACTTCAGGAAGCAAAAAAATTAAACCCTGATGCGGCTTATATCATATTAACTGCCCGCGGGAATATTGAGGATCGTATTCTGGGACTGGATCTGGGGGCCGATGATTATTTGCCCAAACCCTTTTCACTACTGGAGCTGCAATCCCGTATGCAGGCTATCTCCCGCCGAAAATTTAATGTCAGTACGCAGGAAATCCCTTTGGGTGAATTTATGATTGATCTGCAGAAGCGGATTGTTTCGCATCAGGGTACTGAAATAGAACTGACCAGAAAGGAATACGATCTGCTCAGCTATCTGCTGCTTCATAAAAACCGGGTTTTAACCCGTATGCAACTCAGTGAGCATATCTGGGGTACATTTGCTGATGATGATTATGATTCTAATTACATCGATGTGCACATCAAGAATATCCGCAAAAAACTGAGCGTTTACGGTCCTGTTGAATGGCTCGAAACAGTCAGAGGTGTAGGTTATAAAATCAGAAAACAATAGTGAAATTAAACAGCAAGCTTACATTATTCATCACCCTGTCAAAGCTTGCTATTGTTTTGCTTTTCGTACTTACCTTGCCTTATCTGACCGGTAGAATAGCCAGAACGTATACTGATTACTATCTTCAGCAACAGAAGGAAAAGGTTCTGGAGGTAGTGGCCAGAAACGGGGTGGAATCTTACTTACAGGGCGAAGCCAGCTATGGTAGTTATACCATGCTGAAGGAAGAATATATTTCCCTGGAGCCGGTAGAAGAAGGCTTTACCCTCGATACTATTTACACGGATGAACGTATTATAGAGCAGGATACCCTGAATTACCGGGTACTTACTCATGTATTTGCGGCAGGAAAGGGCAGCTATCTGATGGAAGTTGGTAAAACAGTTGAAACAATCGACCAGTATAACCGTCCGCTGCAGCGAATAGCAACCTATGTGCTTCTGGGTTTGATTCTGATTACTCTGATGATCGACCTTTTTTATACCCGGTTCCTGCTCAAACCTCTGGGAGAGATTATTCGCACCAAAATCAGCAACAGAAAATTTCCCTTCAACGATAACTCTGAGCCGGTAAATACCAGTACCAGCGATTTCCGTTTTCTCGACCAATCCCTGATTTCATTAATGAATCAGATTAACGATGCATTTGAAAAAGAACGGGAGTTTACAGCGAATGCTTCTCATGAACTGATGACCCCAATCGGGATACTTCAGAACAAGATAGAAAACCTGATGGGCGAACCGGAGGTCTCTGAACTTGTTCAGGACCGGCTGATCGGAATGCAGCGAACCCTGAACCGCTTGAAGCGGATAGTTCATTCCCTGCTGCTGATTTCGAGGATCGATAACGATCAGTTCAGTAAGAAGGACATGGTTTCTGTGACTGAACTCTTCGGAGATGTAATTGAAGAAATCAGTCATCGCCTTTCAGAAAAGCAGATCAGCCTGAATGTAAATCTTTCTGAGGATATTGAACTTCAGAATGTCAACAGGGATCTTTTATTTCAAATGGTTTATAATCTGCTTAACAATGCGATAAGATATAATAAGCCCGAAGGGAAAATCCATATTTCCGATCGTATTCCTGAAAACGGAACATATGAAATTGATATTGAAGATACAGGTGTGGGTATTCCTCAGGAAGAAATAGCCACTATATTTAACCGTTTCAAAAAGGCAAACAATTCAGAAGAAGAGGCAGGCTATGGTCTGGGCCTGTCCATTGTAAAAAGTATATCCGATTATCATCAGATTACTATCCGCGTGGAATCAGAGCTTTCAAAGGGTACCAGATTCACTCTGATCTTTCCTTCAGTAATTTTGAAGAGCCATTAATCAGCAATTCCCGCCCCTTTTCTCTTTTTTTCATTTTCTGTGTAACCAATTTTCAGGTGCGTCGTCTTAATTACGAATACAGAATTTAAAACCTAAATCAGCAATCAGATTTCCTGTTTTGAAGCAAGGACTGTGTAAATGGCCCTAAGGAAAACTATTGCCCGGATTTTTCAAGTTTAAGAAATGAGAAAGCAATACTTACTACTAATACTCCTGATATGCACCCTGATTTGTCCGCTTATCAGTAATGCACAAAATAAAATAATTGGTTCAAGTGTTGGCGGAACCGTACTGGATCAGGAAAAGAAAGCACTTGATTTTGCGACGATAAGTCTTTTAAAAGCAAAAGACTCCACGCTTATACGTACGGCAGTAAGCGATCTGGAAGGAAATTTTATCATTAAGGATCTTCCCTCCGGAGAGTATATCCTAACAGCGAGTATGGTAGGTTTTGTTAAAAGTGTAACTAAGCCATTCAGCATCAGTGAGGCAAATCCGGTGAAGAACTTTTCAGAGATTATTGTGGCTAAAGACAGTAAAATGCTGGGTGAAGTAACCGTAAAAGCTATTAAGCCATTGGTTGAGCGTAAAATTGACAGAACAGTGTTGAATGTTGAGAACAGCATTGCATCAACAGGTTCTACAGCGCTGGAAGTTCTTCAGACTGCTCCGGGTGTTACTGTTGATCAGAACGACAATATTGCCATGCAGGGAAAACAGGGAGTTTTAGTCATGATTGATGGAAAACAAACGTATATGAGTAATGCTGATGTTGCCAATTTACTCCGGAATATGCCCGGTTCTCAGATTGAAACCATTGAACTGATCACTAATCCTTCCTCAAAATATGATGCGGCAGGAAATTCAGGAATTATTAATATCAGAACAAAGAAAAATAATACCATTGGTACGAACGGTACATTCACTGCAGGTGCGGGTTATGGCGACAATTACCGCGCAAACGGTGGAATCAGCTTAAACCACAGAAATAAGGGGATTAATGTGTTTGGCAATTATAATTTTGCCAGTATGAACCGGGGTCAGTATATGATTATTGACCGTGAAGTTTCAAATTCCAGTGTGAAAACCTTTTTCGGGCAGGAGGGAGGTTTTCTGAGAAAAAATGATAATAATAATTTCAAGGCAGGACTCGACCTTTTCCTGAATAAGAACAATACTATTGGCTTATTGGTTAATGGGTATCATAATGCAGGAAATGAACTTTATAACAATACCACACTGATTGGACGTTCATTTTCACAGCCTGATTCTTCAGTAATTGCTATCAATGATGGTAACAGCCGTTACAAAAACATAGCTTATAATCTGAATTATAAAGCAGTACTGGATACAGCCGGTAAAGAACTTTCTTTTGATCTTGATTATTCACGTTATAATGGCAATGAAAAGACCCTGTACGATAACCATTTTGTAAACTTTAACGGTCCTGATAAAGATCCGAGTTATATCAAAAACAGTACTCCATCTTTCATCAACATCAAAGCCTTAAAAATTGATTATGTGATGCCACTGAATAAGACCATGAAATTTGAGAGCGGTTTGAAGAGCAGTATTGTTAAAACAGATAATGATTTCAGGTTTGAGCAGCTGAACGGGGGGATCTGGGAAAATGATGTCAGAAAAAGCAATCAGTTTGTATACGATGAAAACGTGAATGCAGCCTATATGAACCTGAATAAGCAATTTAAATCTGCAAGTATTCAGATGGGTTTAAGAGCAGAACAAACCAATTCCAAAGGCAATTCTGTTACAACCGGCAAGAAGGTAGATCGTAGTTATATTAATTTCTTCCCGAGTATATTTTTAAACCAGACTGTGGCGAAGGATCATGATCTTGGACTTTCATACAGCCGTCGTATCGACCGCCCGAGTTATGATGCTTTGAATCCTTTCATTTTCTACCTTGATCAGTATACCTATAATCAGGGAAATCCCTTCCTGAATCCGCAGTACACCAATAATTTCGAGTTCAGCTATAATTACAAAAAGACCTATAACCTGTCGATGAATTACAGCCTGACGAAAGACGTGATTTCGCAGGTTCTTTTACCGGATACAGCAAAGAAGGCTTTATTTCAAACCAACGAGAACCTGGATAAGCAGATCAATTATGGTTTGACCCTGAACGCTCCGGTATCCTTAAGCAAATGGTGGAGCAGCAGCAATAGTGTCCTTTTGTTCTATCTTGGATTTCGTGCATCGGATTTACGCGGACAGGAGCTGAACAATGGTAAACTGGCATGGCAGTTCAATTCTCAGCATAAAATAACAGTCAATAAAACCCTGACTGCCGAAATCATGGCTGATTACAGATCATCCATACAATATACTACCTTAAATATCAGTCCGCAGTACGGCATTGATCTTGGATTAAGTCAATCGCTGATGAATAAAAAGCTCAATATTAAGCTGGCTTTAAGTGATGCTTTTAATACCCGTAAGCAAACCATCACAAGTGCGTATACAGGATTGAACTATAATCTGGTTCAGAAAAATGAAACCCGTATCGGCCGCGTTAGTTTAACTTATCGCTTTGGAAAAAGTGAAATTAAACCTGAGCGCCGTCGGTCAACAGGTCTGGAAGATGAACAAAGAAGAATGAAAAATTAATTTTTAACCGGTTTAATAGGACTCTGATTCAGGGGGTTATCCGGAATAAAAAATAAGCTGTAACAAACTCCCGGTAATTACGTCTTATATAGGATTGAAAATAGTAAAATTCATACCTCTTGTTTTTATGCGATTTTGAGTAGAGGAAGATTGGTTTTATTTGGTTGGTTTAAGTTAAAGCCCGGAGCATATCCGGGCTTTTCTTTATAAGAGGTCTTTCAGTACTACCCAAACATTTTCGGCCAGTATTTTATGTCCTTCGGGTGTTGGATGAATACCATCGTTCTGATTGAGTTCCGGTACACCGCCCACCTTATCCAGCAGGAATGGAACCAGAGCCATATTGTTCTCCTTTGCGAGTTCGGCAAAAATTACCCTGAACTCCGAAGCATATTTACTTCCCATGTTTGGTGGAACTTCCATTCCGGTCATGAGCAGTTTGGCTTCCGGATATTTGGCCTTTACCTGATCCACTATGCTTTGCAAATTCTTCCTGGTTTCACTTACCGGAATTCCTCTGAGACCATCATTTGCTCCAAGTTCCAGAACAAAAATATCCACCCTCTGCTTTAAAATCCAACCGATGCGGGCTTTCCCGGCAGCAGTGGTTTCTCCGCTCAGTCCGGCATTGGTTATATAATAGGGAAGCTTAAGCGAATCAATTTTATTCCCGATTATCGCCGGAAATGCCTCTCCGGGTTCAACACCCAATCCTGCAGTAAGGCTATTGCCGAAAAAGAGAATGTTTTTCTTTTCAGCCTTGGCCTGAGTACTCAGACTATCGGCAGATTTACCCCGTAATTTTTTAGTGTCACCGTTTCCGCAGGCGGTAAGAATCGTTATCAGAAATAGCAGACTGTATATTTTCGATTTCAGCATATGGTTTGATCTATGAAAAACCGAAAATACTGTTTTAGGGTTTTGTTTCCTACAGGGATTTTGGATGATGCATCATATGCTGTTAGACAGCAATATTATATCGAACTCAATCAATTAAATCTATGGACAGGAATATTATTATTTAGTAGGCCACTTTTACCGTAAACCCAATCCCAAATATCCCTACTTTCTGCCAGTCAGCCTGACTCGTTTCCCGTGCAATGAGCGCTCCTTTGAAAAGGCTTCCTGAAAACATGATTGTACCGGATGCACTTTCAATCCATTCCAGACTGACAAAAAAATCGTCTTCCGCCACGATATTGTAATCACTTAAATCAACAACCAATTTTCCACCCTGAACCGGAGCACTTACAATGATGTTTTTATCCTGAATAAGCTTGTCGGGAAGCCCGTTTTTCAAGCTGTAAAAGTTTAATCTCAGTTTTACCGGCTTATTGTCTTTGGAAACCACAGAAGCCGTAAAGGATTTGATAAAGGTAGGGCCCTTTTTAATTTTAATCACAATCCCGACTTCGTTACCCAGCTTGTTGCTGGTAAAACCGGTCGTTGTACTTTGAGATTCAGTAGGGTTTCCCAGCACTTTTTCTTTCAGTTCTTTGCCTGATACAATTACATCCGGTAAAATGAACGAAGATGTCTGCATGATAATTTCCCCGTCTGCCAGCTGTCTGACAAAATCGGAAACCGTAAAAAGCTGTGGAACATAGCCAAGCATGGAAACCCGTACAGTATCCCCTGCATTTGCTTTCGGAATAGTGAGTTTGAACCTTCCTGCATTATTGCTGACCGTACCGATATTTTTGCCAACTACACCAATATTTACATAAGATATTGGATTACCCGAACCGGCTTCCTTAACAACACCTTCAGCAATGATTTGGGCAGAAAGAGATTGGCTGATCCATGTAAACAGAATCAGAAGGACTGGAGTTTTCATTTGTGTTTTGTTTCGATACGGTTCAAATGTATTGCTTTAGAATAGAGCTTCCAATTGCTGCCCCATTGAGCTCTCTGCTTTAAGTCCGGGGAAATTAACTATAAAGAAAATTCGGGTAAGTCGTGGGAGGGTATTGATTTTTGTGCAGAAGAACCCTTATCCTATAAGCTCATATTTGATACTATTATAATTATGAGTTTTATGATATAATTTAGCTTGCTGATCAGACCCTTGTTTCTCCGTGATCTGCAATCTTCAGAGAAAGAAGCCGGGTCAGGAAATTGGAATTTTTTGGGGAGTTCAGCTAATTTTATACGAGACTTATATCCATGAAATTATTTTTCGATTTCAGGCTAAAATAAAGCCGGCAGAGGCAAGATTTCATTTTGGACGATGAAGAGTTGCATGAAATGTGAAATGCCGGCAGAGCGTTTTATTTGTGCCTTAAAACAAAACGTTGCGTTTCCGGAGAGTTTGTTCGGGAAAAGCTCAGTTTTGTTCGTACAGCTTACTTAAAAAGCAGTTTTTCTTCATTTTCTTCGGGAAAATGTTCCATTTCTTCGGGTCCGCTTCGACTGTTGTTCGAGTCGTGTTCGAGTCGTGTTCGGGTGAGCTTCGGGTCAGGTTCGACTCTGCTTCGTGACTGCTTCCTGACAGGTTCGTGACAGCTTCGACCGGGCTTCGGCGGGAGGTAAAGGTCACCCGAACAAAGCCCGAATGTTTGACAAATCTGTCAGAGACTAAAGACAAATCAGAGGCCCTTCATAGTAGTAAACCGATCGAAAACCTCTGCAAAAACTGCAGTAAAATTTTCGTTTAAATTAAATTAAGATGAGTTCGATTCTCTCAATTCCGCAAACGGCCTAACAAATAGATAATAACTTTAATAATGGGCATTTGGAACAAGTTGATAATCAATTGTATATAGAACGTTATATAGAATATTAGATTATAAAAAATAATATTTAACCACATAGATTGAATTTATTATGCTTTTAAGGAGGCATAGATTGAGAATCACATAGATTGAAGCGAAGCTTCAAGGCTATCTGTTCTACAATATAGGCTAAAAGCAATAAAAAGCTATGTTTCTATGTGGTTTTAAAATATTATATCAAGTTCACATTAAATCATTGATTTGTAAACCCTGCTGATTCCGAACTTCAGTTTAAGGTAAAAGCATTTGTTTTTTTCTGAATGCTCTGGAACGGTCAAAATAGGTATCCAGAAGTTCAATATCGAATTCCTTAACCATCTGTTGGGCACTTATGGCTTTATCCTCACTGGTAATCAGTACTGAACCCACTTTCCCGGGATCATGAATACTGACCCCATCTCCATATTTCGTCTTTAACTTCCTCAGCTTTTCCCAGTTATAATCCAGATGTGCTAATTTATAATCCAGGTTAATAGTGGCCAGTGTGTAATTAAAATAATTGGTACTGCTTGCTATAATCTCTCCCATAGGGTTAATTACTTCCGAGGGTAATTGTACCGTTCCAATGGCACTTACAAAATAGGAGCGGTTGGAATAGGCCCATTGATTCTGCATCAGTCCGCCATGATAAAGTGAAGAAAAGATGATGATATCAGGTTGCAGTTTGGAATATTTTACACGCAATTCATCATAATTTAAATCAAAACATATAGCCATTCCAACTGTGCCGAAATCACATTGAAAAACCGGGGTCTGATCGCCGGGGATAACCCCCTGTTCCATTTCAGAAATAGTCGGGAAGTTCTTATGATAGGTTCCTGCTATTTTCCCTGTCCTGTCCAGTAAAATCACGGAATTACGGAGGCCTCTGTCGGCTTCATGTAATGATCCAAAGGCAATATAACAATTGTTCTCCCGCGCTATTTTGGCAAAAAAGTCCGAAAGCCTGTTTTTTCTTGTTTCAAGATATGTTCTTTGTTCTGAGCTGTTCAAGCCAACCGGTACATCGCATACTTCAGGCAATACAATCAAATCCAGTTTGGATTTAAGAACCTGATTAAGCTGGCCCTGCCAGAAACTGATCATTTGTTCTACTAAAACCTCCGGCGACTGATTTTTATTGATGGAAGGGGAAGCCCCGATTGTTGCTATTTTTACCGGTTTGGAGGCCTGAGCTATCGGCATCAAAAATAAGAACAGCATCAGGCTGGCGATGGTAAGTTTTAACTGAGTTTTCATAAGGTTGGTTTTATTATGTTTTATAAATGAACGATGCGGAACATTTAAAATACCCTCTTGTTCCTGCATTTAATTCATTCTATTTCAGCAGGTTTCAATCAGGATTTGTAATACAATATACAACTTTAGGGGAAAAATTAGAATAGAGTGCTATTGACAATTGTCGGTATAGTTAAGGGTGGGTAGCATTTATATGAAGTTTGAGCATTTGCATTATTCTTAAACTCCCTTTAAAATAAGAATTTTCTTATTCTGGATTTACAGGTGGAATTCGGAACAAAGAGTTAGTGACTATGAGTGGCTTACTTATACCCTAACAATTGAAATCCTATAGTTGCCATAATTTATAGAGCGAAGCCACAGTAAAATTCAGACGATTAGTAGTAGAAAATTTACTATTTTAAATAGGTTTTATGAATCTTGTCTTCAAAAGTCAATATCCCGTTTTTGTAAATACTACACCTGATTAATCAACTTATAAAATTAAATTTGAATGAATTTGAGCAAAATTTGAATGAGTAAGGTTTACCAACTATTTAAAGCAATAAGAGGTGATTAACATAAATCTAGGTGAAGACTCCATACTGACAGACTTTTCAGGTTTTCGGCAGCTTTTAAAGTTTTATGAAACCTGTCGCAAATATGAAGGTACTACTGTTGGAATTAGGCTTGATGATATCAGATGGATAGACGGCAACATTTGTGCATTTCTGGGAGCATTGTTATACCGTCTTAACAAGGAAAATCAATTATTGTTTTCAATAGACGCTAAACAGGTTTCTGAAAAGTGTGGAATCTTATTTCACAATAATTTCATTCAAGTGGAACAGAATCTTGATCAGTATCAAAAGAAGACCTGTATTCCTTATCAGGGGTTCTTCCCAAAACAAAAGGATGAGTTTATACATTATCTGCAAAATGAATTGCTTGTTCACTCTGCGATGCCTAAGTTCTCAGAAGAAACGAAAGAAAAATTGATAGATGATCTTACTGAAGTATATGCAAACATAGATAAACATGCTGAAACGGGAGACCCCTTTTTTGTATGTGGACAGCATTACCCACAGCAGCAAAAAATTCATTTTACAATCTGTGATTTGGGTGTAGGTTTTTATAAAAAAATTAAAGAATGCAAGCCGGATATAATAAATTCAGATGGAGACTCAATTCTATGGGCTATTGAAGGAAACAGCACTAAACCTGATGCACCGGGTGGAAGTGGGTTGAAAAACCTTCACAGCTATTTAAATGAGAATCATGGAGGACTTCAGATCTATACAGGAGAAGCCGGGTGGTGTAGTAAAACGATGAAATCGGGATCTATTTATCCAAATGGGGTGGCTAATCTGAGAAATACCTTCAAGGGTTCTGTAATAAATTTGGAGTTCAACAAAAAATCATTAATTTCAGGAAAGTTTTAAGATATGGTATTTAAACGTACCTTTGTCCCCCTGAAAACATTCTGCTATAATTTTCGTTATTACATTGAAAAACAAATTCTTAAAAATGAAAATTAGTGTTATAGATATTCTGAATAGCTCTAATGCCTCTCTTCACGATGATGGTATTAAAGTATATAACGAAATAAGAAGGAATTTCAATTCTTCTCAAAAGGAAGAGGTGGAAGTAGACTTTTCTGACATTAAACGTTGCTCTACTTTATTTCTTAATGCTTCATTTGGTAAATTGTTAGCCGATTTTGGAGAAGAAGAAGTTAAAAAATATATCCATCCGGTTAGCTATACACATATTTTGAATTTTACGCATAAGTATAGCGACATGTGGGATAACTTCGTTAATAAGGAAAATTACCAGGCCTATCGCGAGGAAGCTCTTGCCTAAAATATCTTGAACATCATCAATTTACATAATAATAGCAGTCCAAAAGATTGCTATTATATTTTAGACAGTAATGTTTGGTTACCAATATTAGGAATTGATGATGAACCCACAAGTCAACACTATAAAATATTCTTCGACAAAATTTTCAAACTTGAGCATGCAAAAATTGTTCTTTGCTCGCTCCAGTTAAGTGAAATCCTCAATCGCTTATTGCGATTTCATGCAAGAAAGTTATATGATTTGAAGTACAAGAGTAGATCCGGGAGTCCTAAATTCACTGAATTCTATAAATCAGAATATCGATGTAGTGAACAGTTCAAACTACAATATGAGAGTATAATTGATGATATTGAAGGATACTTCTCTCATATTGTTTTTAAAGATCTAACAGATGCTGAGTTCTCAGTTATAACGTCTTTTGACTCTAAGAAATCAGATTTTAACGACCACTACTTATACTTGTTAGCAAAACAGGAATCAGCAATAATTATTACGCACGATGCTGATTTCTTTGGTCTGGATATTGAAGTTGGTACTTACAACTTCAAATTGTATAAGAGTTATACTGATTCGATTAAGCCCAAAAATTAAATATTTTTACCTCTTATCAAGAATCTCACTTTCTTTGGACTGACAAAAATTTAAAGATGATAATTAGCAAATTTTCATTGTTGTTCCCCAAGCTTGAAGAATTAAGTTAAACCTCCCTGCTCACAGGGACTTTGTTGATACCTTCCTGATACCTTGTTGGGTCATTATTGAGCATGCGTAGCCAAAAACGCATATTAGCCCAAGAAAGGCCCAACAATGTACCAACAAAAGTCCTTTTTTAGACTATTTCTTGATTTGGTATAAAAACCCTTCCCTAATGCAATCAGGTTTTCTGACGATGGGGGTTAGGTAATGAGATTTTAGATCTGACCAGTGTAGGATTCAAGAAATTTGTAACATCCTCCCTTCCCCTTTATCCTAATAATATGAGATGATTTTTACAATCAGAGAAAGCCATTTTGTTTATTTTGCGGAAACTGATTAACCTTTAGCCAATTATTAAATTTAAAAGAGTGGATATTATACTGAACATTCAGAATTTATGTAAAACCTATCAGAGCGGAGGGCGTATCCTGACAGTTCTGAACGATATCAATTTTGCAATTGAAGCAGGTTCTACCATGTCGATTGTTGGTCCTTCGGGAAGCGGTAAGACCACTCTTCTGGGTCTTTGTGCAGGTCTGGACCGTTCCAGTTCAGGTATCGTTGAGCTGAATCATATCCGCCTGGATAATCTGAGTGAAGACCAGCGTGCCCGGGTAAGGAATCAGTATGTTGGTTTTATTTTTCAGAATTTTCAGTTACTTCCTACTCTGACCGCTCTTGAGAATGTTATGGTTCCTTTGGAGCTGAGAGGTGAGAAGAATATTCGCCCGCGTGCTGTTGAGTTACTTGATAAAGTAGGTCTTGCCGATCGTGGCCATCATTATCCTGCTCAGCTATCCGGTGGCGAGCAGCAGAGGGTTTCTCTGGCCAGAGCTTTTTCCAATTCGCCCAAAATCCTGTTTGCCGATGAGCCAACCGGTAATCTGGATGCAGAAACAAGTGAAAAAGTAGTTAAACTGTTATTTGATCTGAACAGGGAGGCGGGAACTACTTTGGTTCTTGTGACTCACGACCTGGATCTGGCTGCCAGAACTCAAAGGATCATTCGTATCAAGGGAGGATCTGTGATCGCTGATAAGTTAACCAATCCTGAAAATACTGAACATGCCGGAGTTTAATCAATTGCCTGACGAGCAGTCCAAAGGCCCGGTTAATTTCAGCTGGCTTTTGTTAATGGCATGGCGCGACAGCCGCCGTAACCGTTCAAGGCTCTTCCTGTTTATCTCTTCCATTATTCTGGGGATAGCGGCTCTGGTGGCTATTTATTCTTTTGAGTATAATCTCAAAAATGATATCGACTCACAGGCCAAGAGTCTGCTTGGTGCCGATCTGGTTATTGAAACAAATAAGGCGGTAAAGCCTGAGTCACGCCATTTGCTGGATTCTATCGGTACGGAGCGTTCGGAAGAGCGCGGATTTGCTTCCATGATTTATTTTCCAAAGAACGGAGGCACCCGACTGGTTAATATAAGAGCCCTTTCAGGGGCTTATCCTTATTACGGGGATATTGAAACAAGTCCGGCAACAGCAAGCCGCAACTTCAGAAATAAGCGCGAGGCACTGGTTGATAAAACGCTGATGCTTCAGTTTGATGCAAAGACCGGAGATTCCATACAGGTTGGCGACATCAAATTTCTGATTACAGGTGTGCTGAATAAAGCTCCGGGACAAACCAGTTTTTCGGCTTCTGTAGCACCAATCGTTTATATTCCGCTTTCTTATCTGGAGGAAACCGGGCTCTCGCAGAAAGGAAGCCGGATTACTTATAATTTTTATTATCGTTTTAGTCGGGATACGAATGTTGATAAACTGGTTAAAAAACTGGAGCCTCAGCTCGAAAAGTTTGAACTGGATTATGAGACCATCGAATCACGTAAGGAGAATACCGGCAGATCATTCGAAGACCTGACCGAATTTCTGACTCTGGTGGGTTTTATTGCACTTTTATTGGGTTGTATCGGTGTGGCCAGTGCAATTCATATTTATATCCGTGAGAAGATCAATACCATCGCCATTCTGCGTTGCCTTGGGGCAAGCTCCGGACAGGCATTTATGATTTATATGATCCAGATTGCCGGTATTGGTTTGATTGGGTCTGCAATTGGGGCATTGCTGGGAACTTTAATCCAGCAGTTTCTGCCGATCGTATTAAAAGATTTTCTTCCGGTTGAGATCACTGTAGCTATTTCGTGGTTAGCTGTTGCTCAGGGTATTTTAATCGGGCTGATCATCTCTGTTCTTTTTGCTCTTTTACCCCTGGTTTCAGTCAGGAATATTTCTCCGCTGAATACCCTCAGGATCTCATTACAGGAAACCTCCCTGTTTAAAGATCCTGTAAAGTGGCTGATTTATGGGATTATAGTATTGTTTGTGTTCGGGTTTACCTATCTGCAGGTGGGATCCCTGCGGAAAACAGCGTTCTTTAACTCTGGCGTGATAGCCGGATTTCTGACTCTGGCTGCTTTGGCCTATGCGCTGATGTGGCTGGCCAGAAAATACTTCCCTGCCTCATGGAGTTATTTGTGGAGACAGGGTTTTGCCAATCTTTTCCGCCCGAATAATCAGACACTGATTCTGGTGGTTTCTATCGGACTGGGAACGGCCTTTATATGTACTCTTTTCTTTGTTCAGGGCATTCTGATAAACAGGGTAACCCTTTCTTCGAGTAAGAATCAACCGAACATGGTGCTTTTTGACATTCAGACCAGTCAGAAACAGGCTTTAAATGAATTAACCAGAAGCATGAATCTGCCGGTTTTACAGGAAGTGCCGATTGTGAATATGAGAATGACAGAAATTAAGGGCCGCGACTATACTTATTACAAAAAGGATAGTACCGCCCGTGCTGAAATGCGGGCTCTGGAGCGGGAATTTCGTGTCACATACAGAGACAGTCTGAGTGATTCTGAAAAGCTGATAGATGGTGAATGGACAGGTAAAGCAGAGCCGGGAAAACCGGTTTATGTTTCTCTGGAAGATGGTTATGCTAAACGAATCGGGGTTAAAGTTGGTGATGAACTGATGTTTAATGTTCAGGGAGCACCTCTGAGGACAATAGTGGGTAGCACCAGAAAGGTCGACTGGAACCGTATTCAGACCAATTTCCTTTTGATTTTCCCGACCGGTGTACTCGAAGATGCTCCTCAGTTTCATGTTCTGTTAACTCAGGTTCCTTCCAATGAGATATCGGCAAAGTATCAGCAGGCTGTAGTTCGTAACTTCCCGAATATTTCTATGATCGATCTGGGACTGGTTCTGAGTGTGCTTGATGAAATTCTGGATAAAATGGGCTTTGTAGTCCGGTTTATGGCTGCATTCAGCATCATCACCGGATTGATTGTATTGGTTGCTTCCGTGCTGATCAGTAAATACCAGCGGATTCGCGAAAGTGTATTACTCCGTACTATTGGCGCAAGCCGTAAACAGATTTTAACGATTACTGCACTGGAGTACTTTTTCCTTGGGGCTCTTGCCGCAGGAGCGGGTATTATTCTTGCTTTACTGGCAAGCTGGGGGCTGGCAAGGTTCAACTTTGAAACCAGTTTCACGCCTGACTTGTTGCCGGTATTCCTGCTGTTCCTTCTGATTACATCATTGACGGTTTTGATAGGATTGTTTAACAGCAGAGGTGTGCTGAGCAGACCACCGCTGGAGGTGTTGAGGAGTGAGGTTTAGGTCAATTAAGAATTAAGAATTAAGAATTAAGAATTAAGAATTAAAAATTACGAATTACGAAGGGCGTCGTGTCGAAGAAGGCAGGACTGAGAGATCTGTTGCTAAAAGTCACCACCTCTCATATCCGGAAATCTCTACTTGCATTACAAATCCTTTTCAATATTAAAATTCCGTTTACTCGTCAAAAAGACTATCGGGATTCTGATTAAAACAGACTGCAGGAAAATTTGAATCTCATCTTTTCAAAGAAGGCACAAAGTGGTACAAAGCTATTTTTTGTTATACTCAAAAACCGCCTTACCACCGATAAAGGTCTTCCATACTTTTACATTTCTGATATTTTCCGGCCTGATGGTGAATAAATCCTGATCCAGAATCACAAAATCAGCTAAGTATCCTTTCTTTAAAATTCCCTTTTGGTCATTATCAAATGAGGCATAAGCTGAATGATAAGTATAAGCTTTTAAAGCCTGCTCAACAGTAATTTTTTGCTCAGGCACCCAGCCTTCGGGGTTTTTGTCGTCAAGGGTACGCCGTGTTACAGCAGCATAAATTCCTTCAAGAGGTGTTGGAGGGGCTACAAACCAATCGCTTCCGAAAGCCAGGATAGCTTTATGATCCAAAAGACTTTTAAAGGCATAGGTAGTTTTAATCCGTTCAGGGCCAATTACTTTTTCTGCCCACCTTCCATCGTCGATGGCATGATACGGCTGCATACTGGCAATAACATTTAATGTGTTGAAACGAATAATATCCTCCGGTGCAATGTGCTGTGCATGTTCGATTCGGAAACGCCTGTCGCGTTTTTCATTTTCCTTTTCAACCTTCTCAAAGATGTTCAATTGCTCTTCAATTGCTTTGTCGCCTATTGCATGCACCATAACCTGCAGTCCGGCCTTATCTGCAGCAGAAATGTTTTCATAGAGTTCTTTTACCGGGGTAACAAGAAATCCACTGTCGCTTGGTGTATCCGTAAAAGGCTTTTTAAAGGCAGCCGTGTGGGATCCTAAAGATCCGTCAACGAATCCCTTAAGCCCTCCGATTTTTAGCCGGGAATCGCCTCTACCTGATTTTTGAATCTCTTCGCTTAGTCTTTTCCATGTATGTAATGGCACAACAGCATAGATTCTTGTATTTAACAATCCCTTTTTTGCTGCTCTGCGATATACTTCCAGATCCTGCCAACTGCCCATGCTTTGAACGGAAGTTACTCCGTTTGACGCTACATAACTCATTGCTGCCTGAAGGGCTCTGTCTTTTAATTCATCAGAAGGATCTGAGATATGCTGACCGATTAGTCCCATGGCATTATCTTTGAAGATACCACTTGGCATTCCGTTTTTAGCACGAATAATTGAACCACCTTCGACATCTGCGGTGGCAGCATTGATTTTGGCAATTTTCATTGCAGCGGAATTCGCTAAACCCATATGCCCGTCGAGACGCTGAACAAAAACCGGATGTTGGGAACTCACAGAGTCAATCCAGCTTGCCTGAGGTAGTTCGCCACCCCAATTGGTATGATCCCAATCGCCATTCAAAATCCAGGTACCTGCCGGCACAGTCTTAACGAAGGCAGCGATGCGATCAATAAATTCCTGTTTTGTTTTTGCATCACGTAAAGAGACGGATGAAAGACCGAAACCACCGTCAATGAAGTGAACGTGGGCATCATTGAATCCAGGCACGAGTAACTGACCTTTTGCATCTATAAGTTCAGTGCCATTAGCTACCATTTTTCTCACCTCTTCGTTGCTTCCAACATGGATGATCTTTTCGCCAAGAACAGCAATAGCCTCTGCCTGTGGCTTAGCCTCATCTCCTGTCCAGATTTTCGCATTGATGATAGCCAAAGTAGGCGTTTCGGTGGTTTTGCAGGAACTGAAATTCATGCAAACGATGAAAGCCAATAAGAAAAGATAAGATGAATTTACCCTGAGAGTGCTGATTGAGGATGCCGGATTCATTATGCTGCTTTACTTAATTAAATATATGGATTAAGCATTTAAAAAAGCATAGATCATGCACCACAGGCACGCGCCTGCAATAATATCGTTCTGAAAGATCTTAGGATTTATTACTCAGTCGTAAACGCAATAATTGCTTTCTGAATCCTTGAGATGGTTTCCTCTTTTCCGAGAAGCACAGCAATATCAAACACTCCCGGACCAAATTTGCCTCCAACCAGCATCACCCTGAATGGTAACATCAGTTCGCCCGGCTTAATTGCTTTTTCTTCGGCAAGTGCTTTGAACGCCGCTTCCAGTCCGGCTGCTTCCCAGGCTTCTGTTTCGTATTTTTTAACCAGCTCATTAAAAAAGTCTGTCTTGGCATCAGACCACTTAGGCTTTACAGCATTCAGATCATAAGATGCGGGCTGTTCAAAGAAGAAGGATGCCTGTTCCCAGAAATCCTGCAGGAAGGTCATGCGTTCTTTGACAGTTTCAAGTACTTTTTCGAAATAATCATTATCCGGGATCTGAATATCCTGTGATTTCAGAATTTCCAGTACCTGATACTTGATACTTGCTACCGGATACTTCTTAATGTATTCGTGATTAAACCATTTTGCTTTTTCGAAATCGAATTTAGCTCCTGCCTTACTTACCCGCTCAATACTGAATTTCGCGATCAGTTCATCCATACTGAAGATCTCCTGATCAGTGCCATCGTTCCAGCCCAGCAGAGCAAGCATATTGATGAATGCTTCAGGCAAATAGCCCATTTCACGGAAGCCACGTGTGGTTTCGCCGGTTTTCGGATCTTTCCAGTTCATGGCATATACAGGGAATCCCAGTCGGTCGCCGTCGCGCTTACTTAATTTACCATTACCATCGGGTTTAAGGATAAGCGGCAGGTGTACCCATTCAGGCATATCTGCTTTCCATCCGAGATATTCCCAAAGCAGGATATGTACCGGTGCGGAAGGAAGCCACTCTTCACCCCGGAAGGCATGACTGATTTTCATCAGATAATCATCCACTACAACGGCCAGATGGTAAGTTGGCATCCCATCAGCTTTTAATAATACTTTATCGTCAACCAGATTGGTATCAAAACTTACATTGCCACGAATCATATCATGAAATTGTATGACTTCATCGGTTGGAACTTTAATACGGATCACGTGCGGAACACCCTGCTCCAGAAGAGCCTTTGTTTCTTCGGCAGATAAGGTCAGGGAGTTACGTAATCCGTTACGGTTTTCATGTCCGTAGCGAAAATTCGGAGTGATCTGCCTTTGTTGATCAAGTTCTTCAGGAGTATCAAAAGCATAATAAGCGTAGCCGTTATTCACCAGCTGCTCTGCATATTTTCTGTAGTTCTCTTTACGCTCACTCTGACGGTATGGGGCAAAAGGGCCGCCATTCAGAGGGCCTTCATCCGGATTTAATCCGCACCAGGCCAGACAATCAAGAATGTATTGCTCTGCACCTTCCACATAACGGCTTTGGTCGGTATCCTCTATCCTCAGAATAAAATCACCTCCATGCTTGCGGGCAAACAGGTAATTAAATAAAACAGTTCTTACTCCGCCAAGATGTAAGCCGCCGGTAGGGCTTGGTGCAAATCTTACTCTAACTTTTTTTGTCATGGTGCAAAGTTAAAATATTGTTTTAAGTTGTAGGTTTTAAGTTGTAGGTTTTAAGTATTAGTAATACGTCAATGTGTCCTTCAAATGAATTGTTTGATGAGTATATAGTTCAAAACGCTCAGGGAATTAAAATACCCATACACTCTTTCAGTTTCCTTTTGTAATTTGCTTGAAATATGAACCCATACGAACGGAAACGCCGCTGGAAATTTATCTTACTCGCATTTGCAATTGTAATTGTAGGGGCCTCACTTTGGTATACCAACTATT
>Ga0208492_1000485_pt1 | contig 33355 bp, 32 predicted proteins | sample Subbioar_CSW14AB_FD_184820 | JGI IMG/M metagenome (GOLD analysis project Ga0208492, IMG submission 184820) | Serpentinite rock and fluid subsurface biosphere microbial communities from McLaughlin Reserve, California, USA - CR12Mar_CSW14AB (SPAdes) | ecosystem: Environmental > Terrestrial > Deep... | reverse complement strand
CCGGTCGAGGTGGTCGATGTCGTAGAACTCTTTCGGCTTGTTCAGCATGATCGGCAGGCCGTTGATCACGATCCCGCTCTTCACCACCGCATCGCGCGCCGATTCCACCAGCGGCCCGGCATTGTTCGCGCCATCGCCCGACACGTCGATCACCTGCCGGTGCGAGGCGATGTTGTTCTTGAGAATGTACTCCCGCGCCGTCAGCAGCGCCCGCGAGATCGAGGTGCGCTGCTCGCCATAGATCGGCTCGTCGGCCAGCCGGTCGGCGAACTTCTTGGCGGCTTCCTGGCTGTCGATGATGGTCCACGGGATGGTCGGGATCGGGTCGAAGTCGCCGGCCCATTCCATGTACATCACGGCGATCTTGCCCTCGGGGCCGGAGAGCATCGCGTTGATGACGTCCTTGTGCCGGAAGGCGTCGACATAGCCGTTCCGCTGGATCTCGTGCTCGTCGTAATCCATCGACTGCGAGATATCGACCGCCAGCAGGAGTTCGAGGTCCACGCGCGTCATCGCGCCTTGCTGGGCCGTGACGGGCGCGGAAAGGCCGACAAACCCTGCGAGGGCGAGGGTCGTGATCCCCCTCAGGCGGGTCAACAGCTTCATCGTCCGCTCTTCTTCGTCCGCTCTGGCGAAAGTCGGAGACCAGCTTGCAGGCCAAGCCCCCCACAGGCAAGCTGCCCGGCATCACGAACTCACGACCCGCGTACAAAGACGGGGCGGATTCGTTTGCCGGGGGAGGCGAAGATGAACGCGGCACGGCTCGCAGCTGCTTTTGCCATGGCAATCAGTCTGGCGGCGGGCGCTTCCGCCCAGGCCAGCTACCAGCCGCCCCGAACGCCCGACGGCCATCCCGACCTGCAAGGCACCTGGACCAACGCTTCGATCACGACGCTCGAACGCGCCGACCGCTATCCCTCGACCGTGCTGAAGCCGGAGGAGGTGGCCGAAGCCACGCGCAAGCATCCGCAGAATGTCCGCATCGCTACCGAGGACAGCGCCAACACGCCCGCCACCGGTCTTCTGACGGGCAAGGACCTGCTGGCGGGCAGGGGCTACAACGCCTTCTGGATCGACCCCGGCGACAAGTTCGGCGTCGTCCACGGCGAGACGCGCACCGCCTGGATCACCGATCCACCGAACGGCAAGATTCCCTACAGCGATGCCGGGAGGAAACTGGCGCATGATGGCGAAGCGCGGCTCGGCTATTCCGATCCGGAATCGCGGCCGTTGCCCGATCGCTGTCTCGCCACCGGCGGCCGCACCGGCCCGCCCATGGTCAACGGCCTTTACAACAATCACTACCAGATCGTGCAGACCCCGACGCACGTGGTCATCCACACCGAGATGATCAGCCACGCGCGCGTCATCCCGCTGAAGCAGGCTCACCAGCCTGCTGCCCTCGCACCACTTTTCGGCGATCCTGTCGCGTGGTGGGAGGGCGATGCGTTGGTGATCGAAACCACCAATTTCAGCCCCTATCATTCCTGGCAGGATCACCCAGCCTATCTCTCCTCCACCGCGAAGGTCACCGAGCGCTTCACCCGCATCGCGGCAGACCAGCTGCTCTACCAGTTCACCGTCGATGATCCGGTCTTCTACTCCCAGCCGTGGAAAGGCGAGGTGGCGTTCTGGAACGATGGCACGCGCATCTACGAATACGCCTGTCATGAAGGGAACTACGCCATGGACGGCATCCTCATGGGCGCCCGCGTCCGCGAAAAACTCGGCCTCCCGCTCGATCAGGCGAATGACGAGTAGGGCCTACACACCATACTCATCCCGCAGCTTCACCCAAGCCATCGTGAACGGCAGCCCGTCCTCATCGCGCCCCTTCGGCGTCAGGTCGAGCATGTTGTACGCGCCATTCACCAGGTCCTGTCCGCGCCCGTAGGTCGAGTATGTGTGATAGATCGCGCCATCGCTGCCCTTCGCGAAAACGCTCATGCCCTGCAGGTCCTTGAAGGGCACGGGCTGCACGACATAGTTGTACAGCGCCGTCCCGTCCGGTCCGGGTTCGAACGACACGTTGAAATCATAGTTGAACGTCGACTTGCCCGACGACACCCACGGGAATGACCAACCCAGCCGCTTCGCCTGCCGCTGCAGCTTCTCCACCGGCGCCCGCGAGATCGCGACGAACGACGTATCGCGAGCCTTCATGTGCGGGATCGCGCCATCGAAGTGGTCCGCCCAGAACGAGCAGGATTTGCAGCCCGTCTCCGCCTCCGGCGAAAACATGAAGTGATAGACGATCAGCTGGCTCCTCCCGTCGCAAAGGTCAGCCAGGCTCACCGGCCCCTCCGGCCCGTCGAACACATAGTCCTTGTCCAGCTTCACCCATGGCATCCGCCGCCGCAGCGCATTCAGCTCGTCCCGCTGCTTGGTGAACGCCTTCTCCGCCGCCATCAGCTCGGCGCGCTGCGCCAGCCATTTGTCGCGTGTCGTCACGGTTCCCGTCATCGTCGCCGTCATGTCCATCTCCATCGATCAACATATCAGTTGATAATCAAGCGATATGTTGATAGTCAAGACGGTGAAGGAGAAATGCCCCGATGCTCTGCTGCCTCGCCAACGCCCTTTTCGCCGGAAACCTCGCTGTCGCGGGGCGGATCGGCATGGGTTTCCTGCGCCATCGCAGCGTGGCTGCGGCGCTGGCGTTGCTCGTCTCCGCCGCCGCCAGCATTGCCGCCGCGCCCGCGCTGGCCGAACATGGCCGCCACTACGCGGCGCGGGCCGAGGCGAACCACCGGTCGGTGTTCGCCGAACTCCTCGCCGCGCCACTCTGTTCGGGCGAGGCAAGGCCATGACGCTGGCTCTGGTTGGCAAACACGATCCTGAAAGCCAGGAGGAAGCGTTGGATCGGGTGTTCTTCGCACTGTCCGATCCCGTGCGCCGCGCCATCCTGCGCCGGCTGGACGAAGGCCCCGCGCTCGTCTCCGAACTGGCCGAACCTTTCGCGATGTCGCTGCAGGCTGTCTCGCGTCACATCCAGGTTCTCGTCCGCGCCGGGCTCATCGCGCAGGAACGCACCGGCCGCATCGCCCGCTGCAATCTCGACGCAGCGCCGCTGCACGATGCCGCCGTCTGGCTCAACCAGTACACCAAATACTGGCAGCAATCGTTCGACGATCTCGCCGCCTTCGTGAAGGCGCTGCCGCCATCGCCCGCGAAGACGCCAAAGAAACGCGCCACGAAAAAGCGCTCTCCCGCCGCATCAAAAGGAAAATCCCGGTGAGCATTCGCAACACGCCCCGCATCCTCGAGCTGAGCACGCGCCTGCAGGAAACCCGCAAGGAGCTGCGCCAGGCGCTCGCCGAAACCGCAAAGGCAGATGTGGGCGATTATGTCTTCCAGACGCTGGATGGGCCCGTCACGCTGAAATCCCTGTTCGGCGGCAAGAGCGATCTCTTCGTGATCCACAACATGGGATCAGGCTGCAACAGCTGCTCGATGTGGGCCGATGGCCTCAACGGCTTCTATCCGCACATCGCCGATCGCGCAGCCCTCGTCGTTGCCAGCCCCGATGCGCCCGCCGTGCAGGCGGATTTCGCCGCCACGCGCGGCTGGAAATTCCCGATGGTCAGCACGCAAGGCACAAGCTTTTCCGCCGACATGGGCTTCGCAACTGCCTCCGGCTCGCCCATGCCCGGCGTCTCGGCCTTCCAGATGAAGAACGGGCAGGTCGTCCGCGTGTCCGCGTCGCCCTTCGACGATTTCGACGAGTTCTGCCTTGCCTGGCGCCTGTTCGATCTCCTTCCCAACGGAGCCGATGGCTGGCGCCCGAAACGCAGCTACGGCTGACCTCAGGCCAGCGAGAAATCCACCAGCGCCCGCGCGTGCAGCTCCAGCGTGTCATACCCCGGCAGCCCGGCCTCCGTCGGCGGGAACAGCATGCCGATCTCGGTGCAGCCGAAGATCACGCTGTCCGCCTCCTGCGCGCCCGAGCGCTCGATCATCGCCCGCACGGCATCCCGCGCCTTGTCCGTCACAATGCCCTTGATCAGCTCGTCATAGATGATCGCATGCAGCGCATCGCGATCCGCCTTCTCGGGCGTCACCGCGCCGATACCCCTGTCTTCCAGGTAGCCCGTCAGGAAGCGATCCTCCATCGTGTAGCGTGTGCCCAGCAGCAGCGGCCGGCTCCGCGCGTCGCTGCGCAGCTCCTTCACCAGCGCGTCCCCGATGTGGAGCAGGGGAATGCTCACCGACGCCTTCACCTGTTCGGCCACCTTGTGCATCGTGTTGGCGCCGATCGCGACCACAGCTGTGCCCGCGCGCTCCAGCGCCTGCGCCGCATTGGCCAGCACGGCCCCCGCCTCGCGCCATTGCCCCTCGGCCTGCATCTTCGCGATCGGGGCAAAGTTCAGCGAATTGAGGATGATCTGCGCCGAGCTTGCCCCGCCGCGCCGCTCCGCCACCATCTGGTTGATGCGGTCGTAATAGAGCCGCGAGCTCTGCCAGCTCATCCCACCGATCAGGCCGATTGTGCGCATTTCGCCTGAAAACTCCGAAAACCCGGTTTTCCTTGACCTTCTCCACAGGGAGGGGTAGGGAGCCCGTCTTTCCGCGCAAATCCTGTTTGCGCTTTGACCGGCACGACCCCGTTTACTTGTAACGGACGAGGCTGGCGAGGTCCCCCGCCCGGCGCGTTGCGCTCAGCGGGGCTCTTGGTGTTTGCCGGCTTGGCGCTGGCGCGCCGGGCGGCGTTTGAGCCGGGTTTGACCGCGGGAAGGGGACTACCCATGTCGGAGATTGTCTCCGGCATGACAGGGAATGGCGATGTTCGACGCGCTGCAGGACAAGCTTGGCAAGGTGTTCGACGGCCTCACCGGCCGCGGCGCCCTGTCCGAGAAGGACGTCAACGAGGCCCTTCGCGAAATCCGCGTGGCGCTGCTCGAAGCCGACGTCGCCCTGCCGGTCGTCAAGAAATTCATCGACGATGTCCGCCCGCAGGCCGTGGGCGAGAACGTCATCAAGTCGATCAAGCCCGGCCAGCTCGTGGTCAAGATCGTCCACGACGAACTGGTCCGCGTCCTTGGCGGTGATGAAGAACCGCCGCCGCTGAAGATCGATAGCCCCCCCGCCATCATCATGATGGCCGGCCTCCAGGGCTCGGGCAAAACCACCACCACCGGCAAGCTCGCCAAGCGCCTGAAGGAACAGGACCGCAAGAAGGTCCTCGTCGCCTCGCTCGACACGCGCCGCCCGGCGGCCATGGAACAGCTGAAGATTCTCGCCGACCAGGTCGGCGTCGACGCGCTGCCGATCGTCGCCGGACAGCTCCCCGCCGACATCGCCCGCCGCGCCATCCAGGCTGCGAAGTTCGGCGGCTATGACGTGCTGATGCTGGATACGGCGGGCCGCACCACGCTCGACGACCAGATGATGAATGAGGCGGACGAGATCGCGAAGATCGCCTCGCCGAATGAAACCCTGCTTGTTGCTGACGCGCTCACCGGTCAGGACGCCGTCGAAACCGCCCGCCGCTTCAATGAACGCCTCCCGCTCACCGGCCTCGTCCTCACCCGCATGGATGGCGATGGCCGCGGCGGCGCCGCGCTGTCGATGCGCCATGTCACGGGCCTGCCGATCCGCTTCATCGGCATGGGCGAAAAGCTCGACGGCCTCGACGTGTTCGACGCGCGCCGCATCGCCGGCCGCATCCTCGGTCAGGGCGACATCGTCTCCCTCGTCGAGAAAGCCAAGCTCGAACTCGACCAGGCCGAGGCCGAGCGCGTCGCCAAGAAGATGGCCAAGGGCCAGTTCGATCTTGAGGACTATGCCGGCCAGCTGCGCCAGATGCAGCGCATGGGCGGCCTCGGCGGCCTGATGGAGCTGATGCCCGGCGTGAAGAACGCCAAGCAGCAGATGGCCGCCGCCGGCATCGACGACAAGGTGATGAAGCGCAAGGAAGCGATCATCACCTCGATGACCCCGCAGGAGCGCCGCAAGCCGGACCTGCTGCAGGCCTCGCGCAAGCGCCGCATCGCCGCCGGCGCCGGCGTCGACGTAGCTGAGGTCAACCGCGTGCTGAAAGAGCACCGCAACATGGCCGACATGATGAAGAAGCTCGGCAAGGGCGGCCTCAAGGGCCTCGCCGGCATGATGGGCAATATGGGCGGCCCCGGTGGCATGGGCGGAATAGGTGGCGGTGGTGGTGGCGGACCGACGCCGCAACAGCTCGCAGCCCTCAAGAATCTCGGCGCCGGTCCCGGCGCCCCGGGCGCGCCAAAACTGCCGGGTCTTGGCGGCGGTCTCCCCGGCCTCGGCGGTAAACCGGGAGACAAGAAGAAATGACCATCGATCCCGCCGCCGAACTCAAACGCCTGCGCGCCTCGATCGACAATATCGACGCGGCCGTCGTGCACATGCTGGCCGAGCGCTTCAAGGCCACCAAGGCCGTCGGCGAACTCAAGGCGCAGCACGCCATGCCGCCGGCTGACAAGTCGCGCGAAGCCGAACAGATCGCCCGCCTGCGCCAGCTCGCGAAGGACGCCGATCTCGATCCCGACTTCGCCGAAAAATTTCTCAATTTCATCGTGACGGAAGTCATCCGCCATCACGAGAAACTACAGGGGAAAGCATGATGCTATCCCTTGCGACCACCACCCCTGTCATTCCAGCCGCAGCGACGCAGTCGCGAAGAGCTGGAACCCAGGGGCCACGCGCCGAGGCGTTCGCGCCCTGCGCCCCTGGGTTCCGGGTCTGCGCTTCGCTTCGCCCGGAATGACATTCTCAAGCTCAAACAAGAACTACACTGAAAGGTAGAACTAATGTCCCTGAAGATCCGACTGGCCCGCGGCGGCTCCACCCACCGTCCGTACTACAACGTCGTCGTCGCCGACTCGCGTTCGGCTCGCGATGGCCGCTTCATCGAGAAGATCGGCGCCTACAACCCGCTGCTCGGCAAGGAAGACGAGAAGCGCTTCTCGGTCGACATCGAGAAAGCCAAGGCCTGGATCGCCAAGGGCGCCCAGCCGACCGATCGCGTCGCCCGTCACCTGGCCAAGGCCGGCGTCGGCAAATGGGAAAACAGCAACAACCCGCAGCGCGCCGTCCCGGGCGAGAAAGCCACGGAACGCGCCAAGGAGCGTGCCGAGCGTGAAGAAGCGCGCCGCGCCGCTGCCGAAGCTCCGGCCGAACCGGCCGCCGAGTAAGGCTGCATGACCGTCACGGTCCGCGACGCAGAGGCGAGGGACGAGGATTTCATCCTCGCCCTCAACGCCGCTTGTACCCCGGCCGTGGGGGATATGGATGCGAAGGACTACCACGACATCGTCGGGTGGGCGCATCGCATCGTGATTGCTGAAGCCGCCATAGGAGCCGATGGGGTCAAACCCGTCGGCTTCATGATTCTGATCCGCCCCGGCTCGGCCTATCCCAGCGACAATTACGGCTGGTTCGAAGACCAGTTCGATCACCAGCTCTATGTCGACCGCATTGCTGTCGATAACGCGGCGCGCGGACTCGGCATCGGCCGCGCACTCTACGACGAGGCGTTCCGCATGGCCGCCGAACTCGGCGAGGAACGCGTGACCGCCGAGGTCAACGAAGATCCGCCAAATCCCGAAAGCATGGCCTTCCACGCGAAGCTCGGCTTCCGCCACTTGCTGTCGCGGACATCGCCCCGCCTCGGCAAGGTCGTCGCCATGCTGGAACGCCCGCTGTGACCAGACCCACAAACCTCATCGTCGTCGCCCAGATCACCGGCGCCTTTGGCGTGAAGGGCGAAGTGCGCGTGCGCTCCTTCACCGACGATCCGGAAGCCTGCTTCACCTACGGCCCGCTGACCGACGCAGACGGCAAGGTCATCCTCACGCCCGTGCGCCATCGCGTGCTCAATGATCTGTTCGGCGTCACGGCAAAGGAAAACCGCCAGCGCGAGGAGTGGGAAGCGATGCGCGGTACGTTGCTGCACGCCGCGCGCGAGGTGCTGCCGCAAGCCGACGAAGGTGAATTCTACGTCGCGGACCTGATCGGTCTTCCCGTCATCCATGTCGACGGCCGCGATCTGGGCGTGGTGAAGTCCGTGCAGAATTTCGGCGCAGGCGAACTGCTCGAAATCCGTCCGCCGCAGGGCCAGACCTACCTGTTGCCGTTCACCGAGGAAAACTTCCCGGAGGTCAGCAAGGTCGGCCTCAGCGCGGCGCCTGACGAAGCGCTGCTGCCCGAAGGCCTCAACCGCACTGACCCGACCCACGATTGATCTGGAAGTACAGCGTCGCCGCCTTGTCTTCCGACAGGCGCAGCGGCCGCCGCACGGCATCGCGCGCGCCCTTGTCCCGCAGCCGCGCGCCAAGATCCTTCTCGAGATAGGTCGACAGTTCTTCCGGCATCAGCGCGATGTTGCGGTTCTCGTTGAATCGCGTGTCGCGCCACACCACGAGGCAGGCCCCATTGGTCCGGCGCGGCGGGAACGCCGCCGCCGCGATTGAGGCATCCAGCACCCGCGCCCGCGGGAACGACGCGCGCAGGTTCCCCGTCAGGTGAATGTCCGCGCCGACGATCGTGCCATCGGTAAAGCCCGCCTCCTTCAGCGCCGCCGCCCAGTCGGAGATCGGCGCATAGGGCCGGCATCCGCCTTCCCGGCAGGTGGCAATCTCCCAGTGCGCCTCGACCAGACGTCCCCCGGCCACGAGGATGACGAAGCTCACCACCACCGCGCCAAACCCGCGGATCGCCACCGGGAAATCGCCCGCCCGCTTCACATGCGCGAACAGCCAGACGGGCAGGGTGAACAGCACCGGCATCATCCAGTGCGGCTTGTAGGCCTGCACGCCCAGCGCCACGCTCACGAGGTAGACCAGCACGCCGAGGAACGCCGCCCGCACGAACAGCTTGCGCCACGCCAGCTCGTGCGGTTCCTCGTCCGTGTTCCGGCGCGGGAAGATCGGGTAGATCACCGGCAACCACAACGTCCAGAACAACATCATCCAGAACAGCAGCAGGGGCAGCATGAACTCCAGCAGCCCGCGTCCCAGCTGCACCGTCGCGTTGCCCGCCCGCTCGATCCAGCCGCTATCGATCTCCCAGGAGTCGACATATTCGCGCGCCGCATAGGCGATCGTGTCGATGTGCAGGCCCACCCACACCGCATAGGGCGCATAGATCGCCGCCGCGATCACAAGGCTCAGCGCCAGCCGCATCGGGCTCATCGCATCGCGGAAGAACTGCGAGGTCATGATGCCGATCAGCATCGCGATCGGGAACACGATGAACAGGTGGTGCGTCAGCAGCCCCAGTCCCATCGAGAGGCCGAGATAGATCCAGTCGATCCAACGCCGCCAGGTCAGGATGCGCGTGATCGCATGGAAGCACAGCGACAGCATGGCCATCAGGCCGACGCCGCCCAGCAGGTCCTCATGCATCCCCCAGCCCAGCTGGAAGGTCAGCCCCCACGCCGCCAGCGCCGCCGCCGACACGCCCGGCCGGATCAGGATGTTCCGCGCCGCGAGGTAGTAGAACACCAGCCCCACGAACATCAGGGCGTATTTCACGGCGAACACGACGCTGGGCACGATGCCCGCCGCCTTGGTCGCCATCCAGAACAGCCAGGTCATCAGCGGCGGCTGGCGCGCCTCATACCCAAGCTGGAACGATTGGGAGAGCAGGAGCTGGTCGGCTTCCTCGACCGTGTAGACCGGCGCCACCAGCACGCGGATCGCCCAGTGGATCACGCAGTACAGCAGGATCATCGAAATGATCGCCGACTTGTCGAGCCGGATCAGCGCATCCAGCGAGGAGCGCGCTTCACGGTCCGGGTTACGGCGATTGCGGTTCGCCCGCTGGGCCGCCTTGATGGCCTTTTTCGACTGCCTAGGCTGCCGGATCGGCTGCTTCACGCGACTTCATCCCACTCGACTCGGCCAACGCGGCCGGGCGTGACAGGCAAACGGAACGCTTAACGCCCCGCGCGGGGGTCGTTCCATTCGGCGGCCACGCCATATCCCCCCCGCCGCACAAGCCACATCATTCCGAGCAGGTCTACCAGTCCGGCGCCAAATCTTCCGAGGAATCCGTACTTTGACACACCGTGCAGGCGTTGCCGGTCGGCCACAGGCTCCTCCCGCACATCCCAGCCCGCCCGCTTGACCAGCGCCGGCAGGAACCGGTGCATCGCCGCGAAATAGGGCAGGTCCTGGAAGGCCCGTCGCCGGATCAGCTTGAACCCGCACCCGGTGTCGGTGGCGTCGTCGCGCAGGCAGAACCGGCGGATGCCGTTGGCCATCCGCGACTGCAGCCATTTGAAACCGCTGTCATTCCGGCTGGTCCGCCGTCCGCAGACGATCCCCAGCGCCGGATTTTCGTCCTTCACCGCCACCAGGTCGAACACCCGCCGGGCGTCGGCCGGGTCGTTCTGGCCGTCCCCGTCCAGCAGCTGCACCCAGTCCCCCTCGCAGCTGCGCAGGCCGGTGAACAGCGCCGCCGATTTTCCGCGCCGTTTGACATGGGTCAAAACCTTGATCCGGTCAGGGCTCAGGGCTTTGGCCGCGACCAGCTCCGCCGCCGTGGTGTCGCTGGAGGCGTCGTTGATGCAGACGATCTCGTAATCGATCCCGTTGAGGGCCGCGTGAACCTCGTCGATCAGCGGCTGGATGTTCCCGGATTCATTGAAGAACGGGATCATCACGGTCAGGGCGCGGCGCGTCTGGGTCGGCGGGTTCAATCCCAAGGCGGCATCCCTGCGAATGGAGGTCAGGTCGTCTAGCATATCTGCCGCAAGCCGGAAGCCGGTCGCGCGGGTCTTGCGTCCTTTGGCTGGCCGGTAGCGCCCGCTCTTGTCGCACCTGCGATACCGAAAACGGGCTGCAACTTGCCGCAAGGACAGGACTGCACCTGATCCGCATGTCTGCTAGACTGTGTCAAGAACCGAAGACAAGACCTCCCGGAGCGTTCCGGAGCAGGTGAGGAGCAGCGCGATGGCCGACACCGTCACCACCGAAACCCCAACCAAGGCCGGCGCCGAAGCGTTCCGCAAAGACGGCCTGTCCAAGGGAGCCGCTGCGCCGAGGGCCAGCGAGATCGATCTCGCCACGTTCGACATCACCGATCCGGAACTCTGGCGCCAGGAAGTCTACTGGGATTATTTCGCCCGCATGCGCAAGGAAGCGCCGGTGCTCTACACGCCCGACAGCCCCTATGGCCCGTACTGGAACGTCACCACCTACAAGGACATCATGACCGTGGACACCTCCCACGGCATCTTCTCCTCCGAAGGCGGCATCACCGTCGTCGACCAGGACGAAGACTTCCAGCTGCCCATGTTCATCGCGATGGACCCGCCCAAGCACGACCTGCAGCGCAAGACCGTGCAGTCGATCGTCGGCCCGGAAAACCTCAAATCGTTCGAATCGCTGATCCGCTCGCGCACCACCGCGCTGTTCGACAGCTTGCCTATCGGTGAGGAATTCGACTGGGTCGACAAGGTCTCGATCGAGCTCACCACCATGATGCTCGCTACGCTCTTCGACTTCCCGTTCGAAGACCGCCGCAAGCTCACCCGCTGGTCCGACGTCGCCACCGGCCGCAACAATCCGGACATCGTGACCTCGGAAGAACAGTGGCGCGGCGAGCTGCTCGAATGCCTCGGCTACTTCACGAAGCTGTGGAACGAGCGCGTCAACGTCGAGCCGCGGGGCGATCTCGTCTCCATGCTGGCGCATGGCGAGCACACGCGGAACATGACGCCGCAGGAATACCTCGGAAATCTGCTTCTCCTCATCGTCGGCGGCAACGACACCACCCGCAATTCGATGACGGGCGGCATATACGCCATGATGAAGAAATGGCCCGACCAGTGGGAGAAGCTGAGGGCCGACCGCTCGCTCCTGCCGTCCGCCGTCTCCGAATTCATCCGCTGGCAGACCCCGCTGGCGCACATGCGCCGCACGGCGCTGCAGGACTACGAACTCAACGGCCAGCTCATCCGCAAGGGCGACAAGGTCCTGATGTGGTATGCCTCCGGCAACCGCGACGAGACGCAGTATACGCGCCCCGACGACCTCTGGATCGAGCGCCCGATGGTTCGCCGCCACCTCTCGTTCGGCTTCGGCATCCACCGCTGCGTCGGCAACCGCCTCGCCGAACTCCAGCTGCAGATCCTCTGGGAGGAAATCCTCAACCGCTTCGACCACATCGAAGTCCTCGCCGACCCCGAACGCATCCCCAGCGCCTTCGTGAAAGGCTACACCGCCATGCCGGTGAAGCTGCACCCGAAGAAGTAACGCGCGGGAATCCTCCCGCAGCTCGCCCCCATCCCCCTTCGGGTACTTCCCCCGCTTCGCAGGGGAAGGGTTCAACCACAGCCAGTTGTTGACCTCTTCCCCTGTGAAGCGGGGGAAGTACGGCGAAGCCAGGGGTCAACGCGCAGCGTTGACGGGCAGACCACACGGGGACTCCCCAAGAATGAGGGAAACTCGCTGTACAAATCCGGGGGAAACAGACGCACCCATTCCCAATGATCCCAACACCTTGCGCGCAAAAGATCAGGGAAACAGGACTTTGGATTCCATGGCATCTGCACCGGACGTAGAATGGCGGCGTCCACCCCGCAGGAGGGCAGCTGATCACTGTTCAACGGCGCGGGGCGGATGCAGGCGAGCGTGAAGAGCCCGGTCCAACAGTGCTGAAGACCGGGAGTGCATGAGGGGTCGGGACGTAAGCACCGTAACTCGACCAGCAAGAGCCTCGTGTCGCGAGGGACCGGATTGAACACCCGGCCTGCACGCCGGCGGCGAATACCCAAAGCCAGGTGGTTGAAAAACACCACTGTGCCTTGCCGCCGTTCAACACCCTGCCGGGGACGCGGGAAGCCGCTTTTCCTTTTTGACTATCGATAGCGCTGAGCAATCAGCGACGCCAAACCAGCGGGGCCTCCCCGCGTCCCCGGGCCCTCCATCCATGTGATTGGGGGCCCAGAGCGACAGCAAACCTCCATGCCGCAAGGCAGTGGAGCTTTCAGCGTTATCTGGACCGCCGGGCGCGTGTTTGCCGCGCCGAAGCGCGCAGCGCGTAGGTTGGCCCGGCAGTCGCTGCGAAGCAGCGAATGTCAGCGATGTCGAAAGATCGCGCCGCTACGCGTCGCGCTGCCGGGCAGGCGCCCGGCGGTCCTGTTCACCCCACCTTGCACGCGGCTCCCATCGCCTGCGTCCGCGAATACGCGCGCCCGAGCCAGGCATTGTGCTCCGGCTCCCATGTGCCTTTCGCGTAGTTGTCGGATAGGCCGGATGCTGTTGCGGCCCATGTTCCAACGTCGATCATGTAGTCCGTGCCAGTCACGTTCACAGGCATCGTCCTGGTGAAATACTCCACATGCCGCACCAGTGGCGCGCATGGATGCTTCAGCGCCACGTCCTCCATCGCGAAGGCCACCGCGCGGTGATCGGGATGGTCGCGCTGGTTCAGCTCCTCGTTCAGCTCCGCAATGTGCAGCTTCAGCCCCGAGCCCGCGACTGTCTCGGCCTCGACGATCGCATTCAGTGTCGTCACCAGGTCGGGCCAGCCGACATAGGTCGCGCTCTTGTCGATCGTCTCCGTCGCGCTCACCTCGCCCGCGCGCAGCTTCGTCAGCGATTGCGGATGCGGCGTAAAGACCGTGCCATTGACGATGTTCCCGTCCGGAATGCGCAGGAAATACACCACCGCATTCGCGTACGTGTAACGCTGAACGGCATGCCCCGCGCGATCGACCCGGGCTGCGACCATCCCCACGCCCTGTCCACGCGAAGGGTCAGCCGCATTCGCCATGAAGCGCACGGCGCGCAGCGCGCCTTCCTCGCGCGCGAGATAGTAGGGAACAGGCTCGCCGCCGATCCCCGCGCCCGCATCGCCTGCCGTCACATGGATGAACACCGCCTTCTCCTGCGGCTCATTCATCGCGTGATACGCCTCGGGGTTCATGAACAGCTGCCAGTCATCCTCGTGCGCCACGGTGAACACGCTCACCGTCGGCGGGGAGGGCGGAGGCGGACCCACAGGCAAGGCCGGCGCCGTCGCGCACGCGCCTGCGGCCAGCGCCACAGCAGTCAGGACAAGATGTTTCAGCTGAGCCTCCCCTGTCGTCTTTTGGCGCCAGCTTAGCGAGCCCGCGCGACAGGTACAGGCTATTCCCCGCAAACCGGCCCCAGCTGAGCGTCCTTGATCGAACTGCGCGCCATGTCGAGCAGGTGCCGCAACGAATACCCTTCACCCGTGCGAAGTCCCTTTCGCGGTCCCGTCAGGTTCGGTGACGAACTCACATGCACGGCAAACACCGTCTCCCGCGCCAGGTCGAACACCGGTGAGCCGCCCGACGCGCGATTGGTCGAATGCGTGTAGGTGATGGACTGGGCGATGTCGCGCGTCAGCAGCTGGCTGATGTTCAGCGCCAGCGCATTCGGCGCCGGTCCGTTCTCGGCGGGAAGGGCAATACTCAGCATCGCGACCGTTCGCTCGCCCGACAGCGGTCCGAAAGCCTCGCAGTCGATGTCCTTCCGCGCGATGGCGCGCCAGCCGAACGGCGGCGGCGCGCTCAACCGCCAGATCTGGAACGGTTCCTCGCCGCCAAGATGCACCGGCGTCCGCCACACCATTTCCGATGCTGTCAGCACCACATCTGGCGTGTCTGGCGGCGCGTCCTTGGGTTTGAGCGCCGGGAACACCACGGAAATCACCTCAGGCTCCTGGCTCTCCTGACCAGACAGCTCGAACCGCTGCACCAGCTTTGGATCATCCGCCGTCAGCGTGTCGTCCGGCGACCGCGGCGCAACGCCCGGTGGACGGTCAGCCCCCGTCGATGTCCGCACCGGCGTGGGCACGGTCGTCTGTGCCGGTGGTTGTCCCGCAGCCAAGGCCGCCGCAGCATCCCGCTCCTGCTGTCGCTTCAGCGCAGCCGCATCCCGCTGCTGCTGTTCGAAAATCTTCTGGTCGACATCGCTCATGGCCGGCACGGTATCCCGCGGCTCCTCGATCCGCGGAGTGGCCGGCGCGTCCGCGGGCAGCGTGTCGCCTGGAGGTGTCGGCGGTTGGAGCGTTGGAACGAACTCCTGTGTCGGTCCCAATGTCGAAAGCGGTGAGACATTGACGTTCCTAGGATCATTTGGTCCGGACGTATTAGGCGGAATGCTCGTCTTGGGCGGCTGCCATTTCAGCGGCCGCGCAACCGTCGGCTGGTCGGCATACAACACCAGCAGCGGTTCGTCCTTGTAGCGTGGATGGATCAGCCCGCCGTCGATGATGAAGCCGGTCTGCAGCCACGGCTTGTGCCCGCCGCCCTCCCGCGTCACGCGCGCGATCGCCCCCGAATAGTTCGCAACGACCGGATACCAGCCCGAATCCACGACATAATAGCCTGTGTCTGACGGCGCCGTGCGTAGCCAGACATCCGCGCCCAGCCGCAGGTTGGCCGACTTAGCATTATCGCGTTCGATCTCGGCGACGGATCGCGCCTCCATCGCCTCGCGCCGCGCCACCTCCTTCGCCGCCCGCTGCTGCTCCGTGTTGTACCACTGCCAGCCCGCCGTCGCCGCCAGCCCTGCAAACACCACTGCCGCCGCCGACACCGCCGTCAACACTCCCGCCCGGGCCCGCTTCGCGCGACGCTCCGCCTCCGCGCGCGCGTCCGTGCTGGCCTTGATGAAATCCGCCTGGTCATCGGTGATGGCCGGCGCCGTAAGCGGCTTGCCGGCTTGCCATGTCAGCGCCGCATCAATGTCGCTCCCGCGCAGCAGCAGGTCGGCCCCCTGACTGCGCGCCGCCCACCGGCTCGCCAGCTCGGCCAGTCGCGTATGTTCGCGTATCCAGTCGATGTCCGTGCGCAGCGCCTCGGCCAGCTCGTTCAGCCCCGCCGCGAATGTCCGCCCGTCGCCCGAGAAGAAGATGTAGTTCAGCCGCTTCAGGTCGGGCGAGGCCAGTGCATCGTCGATCGGCCGCCACACCACGGGCAGGATGCGTTTGCGCAGCGCCAGCCCCTGCTGCAGCTCGATCGCGCAATTCTTGGAGGCCAGGCTGTCGGGCGAGACGATGTAGACGATGGAATCCGCTTCCGCGATCAGCCCCGCGAGCCTGCGCTCCCAGTCTTCGCCGGGCGCAATGTCCTGCCGGTCGATGTAGGGCGCAAAGCCACAGGCCGCGAGGCCGAGCACAAGGTCACTCGCGAAGGCCTTGTCGGCGCGCGAATAGGACACGAACACCTTGATGCGCCGTTCGGCGCCCGCGATGTCGGCCCGCAATTCGGTCTGTGAGGGCGTCGCTCGTGCCACTGTCGCACCCATCCCGCAGTCGGAAGCGCAAGCCTACTCCTGCGCAGACGGGTACGCCAGACGGCGCGAGCGGCTGGCCTTCCGCTCAGGTCAGCTGCGCCTTGTAGCTGCGCCAAGGCAGGGCTTCCTCGAACAGGTAGGCAAGTTCCAGCAGCAGGCCGTCCGCGCCGACCGCTGCGGATGCCTGAACGCCGATCGGCAGGTTTGCCGATGTGCGCCCCAGCGGCAGGCTGATGGCGGGCGCGCCCGAAACGTTGTGGATCAGCGTATAGCCCACCTGCTGCAGCAGCCGTTCGCGCAACGTGTCGAACGGAACATCCCCGCGCAGATAGCCCAGCGGGGAGGGCGGCGAGGCGATCACCGGCGACAGCACAATGTCGAAGCCCTTGATCCATTCATTGTACGCCGCCGTGTTGGCGAGCAGGCGCTGGATCACGGCCTGCGTGTCGGCTTCGGTGAGGCTTGAGGCATTCGCCGCCATCCGCAGGCTGAACGGCTCGAAGGAGGATTCGTCGGCCTTGCGACCCGTCGCCTTGACCGCGCCGGCGATATCCTGCGCTGCGCCCAGCGACCAGAAGGCCAGGAAGTCGTCGCCGAAGCTGGCCGTCGTCGGCCAGTTGGTCTGCGTCACCGAATGGCCAAGGCCCTCCAGCACCTTCGCTGCGTTGTTGACGACCGCCGCGACCTCCTTGTCCGCCTCGAAGCCGGCAAAGCCCTTGGTCAGCACACCCACGCGAAGCTTGCGCCGCACCGGTCCATCGACAAAGCCGACAGGCGCGTGAATGGCCGCGCCGCCCTTGCGCTCGACCAGCGACATCAGCCGCGCCGTATCACGCACCGTGTGCGAGACACATCCCTGCACAGCGATTTCCAGCGGCCCAGGCACGCCATCCTCCACCATGCGTCCGCGCGACGGCTTCAGGCCAACCAGGCCGCAGTTTGCTGCCGGGAAACGGATCGAGCCGCCACCATCATTGGCGTGCGCCATCGGCACGACACCCGCCGCCACCGCCGCCGCCGACCCGCCGGACGATCCACCTGTCGAGCGGCCGGTGTCCCACGGGTTGCGCGAAGGCCCGAACGCCAGCGGCTCGGTCGTCGGCAGATAGCCATTCTCCGGCGAGGCCGACTTGGCGATGCTGATGAGGCCGGTGTCCAGCATGGCCTGAACGTATGTTTCCGTCTTGGCTGCGGGCGGCAGGCCCTCCGTTACGCGCGAGCCATGACGCGTCACCACGCCCGCCACATCGTTGAGGTCCTTGATCAGGTAGGGCACGCCCGCGAACGGCCCTGAACCCGGATTGGCCGCCTGCGCCCGCGCCTGCGCGAACATGTCTGTCACCATGAAGTTGATCTTCGGCTGGACCGCCTGTGCGCGCGCGATCGCTGCATTCACAGCTTCAGTCGCGGACATCTTGCCGGTGCGGATCAGGCTCGCCATCTCGGTGGCGTCCGGCGCCGCGCCGGAGGCGACGACTCCCGGCGCGCCTGCGCACGCCGCAACACCGGTCGCCCACACCGTCGCGATAAGGCTCCGCCGAGTCAGCCGCATGGTCACTCCCTCACATTTTGTCTTTTGTTGCCAAAAGGCTCGCAACTGACAGCGTCAGGCGCAAGACGGGACGCGAGGGAAGGGTGCAGAAATATCCGTGCTAGCCGCGCGGTTCGATCAGATCCCACGGCGCGCCGTAGAGATCCTCGAACACCACGACAGACCCATACGGCTCATGCCGGGGCTCTTCGCGAAACGTCACGCCTTCGGCGCACATGCGCGCATAGTCGCGCGCGAAATCATCCGTCTCGAGAAAGAGGAACACGCGCCCGCCTGCCTGCCTGCCGATGGCCGCCGCCTGTTCGGGCTTGTCCGCGTCCGCCTTCGCCAGCAGCAAGGCTGCGCCACGCCCACCCGGCGGCGTCATCACCACCCAGCGCTTGCCCTTGCCCATGTCGCGATCCTCCGCGAGCACAAAGCCAAGACAGCGCGTGAACCACGCAATAGCCTCGTCATAGTCGCGCACGACAAAGGCGATCTTCGCGATCTGCATCATTGGCTCTTCAGAATGCGTTCAGCCATGTCCTGAGGCACGGACGACATAATACACTGCACGCCGACACGATAGTATTCGAATTGGTCCACCAGCTCTGCGGCATCCAGCATCACTGGGAAAATGCGCCGGTTGGCTTCAGCCATGAACAGGAATTCGCGCAGCACGTGACGGCTGCGCGCCGCGTTTTCAGAATACATCAGCACCAGCTCGCGCGAGGACTTCAGGCCCGTCATGATCTCTGTGGCAAAGTCCTTCCCATCCGCCACATTGCGCGGCGCGATCCAGCAGGTCTTGCCCGAAGCCTCCAGCCGCGCCACCAACGCGTGCGCCTGCGACGCTTCCGCGCTCGAATGGCTGATGAAGTAATCGAACTGGCGTCCCCCGGGCGCCGCCGCTTTCCGTAGCAGTTCTATCGCTCGCAGCACGGCATACTGGTCTTCCGCAAAGACGGCCAGGCTATCCGGCATCCAGTTTACCCGCGCGCCTTCAATCGTCTTGCCGTCATGCATGCGTGAAGAAACACATGACAGCTGCAGCGCATGGTCGGTGTCGATGCTGACGGTCACCTCGTGCCGGTTCTCGCCTGCGCCCTCCGGCGGCAGGCTGACAAAATCTCCCAGCAGACCCTTACCGCATATCCTTGGCCGCGATGGCGAGGACTCCCGCAAACGGATCGACAGGTCGCCAACCGGCCGCTTCGATTTCAGCACAATGGACTTGCGCGTGGGCGACGTCGTGGAGTCATCGACAATCGGGACCAGCTGCCCGCCGATCTCATAGCCAATGCAGCCGGGATAGGCGCCGCTCAGGATACTCTCGCGCGCGTCGCCCTGCAGGACGGCCGCCTGCAGCGCGGCCCCTTTCGCGGCGACATCCATGTCTGGGTCGATCTCCACATGCGGCCTTCCGTCGAAGCGCAGACGGGCAAGCGCTGCAAACACGCCAGCGCGTTGACTATCACCCCGCACGATCACGGTCGAAACCGGATCATAAGATCCCGCAACCAGCTTTTCCACTTCCTTCGCGACGAGATCTAGATCACCACTCGCGATGCGGATTTCGCCGAGATGCTCCAGCAATTCATCGCCGCCCTCACACAGGCAGATGCTTGCCCCTGTATTCTCGAAATGCACGACCACCACCCGCACGCTTGTTTTCAAGCCGAGCAGGCCCGGGCTGAATGCCGTCAGGATCACCGCAGGAACGATCCGCAGCACCGGTATCCCGGCAAGTACGCCAGCCCGGCGCATGCGCTCGCCGTCGCGTCGCAACATTTCCGTTGGCCCAGCGACAACGCATTGCGTCGCGCTGGTCCGGGTCTGTCGCTCCACCGCGTCGCGCACGACCGCCAGCGCGACCGCCCAGATCGCTTCGGACCGGAACGCCGTGCCGTTCGCCGAGAAGGGGGGAGCTGTATCCTCTGACTCATCGATGGGCGCGAGAACCGGACCAAATCGCGTGACGCCTTCGCTCGCCGCCATGTCGCCCGCTACCAGCCGTCCTTCGCGATTGACGCCGACAAGCGCCGGCGGCGGCTTGGCCAGAACATCGATCGCTTGCGTTTCCGCACTGCGCATCCATCCCGCGCGGAAGCGGTCACCTGTCAGATCGATGCCGATGATCCGGCTCACGCGGTCGCCCTCCGGCTGTTCTATGCCGAACCTAGCAAATCAAAGGGCGGACCGCTTCCGGTTTCAGCGCGGGCTATGACAGCCCATGGATATTCCCGTCCGAGTCCACCGACATCAGCTCCGCCGCAGGTTGCCGCGGCAGGCCCGGCATCGTCATCAGGTCGCCGCAGATCGCCACGATGAACCCGGCGCCAGCCGCGAGCCGCACTTCGCGCACGTCCAGTACGTGGCCTTCAGGTGCGCCCAGCTTCGCCGGATCGGTCGAGAACGAATACTGCGTCTTGGCGATGCACACCGGCAGGCGGCCGTAACCGGCTTCCTCCCAGCGCTTCAGCTGCGCCACAACCTTTGCCGGCGCATCCACGCGCCCCGCGCGATAGATGCGCTTCGCCGTCACATCGATCTTGTCGAGCAAGGGCAGGGCGTCGTCATAGAGCGGCGCAAATTTCCCGCGCCCCTTGTCCAGCTCCGCCACAACGGCATGCGCCAGCTCCTCCGCGCCCTTGCCGCCTTCCGCCCAGTGCTTGCAGACGATCGCCTGCACACCCATCTCCCCCACGATCCGCCTTACGGTGTCGACCTCGGCCTGCGTGTCGCTGGTGAAATGGTTCAGCGCCACCACAACCGGCAGGCCATAGCCCTGCAGGTTCTCGATATGCCGCTGCACGTTCACCGCCCCGCGTTGCAGCGCCGCGATATCTTCCTTGCCAAGGTCGCCCTTCGCCACGCCGCCATTCATCTTCATCGAGCGAATGGTCGCCACCAGCACCGCCATCTTCGGCTTCAGGCCAGACAGCCTGCACTTGATGTCGAAGAATTTCTGCGCCCCAAGGTCCGCGCCGAACCCAGCCTCCGTCACGACAATGTCGCCCAGCTTCAACGCCGCCCGTGTCGCCGTCACCGAGTTGCACCCGTGGGCGATGTTCGCGAAGGGGCCAAGGTGAACCAGCGCCGGCGTGTTCTCCATCGTCTGCACCAGGTTCGGCTGGATCGCGTCCTTCAGGAGAACGGCCATCGCGCCATCCGCCTTGATGTCGCCTGCCGTCACCGGCTTGCGGTCGCGCGTCTCCGCCACGATGATCCGCGCCAGCCGCGCCTTGAGGTCCGCAAGGTCCTCCGCAAGGCACAGGATCGCCATCACCTCGGACGCGACCGTGATGTCGAACCCGCCCTCGCTCGGCACGCCATTGGCCGATCCGCCCAAGCCAGTCACAACCGCGCGCAGGTTGCGATCGTTCACATCCAGCGCCCGGCGCCAGCGCACACGCCGCACATCGATGCCCAGCGCATTGCCCCAGTGGATGTGGTTGTCCACCATCGCCGCCAGCAGGTTGTGCGCCGCCGTGATCGCGTGGAAGTCGCCGGTGAAGTGCAGGTTGATCTCGTCCATCGGTACGACCTGGCTATAGCCGCCGCCCGTCGCGCCGCCCTTCTGTCCAAAGCACGGCCCCAGGCTCGGCTCGCGCAGCGCAATCACTGCACGCTTCCCGATCCGCGTCAGCGCATCGCCAAGGCCCACCGTCGTGGTCGTCTTGCCTTCGCCCGCCGGCGTCGGGTTCATCGCTGTCACCAGCACAAGATCGCCATCCCGCTTCGTGCTCAGCGACTTCAGGTGCGCCGCCGAAATCTTCGCTTTCGTATGGCCATAGGGAATCAGCGCCTCCGCCGGAATACCCAGCTTCTCGCCCACCGCCGTGACCGGCAGCATGCGCGCCCGCCGCGCAATCTCGACATCGCTGTCCATGAAAACCCCGCTCTGATGCACCGATCTAAACGGGCAGGGCGGGCCGTGTCACGCATTAGCAGCGCCATGTGCACAGGCCATTCGTTCCGCCGCCTTTGCGCCGCAATGAAAGGCGCTAGATTCAGACGCGGAGATCGTGGAGTTCCCGATGAAACTGATGTCGCTCATGCTTGCCGCCAGCTTCACGGCGCTGGCCGCCTGCGCCACCGCAGCAGCGCCCGCGCCGGTCGATCAGGCGGCCCTGCAGCAGACCGCCGGCCTGATGGTCTCCATCGGCCAGCATGGCGAAGGCATCAGCACGGACGACATCAATGATCTGTCCTCCCAGCTCGACGCGCAGGTCGCCGCCGCCCCCAACGATCCCTTTGTGCTGAAGCTCGTCTCGCAGTCCCGCCGCACGCTGTCGGACTATTCGCAGGACCGCGCCCAGCGCGTGCACCTCCGCCACACCGCGCTCGCCGAACTCGACAAGGCCATCGCTGCTGCTGGGAGCTCAACCGAGTCCCGCATCATCACCCTCAACGGCCAGGAAACCGAGATCGATCTCAAGGACCTCCCCGACCTCCGCGCCCAGCTGATGCACCAGGTGCAGACGGACAGGTAGACGGACCGCCGGGCCCCCGCCCGGCACATCGGCCGCAGGCCGATCCAGACATCGCGTTCGCCGCTACGCGACGACTGCCGGGCAGGAGCCCGGCGGTCCCAGATTCTAAATCTCCCCCGCCTTCGCCATCCGCTGCAGCTCGCGCCCAATCACCATCTGCTGGATCTGCGTCGTGCCTTCGTACAAGCGCAAGATCCGCACATCGCGATAGAAGCGCTCCACCGCATAGTCCGCGATGTACCCGGCCCCGCCATGCACCTGCACCGCACGGTCCGCCACGCGGCCCACCATCTCGGTGCAGAACATCTTGGTCGCCGCCGCGATCAACGTCGTCTTCTCGCGCGCGTCATATTTCTTGACGCCCTCCATCACCATCGCCTTGCCCGCCGCCGCTTCGGCATAGCTGTCCGCGATCATTCCCATCACCAGCTGGTGCTCGATGATCGGCTTGCCGAACTGCTTGCGTTCGGAGGCATAGCGCACCATCTCCTCCACCAGCCGCTCGGCAATCCCGCAGCTCAGCGCCGAGATGTGCAGCCGCCCCCGGTCCAGCACGGACATCGCGACCTTCATGCCTTCGCCTTCCTCGCCCAGCCGGTTGGTGATCGGCACGCGCGCGTCCTCGAAGATCACGTCGCAGACATTCGCGCCCTGCTGGCCCATCTTCTTCTCGGGCTTGCCGATCGAAACGCCCGGCGTGTTGCGCTCCACGATGAACGCGGAGAGCCCCTTCGGCCCCGGCGTATTCGCATCCGTCCGCGCCATCACGGTGAAGATCGTCGCCTTGTCGGCATTGGTGATGAAGCGCTTGGCGCCGTTCAGCACATAGTGGTTGCCATCGCGCACGGCCTTCGTTTTCGCCGAGCCCGCATCCGATCCGGCTTCCGGCTCGGTCAGCGCAAAGCTCGCAATCGCTTCGCCGGTCGCCAGCTTCGGCAACCAGTCGCGCTTCTGGTCGTCCGAGCCGAACATGACGATGCCCTGGCTGCCGATCCCCACATTGGTGCCGAATGTGGAGCGGAACGCCGGCGAGGTGCGCCCCATCTCGAGGATCACCAGCGCCTCTTCCTCCATCGTGAGTCCGAGCCCGCCATACTCTTCCGAGATCGAAAGCCCGAAGAGGCCGAGATCGCGCATCTCCTGCACGATGCTGTCGGGGATCGCGTTGGTCTCCGAAACAAGCTGCTCGTTCGGCCGGCAAACCTCGTTGACGAAACGGCGCACTGTTTCTATCAGCTGCCCGCGCGTCTCCAGATCGAGCGCCATGTTTCTCTCCCGGTTTTGTCTCGCAATCGCGTTGCGTCTCTCGCACGTGCGAGAGGTTTTTATCAACAGCACCGTCAACAGTTTCCACAGGGCGCCGCAATTTACGCGGGCCGCGTTTGTGTCATCCTGAAGCTGTCCAGAGAGGAGACCGTCGCGGGTTGAGCAGCTGGATGTCCCCACTGGTAAGCCCGATTGGACGGGCGCTGTAGGAAGGGGAGCAAAGAGCACCGGAAGCGGCGAACGCCTCGCAAGGCGGACACTGCACCCAGGCGGGATCCAAGACCGCAGGGGCTCCTCGGCAGAGGAGAACGGGAAGGGCGCAGCCTCAGCTGCGTGGTGGATGGAAGTGGGCTAACGCCCAAGGTTCTCCAGCACGCGAACCAAGGCGCTCAGGGCTCAGCTTCGCCGGAAGGCGTCGAACGGGCGGCCCCTGATCAGGGCCACAGGCCGAGAGGCCGGAAGTCCGAAGGACGCGCAGCGGCGGACTACCATGGTGTCGCGCCGGCCCTTGCGAAAGCAAAGGCCGGCGTCTCCATTTCTACCTGGACCGCCGGGCCCCCGCCCGGCAGTCGCCGCGCAGCGGCGAGCATAGAGCAACCACCAGCAAAAACTGGCTTGAAGCGGAGAACGTTGCTCCGCGCGCAGCAACAATTCGGTCCGCTACTCCGCCGCCACCGCCTGCTTGCGCCGCTGCGGTATCCGCACCACCACCAGATAGGCCAGCATGAGGACGAGCGGCGCGAGCGCCAGCACGAAATGGATCATCGAGTCCGTGACCCATGCCGGCAGGAACTGCATCTGCCCCAGAAAGAACGAACCGGAGGCGATGAACAGCGACGCGCACATCCGCCACAGATGGCGCGAGAGCCGCGCGGGGCCGCTGGCCGTCCGTCGGGCGAGGATGTTGATCTCCCCGGCCGCCGCGGCGAGGCCAATCACTGTGAAGACAACAAACGCCTGCGGCGGCGCCCCATCTATCGTGCCGGTCGGGCTATTTGCGGCCATCAGCATGAACAGCGCACCGGCGCCTGCAATCGCGAGCGCGACGATCAGCCCGCCAACCTGCCAGGGTCCGGCCCTGAGCTCCCGCTGCTGCACCGTCGCCCACCCGCTCAGCAGCAGGTAGAGCGCCATCAGTCCGGCAACCGTGTTCGTCCGCTGCTCGACATGCATGAACGGCGCAACGCTCGCCGCGACGCCATAGCAAATCACCATCGCCCAGAAGAACACCTTGCCGACGCTGCGATGGATGCGCCCACCCTTGCGGCTCGCCAGCGCGACAAAGCCGGTCACGATCCCCGCCGCGCCGCCACCGATGTGAAGCCAGAGCAGGGCGGTTGCCCCAAGATGCATCCACGCCGGCGCGTCCGGCGCCACCTGCAGGTTCGCGGCATGGGCGGCCGGCGCACTCACAAGCGCGGCAAGCATCAGGCTGGCAGCGGCAAGTCCCGAAACGCGTGACATGAACGCCAACGAACTCCTGCGAGAGACCTCATCCCGAGGTGACGCGCTCACACTTTCCGATCGCCCGCGCGACCGCCATGATCGCTCGTAACGGGAGCATGATCCCGCGCGCCACGGCGCCCGTTCCAAAAAACAAAAACCCCGCATCTTGCGATGCGGGGCCAGTTGGAGAACAGGCTGGTCTGGAAAAGCAGCCTGCTCGAAACTGAAACGTGCCAACGCGACCTTACCGGATCGTGATCATCGCTGTGCCTTGCGAACCCGTGACCTCGAACGAGTCGCCGGATTTCTTGCCCGTGGGATAGGCCGCGCATTCTTCCGCCGGGGTGAAGTTCGACGAGGTGCACAGCTTGTCACCGTCAATGCGCCACTTGCCGGTGATCTGTCCGTCCATCGCGGTGAACGTGCCATCCGGCTTGTAGTCGACATTCAGCTCGAAACCGCCCGCGGCCATCTTGATGCCCTTGGTGGTCACTTCCTGCAGCGTCGTCGATCCCTGCGCGAAGGCCGGGGCCGCCAGCATCACCGCCGCTGCTGCCAAAAGCGAGAGTCTCATGGGGGAGGTCTCCGTCCTGTCATGTTCCCCGCCGCCAACCCGGCGAGGCGCGCGAAACTTACCAGTTTCGGTTCCAGCGCCAACCCGGAAGAGTCAGCAAAGCTGCAATTAAGCCGCTGTCATCCGCTCGGCCATCGCAACGAGACGCGCCACCGGCCATGTTTCCGCAGCGGGCAGGGCGGCCTGCACCGGCCAGATGCGTGGCGAGCACACGTACGTCACGCCATCCTGCATGAAACGCGTCGCGTCTTCGGGATAAAGATCGCCTTCGACGCCCACCTTCACATTGTGCGCCCTGGCCAGCTTCACCGCGTCCGCAATACGCTCGCACACGTCCTGCCGCAGCGATGCATGCCCCGGCGCCCGCGGCGGAATCGTGAACCCGATCGCCGCCGGCTGCAGCTTCACCACGGAGGCGACATCCGCCTCCATCCAGCTCAGCCCGATCGCCACGCGATCTGCCAGCGGCCGCACCGCCCGCATCATGTCTTCCAGATAGATGCGCGGATACCCCGGATCGACGCCGCTGATCCGCAGGATGCGATAGCGCGCCAGCCGCTTGTCGAACCGCCCCATCGCCTGAACCACGCGCGCAAGGCTCTGCGGGGTGTTCAGTGTCGAGGCATGCACCGCCACGCCCATCAACGCGCGTCCTTCGCCCGAAAACAGCGCCCGCATCGCCAGCTCGGATTGATTGAGTTTCAGCTCGTCCATGTCGGCATGGCGATGGCTGTGCTGGTCCCAGCCCAGCGGCTCGCGCGTCCTGGGGTCCAGCGGCGTGATGAAATACGTCGCCAGCGCGCCGCGCTGCGCATCCCACACCGGAACATAGCCCATCGGCAGGTTCGCCAGCGACCGCTCGCGCTCAGATCGCTGATCCTGCTCCCGCGCCGCGGCAACCGCTTCGCCGAACGCCAGGGTGAACTCCTCGAGGCTCATCTCGTTATGCTGCGCTTCGATCTGCACGCCGCCCAGTTCGGGATCGCCAAGGAAGAACGCATTCAGCTCGCGCGAAATCTGCTTCGCCGTCGCTTCCGCCAGGTAGCCGGTGACCCCACCGAACACGAGGAGAAAGCCATCCGCGCCTGCGATCAGCACATCGTCCTGCGCAATCCGCCGTGAAATGAAATGCCGCGCCACGCGTCCCACGCGCTCGCGTTTCTCGCTCCAGCGCTCGGCATAGGTGCGGCGTATCTCGTCCAGCCCGATGAACTGGAATTGCGCCACGTCCAGCGTGTTGCGCCCGTTCGCCAGCCGGCGGATGCGCTCCGCCAGATTGAGGCCTCCTGGAACCTCGCCGTCGTCCATCATCTCCTCCCGGCGCAAGCGCCGCCCTCGGGAGAAAGTCTGGGACATGAGGCTGGAGGAAGGTCTAAGCCGTTCGCTCAAATTGCAACGATCAACCCGGCGCTAACCAAGGAACGCGCGTCTACACGCCCTTCGCCACGCGCTCATAGAACGCCAGCGAATCCCGCACGAAGGCGGCGCGGTTGAACGTCGCCTCATAGCTGGCGCGCCCGCCGGCAACCAGCTTGTCCGCCAGCCCCGGCTCCTCGATCACGCGCCGCATCGCCGCGGCCAGTGCATCGGGATCATTCTTCGGGATCAGCAGCCCGTTGACGCCATCCACCACATACGCCGCCGGCCCGACGGCGTCGGCCGCAACAAGCGCTCGCGCGGCCGCCCACGCATCCACCGTCACCGTGCCGAAGGGCTCATAGCGGGAAGGGAAGGCGACAAACGTCGACGCCGCCAGCAGCGCCCCCCGATCATTGCGCCAACCGAGGAAGCGAACGCGATCGTCAAGCCCCAGCCGCGTGCAATGCGCCTTCAGCTCCGCCTCCAGCGGGCCTTCGCCCGCGATCCACACATACAGCCCCGGCACCTTGGCCGTCGCATCGAGCAGCGTATCGAGGCCCTTCTTTTCGTGCAGCCGCGCCAGCGCCAACGCCACCGGCGCATCCTTCGGCGTATTCAGGCTCGCACGATCAACCGGCGGCACGCCCGCAAAATCAGCATAGGTATGAATGATCGCCGCGCGGTTTTCCGGCGCGCCCTGTTCGCGGATATGGCGCAACAGGTCCTTCGTCAGCCCCACATGCCACTCGCAGTTCGCAAACCGCGCCAGCTTGTAATAGCCGCCATACCACCCGATCGACTTCGCGCGGAAAGACGCCGGCGCAAATTCGCCCGCGCGTCCCATCCAGTATTCCGCCACATCCGGCCTGAATTCGCGGATGACCTTTGCAATCGCGCCCCGTGTCGGGAACGGCCACATCTTGTTGAAGCTGGCCGTCTCGACACGGATGCCCTTGTCGCGAAAGCTCCTGATGCGGAAGTCATTGTCCGCCCGCGTGACGACAGCCTGGCTCACGCCGGCATCGGCCAGCGCCAGCACACTCTCCAGCATGATATTCTCGGCCCCGCCTTCCTTGGCGCCAGCCATGACATGAAGAACGCGCATCTTTACAGCCCAGTGTTGCAGGTTGCGGCTTACTACGGTGTCCGTCGACTGGTGGCAAATGCCGTCAGGCGGGGTCCAAGCCGAACACGGCTCTCCACCCCGCAGCAAGGATGTCGCGCTCTTCGATAGATATCGGGTGCTGTGCGCCGAATGCCATGGCGGCATCGCACAGCGCCGCAGATGCGGCCGCCCATGGTTCGACGAGGTCTGCCCCTTCGTCGTCATCGGGAATTGGAACTAGCGCCTCGTCGCCGATCGTGGCAATCGCCCGTCGAACCACCTCGCCATCAATGATCGACATCGCTTGGCCTACCGGCGACCCATTGCTCTCAAGAGGCGTGCTCAACGTGCTGCCGTGGCTATCGATCAGCCGAATTTTTGGATCGTCGCGGAGCCCGAGCCATCGCTCAAAGATCCGGTCACGTACTGACTTCGCCTCCGGCGCTCTGGCGGCTGCGAGATCTTGCGCCTGTGCTGGTGTCAACGAATGCGCCCGATCAGCCACTGCGCATACGCGCGCGCCGTTGCGCCCGAACAGGGACGCCAGCGGCTCCTCGCTGATCAATTTTATGGCGATGGCTCTTGCATACTTGTTGCGGCCCTCTGCGGTTCGCGTGTTGCGAATCTGGTCTTCCTCGGCAGGGCTTAGTTCGTCGATGATCTCGCATCGCCAGAGCCTGCCGCCCCAGCGCGCGATGAGCGGCGGATAAGGCTCGCGCTGCACCACCAACCACGGTGGGTTGCGATCCGGGTTGCGCACCACCTGCGCTGGCTTGGCGTCGTGAAATCGCGCGTCACCCCGGTCGAAATAGATGAGGCCCCTACACCGGGCTTTGCGTCCAAACATGATCCCATTCTTCACAGCCCGGTTGAGCGGCGCAATGCCCGTCTGCGGCGTCCTGACCCAGCAAGCCCCCGTTTATCGGGGAAATCGGCGTATTCCGGCCGCTAAACAGCGGTTGTTTCAAACCCGCTTCCCGCGTAGTTTCCGCGCGCTTTCCGGAGACTTGGATGTCCTATCGCCTGTTTGGCGCCGAAACCTCGGCCTATTCGACCAAGATGCGGTCGTACCTCAAATACAAGTCGGTGCCGTTCGACTGGGTGCCCCGCACCCAGGAGACCGAGGACGAGCTGAAGCGCGTCTCGCGTTTCGCCACGCTGCCCGTGCTGGTCACCGCGTCCGGCTTTGCGGTTCACGACACCACGCCGCTGATCGAGGCGCTCGAGGCTGACAGCCCGGAGCCTTCGGCCACCCCGGCCGATCCCACGCTCGGTTTCCTCGCCTGCGTGCTGGAAGAGTATGCCGACGCATGGCTCGCCAAGACCGTCTTCCACTACCGCTGGACCCGCAAGAAGGACCAGCGCCTCGCCGCCCAGCGCACCATCGACGACTACTACACCGTCACTCCGCCGGCTGACCGCAAGGCCGCCGAGGATCTCGCGATCGAGACGATGGGCGCCCAGCTCAAGACGATGCAGCTCGACGGTGAACTCGGCGATGCGCTGGAGAAGTCGTTCAAGCGTTTCGTCAAGCTGCTCGACGAGCATCTCAAGAAACACCTCTTCATCTTTGGCGAACGTCCCTCGATCGCTGACTTCGCCATCGCGGGCCAGCTGATCCAGATGATGAAGGATCCCACGCCCGCCAAGATCATCGAGAAGGACGGCGCCTTCGTCGCCAAATGGTGCGAGTTCATGACCGCGCCGACCGCCTCGGGTCCCTTCGCGGCGTTCGAGGACCTGAAGGACACGCTGGCTCCTATCTTCGCCGATGATCTCGGCCTGTTCTTCCTGCCGTGGGCCGCCGAAAACCTCGAAAGCTCGCTCGCCGGCGCCGAGACGTTCACCGTCACGCTCGGCAAGGACGCTGTCGCGCTGACGCCGCTGCGCTCCGCCGCGCGTTCTTTCCGCGAGTTGCGTCGCAAGTTCGTGGCCGGCCAGACGGTCGAGGCACTGAAGGCCTTCACCGACGCAACCGAGACCACCGTTTTCCTGCTGCGCCCGCAACGTGTCGACACGCGCCCTGCTGCTCCTGCCGAAGATGCAGACGCGGAAGCCCCGGAAGCCGACGCTGCTGAAGCCAATGGCGAAGCAGCCGGCGATACCGAAGCGCCCGGGTCAGCTGAAGCCGGTGAAGCAGGCGAAGCCCGCCGCAAGCGCCGCCGCCGCCGTCGTGGCGGTCGTGGCCGCGGCGAAGGCTCCGCCGCTGCCGAAGGCGATGCAGACGACGGCTCCGGCGACGCTTCCGACGAGGGCGCGCCCGCCGAAGCCTCCGCTGACGCAGACGAGTCCGAGAGCTAGGGCCCGGCTGGAGCGACCGCGATGGAAACCCTGCTGCAGTCGCCGGTCACGCTTGCCCTGCTTGCGGTCAATATCATCCTGTCGACGATCGCGCTCGGCAATGCCGAGGTGATGGAGAGGCTCGACTTCCACGTCGCGCGCATGCGTCGCCGCAACGAATGGTATCGCTGGGTGACGTCCGCCTTCGTACATGTCGGCCCGATCCACCTGTTCCTGAACATGTACGCGCTCTATTCAGCGGGCCCGTCCTTCGAGCACGGGCTCGGCGTCCTGCCGTTCTTGGTGATCTATTTCGGATCGCTGCTCGGCAGTTCGGCGCTGATGTGGCTCGAGCATTACCGCGACCCGAACTATCGCGCGGTCGGGGCATCCGGCGCGATTTCCGGCCTGATGCTCGCCATCGCCATGTTCGCCCCAATGGGCGAGGTCAGCGTGCTCTTCATGTTCCCGATGCCGGCCTTCGTGTTCTCGATCGTCTACATCTTGGTTTCAGCCTGGGCCTCGACCAGCGGGTCGCTACCCGGCGTCGCCCATTCGGGCCACCTCGGGGGCGCGCTCGCGGGCATCGCAATCGTCTGCATTTGGTGGCCCTACGTCCCCCAGCAGATGATCGACCAGATCGTGGCCGGAACCCGCGGCTTCTTCTGAGTTCCCGGGCCTTTTTCTCCGAGATTGATCTCGCTCTCAATTTACCTGATGGTCCCCTCAACCGGCGGACGGGACAGGCCGGGCTTTTTAGCCATTTGGGGAACCAGACATGAAACTCATCACCACGCTGGCCGGCGTCTGCGCGGCCGCTCTTGCCCTGTCCGCCTGCGGCGGCGTCGGCGGCAGCGAATTCGCCACCAAGGCCACGGCCGCCTGCGTCAAGGAAGAGGGTGAAGCCTCGGCCGCCAAGTGCGCCTGCCAGGTCGCCATCATCGAGAAGGAACTGACCGACAAGGAGAAGAAGGCCATCCTCCTGTCCATGGACATGGACGAGAGCGCTGGCCCGGAAGCTGGCATGAAGAAGCTGGAAGAAGCCGGCATCACCATGGGCGACATGATGTCCATGGGCATGAAGATGATGGCCGTCAGCGCCAAGGCCGAAACCCAATGCGGCGCCAAGTAATGGGCGGCGCCAAATAGCGCTCTGCCAGTCGGACTAGAAAAAGTCGGACAAGAAAAAAGCGGCGCGTCCTTTCGGGCGCGCCGCTCTCTTTTGGCGGGATCCAGGCCTCGCCATCCGGGGGGAGGGAGAGGGGAGGCCGGCTCACCACCTGGTCACTACTGACAGGCTTCAGATGGTGATGCCTGTTTCTGGTTCAAGACCCTTCAGTGGCCCTTCAACACTCTACGCTTCAGGCGGCCGACGGACGGATCTTGCCGCCTTCGATCACCTGCGGTTTCGCCGTCTCGCCGATCGCGATCTTCCGCGGTTTCATCGCCTCGGGCAGCTCGCGCTTCAGCTCGATACGCAGCAGGCCGTTCTTCAGATTGGCGCCGCTGACAACAACATGGTCGGCCAGCTGGAATCGGCGGATGAAGCCGCGCTCCGCAATGCCGCGGTGCAGGAATTTGCGGTTGTCAGCCCCGCCATCCTTCTTGCCGACAACGATCAGCTGGCTTTCCTTCACTTCGAGGTCGAGGTCTTCCTCGCCGAAGCCGGCCACCGCGAGTTCGATCGCATACGCGTTCTCGTCCTCGACGGACTGTTCGATATTGTAGGGGGGATAGCCCTGCGCGCCATCAAGCCGTGAAGCGGTGTCGATCATGCTCGCCAGTCGGTCAAAGCCGACAACGGTGCGATACAGGGGGGAGAAATCAAAAGAGCTCATGTCTGTCCTCAATCAAGCAACAGGCGAGTGCAGCCGCACCCGCGGTTTCAAGTCCGGAACCCGTTCACGGCACCACCTCATGGTCTGCGCCTCGGTCTCCAAGGCCCGCCTGTGCAGCGCCTCGCCAGTTGAGTTGGGAATGCCATCCCGGGTGGTCAAGTGATCCCGGCGCGATAAAGTCATTCCGGGACGGACCAACACGAACGTGGGAAAAGACACATGAAATCAGGCCACATCCTGCTGGCGCTGGCGATTCTTGGACTGCCGGCCTGCGGCGGCCCGGAAACCGCCCCGGCCGCTCCGGGCGAAGCCGCAGTTGCAGGCCCGGTCGAGGGCTCGCTCGAATGGGCCGTGGCCGGCAGCTGGCGCCTCGAAAAGGAAACCGCGCGCGACCCGTATCGCCATCCCGTCGAGACGCTGAAATTCTTCGGCCTCAAGCCCACCGACACCGTTGTCGAGATCGCGCCCGGCGGCGGCTGGTACACCGCCATCCTCGGCCCGTGGCTGAAGAAGGGCGGCGGCAAGCTTTACGCCGCGCAAGTCGATCCGATGACGTCCGACTACGCCAAACGGAATGTCGACAACTACACCGCCGCCTTCATCGATCATCCCGAAACCTATGGCGATATCACGCTCACCACCGGCTCGCGCACCAGCGCAGGCCTCGCGCCCGATGGCTCCGCCGATGCGGTGCTCACCTTCCGCAACATCCACAACTGGATGAATGGCGGCTATGCCGACAAGATCTTCGCGGATGCGTATCGCGCGTTGAAACCCGGCGGCGTCCTCGGCGTCGAGGAGCATCGCCTGCCATCCGCGCGTGAACAGGATCTCCGCGCCGACAGCGGCTACGTCCTCGAAAGCTATGTCGTGCAGCTCGCCGAGAATGCCGGATTCAAGCTTGAAGAGTCCTCCGAGATCAACGCCAATCCGAAAGACACCGCCGATCACCCGCTCGGCGTCTGGATGCTGCCGCCCAACCTCGTCAGGCCCCAGCCCGGCACGCCGGAAGCCGAAGGCTATGACCCGGCGAAGTATCAGGCGATCGGCGAAAGCGACCGCATGACCCTCCGCTTCCGCAAACCGCTCGCCGCCGCCGCGCCGCCGGCGGATGCAGCGGGGCCTCCCATCCCGCCGCCGCGCTGAGACGCCGGGACGGCGAGGCAAGGAGGGAAGGGAGCAGCCATGGAAAACTGGGGCCTCGAAACCTGGCTCCCCC
>Ga0208492_1000484_pt1 | contig 33388 bp, 17 predicted proteins | sample Subbioar_CSW14AB_FD_184820 | JGI IMG/M metagenome (GOLD analysis project Ga0208492, IMG submission 184820) | Serpentinite rock and fluid subsurface biosphere microbial communities from McLaughlin Reserve, California, USA - CR12Mar_CSW14AB (SPAdes) | ecosystem: Environmental > Terrestrial > Deep... | reverse complement strand
TAAACTCTTCAAGCAGGCTTTTCACCAGTGTAAAATCATTCGCGCTCATTTCGATCTGCTCGGGAAATAAGAGCTGCTGGGAAGCAATACTGCTTTCTTTTTTGGAATTCATGTAGTGTTCGTAGACAATGCGTTCATGCGCCCGTTGCTGATCCACGATCATCACATTTCCGTTATAGGCCGTAACAATATATTTAAAGTTGAGCTGGAACACATTAAAGTCGACGGACTCCTTTTTCACGGACTCCATAAACTGCTGCTCCTGCTCCGGAGCAACCATAACGGTTTCGGCATTGTTCTTAAAACCTTCGAACATACTTTCCCAGTTTTGTTTGTTCGCTTTTTCAAGCGCTGGGTTGGCGCTATTGGAAGCCGTAGAATTAAACGGATTGTAATTCGTATTATAACTTACCTTCGGCTGTGTATATACCTTCCCCACTTCCGCGTTCCCATGACTGATGCTCATTTCCGATTCAAAATCGAGGGAGGGCGACACATTGGCCTTTCCCAGCGCGCGTTTGATGGCGCTAAGCAACAACATGTATACCGTTTTATCGTCCGTAAATTTTACTTCGGTTTTTGTGGGATGGATATTGATATCGATGTGTTTGGGATCCAGTTCTAAAAAAATAAAATACTTGGGATGTGACTGAAATCCGATCAGTTCTTTATACGCTTCGTAAATGGCATGATTTAAGAAGGGATTACGCACAAAACGGTTATTCACAAAAAAGTACTGTTCTTTTTTTGTTTTCACGGCGGAGTCCGGAAGGCTCACATAGCCAGATATTTTTACAAAGGAAGTGTCTTCACTGATCTGTACAAGCTCTTTTTGAATGTAACTGCCCAACAGTGATTTTATGCGTTGCATTAAATTACCGGGAGGCAGGTTTAAAATATCATTCCCGTTACTTTGTAAAATAAAATGCACATTGGTATGCGGAATAGCGATCCTCTCCACCTCATCGATAATATGTTTTTGCTCGATCTGATCACTCTTTAAAAAGTTACGCCGGGCCGGGATGTTATAAAATAAATTCTTTACGATAAAGGATGTTCCGCTTGTAGTCTGGCATTCATTCTGTGACACGGTCTTTCCGCCTTCTATAATAATTTGCTGCCCGACCACATCGGTTTCCTGTTTTGTTTTTAATTCTACCTGCGCAATAGCGGCGATACTTGCCAGTGCTTCTCCCCGAAACCCTTTGGTAGTAAGGGTAAAAAGATCATCCGCTTTATTTATCTTGGAGGTGGCGTGACGCTCGAAACACATGCGCGCGTCAAAAGGGTTCATGCCTTTTCCGTTATCGATCACCTGGATGAGGCTTTTACCGGCGTCTTTTATGATAAGTTTAATATGCGTGGCACCCGCATCGATCGCATTCTCCAGTAACTCCTTTACCACGCTGGCCGGTCGTTGCACAACCTCACCCGCTGCAATCTGGTTGGCAACATGATCCGGTAAAAGTGATATGGTGTTTGTAGACATAAACCCTCAAATTTAGTGAATATGTCCTTTTAAAAATAATCATTGTTTACAATAGTATAAGCTTTACGCCTCCTTATTTCGTTGTTATTAAGAAAAATTACAAAATTTTATTTTATTCTTACTTTTTTCCAATGAAATGTTTATTTTCGCATTAACCCAAACCCCTTTTTATTTTTTATTGGGATTAATTCGACTGACTGAAAGAGTTGTTGGCGAATGTTTTAATGATCGTGTTTTTGCTAAAAAGCTGATTGTTACTGCTATTGTATTTAACTAAAATGGACAATTATTTTTTCTAAGCTCTAATTTAAAATGTATAACCCAATAAATGTATAACCCACACAAAAAAACCATGAAAATCAAAACGATCCTAACATGCGCAGGCGCTCTACTATTAGGCGGCTTGCGCGCACAGTGTTTTACTCTGTCAGACAATGTCGGCGGACAGATCTGCCTTGGTGCCTCCGCCCAGCTTTCGGCCACGCCTGGCTCTACTTGCGGTGCCATGACCTTTAGCTGGTATCCTTGGGGTCACGTAGGAACCAACTACGTGATCACACCTACGGTAACCACCGCTTACACCGTTATGGCGAGTAATTCGGCAACGCTTACAGGAACCATTGTGGTAAACCCGCTCCCAACCATCGGGCTCTCTGCCAACCCATCGCTTATCCTCTGCAACAGCTCGGTGAACACCTCTACCATTACAGCATCCGGAGCCAATACGTACACCTGGATCCCAAGTAATTTTTTCATCTGGTCGGGTACGTTTTACGTAACTCCCATCGCTACCACGGTATACACTGTCGTCGGCTCAGATGTCAACGGCTGCTCAAATACCGGCACGGTTGAGGTGAAGTACGATAATTCCATGTGTCCCTGCATGGGGTGCGGTGCAATTGTCTCCGGCACTCTGGCAGGTGGAACAATTACCGGGCCCAACTGCGTCAATAACGATGTAGTAATTACCGGGCCGGTAAATATAAATAACGCTGATCTTTCAATAGGAACCGGCGCAAAGATCATCATTACATCTACCGGCAACCTGACTATAAACAATAGTCACCTGTTTGCCTGCAACAATATGTGGCAGGGTATGGTCATACAAAACGGCGGCAGGCTAACTATTAACCAAAGTCTTATCGAAGATGCAGCGGAAGCGGTAGATGTCACCAACCACATCAATCAATCCATCATTTTTGATATCGACCAAACCACTTTCAACAAGAACAACATCTCTATCGATATTGAAAATTATACCGAACAGATCCCATCGTATCCCTTTATTTTGAAGAATTGCCTCTTTACCTGTCGCGATATCCAGTTCACGCCGATGAGCTTTCCCCCGACTTCAGCCATCGCTGCTCTGGCAAGCAACCCGGAAGCGCCGCTCTCCAACCCTTATATCGACAACAGTATCTACCCGCAGGCCAATGCTGCCGCCTATCTTAAACTTCCATATACGGGCCTTAAGCCCGAAGCAGGCATCCGGCTCAAAAATGTAGGCATCACCCTCAATCCAAATTCAGGGAGTACCATTTTTTACCAATGGCAGCAAGGCAGCCCCGGCGTACAGTTGTTTTTTGATAACCTGAGCGCAGGAATGGACCTTTACAATGCCAATGCATTGGTTAATAATTCCGTGTTCCAGAACTCAGGCATGGGGATAAAATGCGATGCTGGGCATAACAGCCATAATAGTCTTGAGATAACTTCCCCGGCCGGAACACAAAATCAATTTGTGGACTGTCAAACGGGAGTATATGACCGCTGGTACTATAATCTGGCTATCACCGGGGTCGACTTCCGTACTACCTGGGGCAGTTCCCTTAACCAGGTTAATGCGCCGAACGCTATTGATGTGTGGACCAACCGTTACCGCGATTGCCGCATCGAAGACAATTTCATTTACAATGTCAGCCAGGCCATTGGCATTACAGCCATTAGCAATGTACCTCTTTTTATGCCCGGCATTTATAACGGAGGTTATTGGGGACAATTTGCGGGTTCTATGCTCGTAAACAGAAACAAGATCGCCAACAATGCGCCTGGAAATCCAAACACGTATCAACAGCTGATTACCGGAATCAATATGCAGATGTATGCCAGCCAATGGTATTTATACCTTGCCGATCCAAGTACCCAGATCGTTCAGGTAGATAAAAATGAGATCCTGAATACCGAAACTGGTATTCATATGAGCCTGTGGCAATGGCTGAATCAAAGCTATAACTCAAATACGATAACGCTTGTTCCTCCCGTTAATTTTGGTTATCCCGGTTATGGGATTGCTCTCGTAATTGACAAGGGAACATCCACCCAGCCGACACAGGTAGCCAACAATATGATCACCGGCTACGGTGTTAATGTCACGCCTTCCAGTTATGGCATGCGTTTAGGGGGGGGTCAATACCAGGACTTTACCTGTAATTATGTGTCCAATGTAACTTACGGGTATGAGTTCAGTACGTCCAATCCCAACATTAACTTCACGAACAACGAAATGAACACCAACCTATACGGCCTTTTGATAGACGGGGGGGATATAGGCACACAGGGCTCGTCTACCAACCCACAGGACAATACCTGGTCGGGCTTCTGGCCATCGGGCACGTATAAAACCGCTTTACTCTCAGGTGCCGATGCGGCCAATTCAAAGCTCTATATCCGCTCCTCTGCGCCGAGCCCCTATAACCCTGACGGTTCGTCTATTTCCACAACAATCCCTACCAGCCTTACCGATCATTCAATTTTAAACGGGAACCTTATTGTTAGTTCGAGTGCGCCTCCTCTGGGAGTTTGTCCTATTGTGCCATCTACTGCCAGGATTGCCCAGGGAAACAGTGTGCCGGATACAGATCAGCTTATGTCTTTTATCAGAAGAAACCCCCATGTGGATCCGTCTGTAGACTTTATCAGGCGCACATTGCTTTATGAGCTGGCGAACTCACAGGGATATCATCCCACAAACAAAGATTCACTTTCGGAGTTCTACCGCGCACAGCAAGCAGGAAACATCGGCACCTTCGAAAAGATAGAAAAAGCATTCGCTTCCAGGAACCTCGGAGAGGCTTTACAGATCAATGAGTCGGTTAAAGCAGGAAGTGAAGCGGAAGAAAATACCAGATCCTATTATCGGGTAGCACTTAACCATTTCAGCGGTTCGTTCAGCAAAAAAGACAGCGCGATTCTGTGCAGGCTCGTAACTCTGTGTCCGTATACCGATGGTTTGGCGATCGAAAAAGCACGCGTGCTTTATACCCTGCGTTTTGGCTGGAAATTATTTGGCGATAAGTGTGCTGCAAAACAAGATGCAGCTTTGCTGGGCATCAAAGAAGCCCTTCTTCAATCTGCAGACGTTCAGCTGTATCCAAATCCTACATCCGGTCAGGTGAATGTGCTGGCTCCCGGCTTTGGCGACGGACCGGTGGAGATCAATGTGTCAGACATCAGCGGCCGCAGTATTTATAAAGCAACGCATCAGTTCCTTGGCGGCAAAACCCTGTTTACCCTAGATTACGCCTCAGGAGCCTACTTCGTAACGCTTACCGCGGCAGAACAACAATCCAACATTAAATTAATTATCCAGAAATAAACCCATAATTCCATTTACCTATGAAAAATTTCAAGATATTTCAAACAGCGCTGATCATCGCATTGACCTTCATATCCGGGCTTCCGCTCCTGGCGGATAAACTCAGCGGAAGGAATGAATTTTCGTCCGGCACCAGTATGGCGCCCCCACCTCCACCCTGCAGCCTGCCAATCAGCATAACAAAAGAAATGAGAGTTGACTTTGGCGCGGTGGGCGATGGTATTACCGACGATTCACCGGCGTTTAAACGTGCCTCTGACTGGATCAACGCCAACTGGAGCGCAAGCTCTTCCATCAAGATCATCGTACCTGCAGGCACCTACGTGGTGGGTCACCAGGTGCGCAAGGGTGAGATCTGGAACTACGGTACCGGCTCCATCAATAACACCACGCAATCATACCTGGGTGTATCGGTTTTCGACCTGGCGAATGCCAGCAATGTAATTATTGAAGGCGACGTCAACATGGGCACCCGCATCATTTACAAGAACGGCCTTATGTACGGCGGCTACCGCACCGATACCGACATGCCCTGCATTGCCAATAATGGCTCTTGTGGTACCAATACCTGCCCGGTGAACCCGTTGGTGGGCAACCCCGTTGCAACAGTTGGCGCCTTCCTTTTCCTTACCAAGTGCTCCTGCATCACGGTGAGCAACTTCTGGGTGGAAGGCCGCTACAACATGTGCAAACGCCAGGGCAATGTAGGCGAATGCAGCAGCATCCAACTGCAGTATGATGGCATTTTAGTTGCAGGGGGATCTGACATTACTATCTCGGATATCACCTGTACTAACTTTGGACGCGACGGCCTTATGACCTATTACTCGGGAGGCTCCAATGTAACCAACCTCACACTCAACAATTTTATAAGCTCCGGAAACGGCCGGCAGGGTTTTAGTCTTTGCTCGGGCATCAACGTCACTGCCACTAACTGCGACTTTATCCTCACCGGCAAGATAAAGGATGGAGCCATTTACTCTGGTAACCCTGGCGCCGGGCTTGACATCGAACCCGATCAGGGAGGTATAGCATCCAATTGTTCCTTCACCAACTGTAGGTTTTCGAGGAATCAAAGCGTGGGTATGATAACCGATAACTATTATCCAGACAATATCACTTTCGACAGTTGCTTTTTCTCGTCTCTGCACAATCATGCCCTGTGGCCCAACCGTATGGTAAACAGCGTAATTAAGAACTCCGTTATAGTTGGACGAGTGGTTAAGGTGGGCGGCAGCAGTTCAAATGACCACCTTGTGTTCGACAACAATCTCTTTACCGACTGGTTCGGTAGCTGGAACGCCCCGACGGTCACCTGGGCACAACCAGGCAGTACGGGCGGCGGCGGGTACCTGCTGAACTTTGGCGGTCCCGGAGTTAACAATTTTGTAACGTTTAGAAATAACAATATCCAGGTGCGTCACAGCCTGTTCCTCTTCTATGACATTGGTGTTCCAAATACCTCGCGTGTATGGGACAACAACACCTTCACAGCATTCACCGCCGACCTGGCCAACACTACAAACGGGTATCCGAGCGCCATTCCTTCGGGCGGGTTCATTGGCCATTTTAAATGCTGCACCGCCCGCAGCAACGTTTTCGTTGATGGCAATCCTTCGAACTCACCGAGTGGCGGGCCCAATGTCTGGTTTGGCGTAAAGGCTTACAACTGGGGGCCACATCCAAGCGACAATATCACCAATGGAATGAATTTCTGGGGACCCTGGGGCCCTACAACTTACTCGCATTTCTTTTACAACAATAATTACCTTGGAGGAATACCGAACAATACCGGCTTCTGGTAGAAAACCTATTTCTGCCTGACTGTAAGAAAGCGCAGGGCTCTAAGCTCTGCGCTTTCTGTTTTATTGTATTGACTTTTCAGGCGGCAATCATGGTTGGCACCTGATCCGGTAAAAGTGATATGGTGTTTGTAGACTCGTTAAAAAACTCAAAACGGTCCTCTTTGCCAGGCATAGGCACCACACCAATTTGAATTAAAACATATCCTTGTATAGGGGTTTCCGCCCACTCCATCCTGGGGAAAATCATTAAGGTTGTATGAACTATTATCGTAACTTGTTCCACAACTACTTAAACTTATGCCTATCCAGTATAACCCCGAACCGGGTGGAGTTGAAGTCGGAGCTGTCTCTGTAAAACGATTTCCGCCACCAAAACGTGAATTGATAAAATTACCAAGAGAAGGGTAGGGCACATTATTGATTGTACTGCCAAAATATGATACTGTGGAGTTCATATCACTGTGATGAAAGATAAATTTGTTCCCTTCATACATCCTTTCAGTGTGAGACAACCCTCCACTGGGAATAGTATAAATAAGTAGAGAATGATGGATATCAAATGTACAAACAACAAAAGTATAATAATGATTATCAGGAGGAGACGCGCCAAAATTCATGAGATAACGGTTCCAGCCGGATATTTGATTACTAAATGACCCGTCAAAATCAGTAATAGTACACCTTTCGAAATATATTTGGTCAGTCGGAGAAGTTCCGGCCACATGGCAGAATTGACCACGGATAATACAACTATCAAAAACAGTGTTGATCATACGGCATGGCCAGATACTCCATGAATCCTTTGCTGTGCTTGTTGCGGAAAATTCGCATTTATCAAATATAAAATTAGCCACATCCGGGTAATGATTATCGGAAATCATTCCTACAAACTGATTATCCTTAAATTCACAATTGGTGAATGAACTGTTAATGCAGGTTCCACCATTTTCAGGCTCTATGTCCATCCCGCTGCCTGGATTATTATAAAAGATGGATCCCGTCTGGTTAAATTTACAATTTGTTGCTACAATGTTATCCCCGGCAGTAAAACTAAATCCTTGCCTGCAATTAGAAATGCATTCCAGGTTAGTTAACGTAATATTTGTTGGGTTTGAGGTAGTATAACGTGTCATCAATCCGTCGCGTCCAAAATTCATGCATTTTGTGTCCTCAATGGTTATATCGTGTCCATTGATAATATTGATCCCATCATAAGCCAGTTGGCGGCCATTGCACTCGCCCCAGCTTCCCATCAGCGTACAGTTTTGAGCATTCCCATCCAGGCTCAGGTTCTCAATGCTAACACAACTGCAATCCCAAAGACTGATAAAATTGCCGACCCTTGCCAGCTCATTGGAAGCGCAGCCGGCGCAGGCTCCAAAATTACAGGCACTTCCACCGGGTTTCATTCCACCAAAATACAATCCATTTGCATAAATAATCTGTGTCGTAAGACCCGGATCACCATGAATATAAACATTCTGCACGTTGGTTAATTTAAGCATATCCAGTCCCATGCGGGTAAAACCCATTGAATTGGTGATATTTCCTGTGCCATAATTAAAAGAGGCTCCCGGCGCCAATTGAACTCCAACTTTGTAGGTTCCTGCCGGGATATAAAGTTCGATGGCGGAAGTAGGACTCCAGTTGGCGTTAATCCAGTCTGCCGCTCTTAAAAATGCCGGCGAGTCATCTGCAATGCCATCGCCCACCGCGCCAAAATCCAGTTGCAGATCTTTTGTTGTTCCAATCGAAACGCCGCAGGCCACCACCGTGGATATTAAATTACCCCCGTTGCCAATAAGCTTGCCGGCATATCCAGCCATGCCTTTAGTTTTTGATTCCGTTAATTTTTGAGTTTCTTTTTTGCAGGTTGTCAAAGACATGATGAGGCCAATGACCACCAGGATACTTGTAGTTTTTTCATATTGTGTGAAATTTATTTTTTTGAAAATAGGTTTTATAGTCTATCTATAAGCCAACAAAATAGAATCGAACTCTAAAATTTATAACAGGAATTTAAAGTAAGAAAACGAGTTTTACGCCCGGACTATAGATCAAAAATAAGAGCAAGCCGCTGGAAAAATAAAGTAGTTTTTAATAAGAGGGCTCAAACTAAAAGCGCTGATCAAAAGAATAATCAGGCCCTGTTTTTTGACTTTTTGCCAAAACTTGCAAAAACCTAATGTTTTCGGGCCTTCATTCACTAATTCACAACCCCTTTTCGTCGAATTCCTCGGAATTAACTCGTTGATTATAAGTAATTTAAAAAAGGTTGGGTTAAAATTAAAAATTTTGCCAAAAATTGTTTAAAAAATTGTAGTAAGTTAGTTGTCAATATAAGAGATATTATTTTATGAGAACGTCACGTTTCGTGGTCATTTTTTTGGCTCTATTAACATTTTCTAACAGCAAACTTTTTTCGCAGACAAATGCAACTATAGTTGCACCGGTATACTCCCAGGACTCTCTACAGGGTTTTGACCCGATTCAGGCGAACATCCAGGCGCTCGGCGAAGGCTTTTACGGACAGGCGTATACCAACGCCATAAATATCTACAAGAGACATTTCGTTATTAACAAATATGATCTTTACAAAACACTGAACAATCCTATAGCTGGCAGCAGTTCCGGTGGCAAGTATGGCTCAGCAACCACTGCAAACGCACCCTGCACAAATGAAGATTTTGAAGCCGGAACCCTTGCGGGGTGGACCGCTTCTGTTGGAACAAATTCAAATTCCCAGGCTTATCCAACCGTTACAGGCCCTGCCAGCGCTTCACAAGCCTCTGTGATGACAACCACCATCACTGATCCTTACGTTGGCAGTATTCCTAATTCGCCACTGGGAGGCACTAAGGTTGTAAGAATAAACAATAATGTAAGCGACTTTTCAGTTGTAAAACTTTCCCAGACGTTTCCTGTAACCACAACAAATTACTTCTTTGACTTCGCATATTGGGCGGTGATGGAGGATGGCGGCTCTTCAGGTCCACCTCACACATGTTCTCAAACTCCCTTTATGCTCATCAAGATCCGTGACAATAATAATCTATTACAAGCTTTATGTCCTACTTTTAGTATTGTTGCTCCATCCAGCGGATCAGGAGGGTGTACAGGACTTGGTCCATTGACCTGGTCAACTGTTGCCGTAGGTACTAACACGATTAAAACAAGCAATGGATGGCAGAAATTTTCCATTGATCTTACTCCTTATCTTTTCACGACTCCTGGAAACGTAACGATAGAGGTTTTTGTGGGAGACTGCTCGCTTGGCGGCCACTGGGGCTATGCGTATTTTGACGCGAGGTGTAATACCATGGATCTGACCGTAAACAGCCAGACGCTTTCGCTTCTCACTCCTACGGTGTATCCGCAGGTATTGTGTGGTGGTACGGCAACCATGACAGCCCCGTCAGGGATGATCAACTACACCTGGACCGGGCCCCCTAGCGCCGGAATTGGTACGGTTACCACCCAGACATTAGTGACCTCTGTGCCCGGTAACTATAGTTTAACCATGAACCCTCCCGGGATCTGTAATGCAATTTCAAAAATCGTTAACCTTCAGTTTGTTCCACCAACCACGATCACTGCTTCACCCGCCAATCTCTGCGCGACCGGCACAAATACATCTTCCACGTTAACCGCAAGCGGTGCGTCACAATATACCTGGGCGCCCGGAGGTTCAACCCTTTCGTCTATAGTCGTCACGCCCACAACAACTTCCATTTACACACTCACTGCGCGAACGGGCACCTGTACAGGTACATTTACAGTGCAGGTCACTGTTAATCCTGATCCCGTCTTTAATGTGGTCAGCAGTACCTCAAACCTTTGCCCTGGTCAAACGGCTACACTGACTGCGGTTTCATCAGGTTCAAACACCTATGTCTGGAATCCGGGTAGCATGAGCGGCTCTGTTGTTGTTGTGAGTTCGGCAAACACATATACCACTGTCGGTACGTCATCAGCCGGTTGCACCGCAACGGTCACGACTACTATAGGTACAAGTCCTGCACCCAATATATCCATTTTACTTTTATCTCCTGCATCTGCGGCAACCAGTTCTGTGTGTCCCGGAACAGCGATTACACTCGCGGGTTTAGGAGGAAGCATTGTCTGGCAACCCGGAGGCAGCACGGCCAATCCGGCCATATTTAATCCAACCGTTACTACTACTTATACGGCCATAGGTTCCTCAGGTTCCTGCACAGGATCTGCAACGCAGCTGATCATGGTGGATCCCGGACCAAGCATGACCTTAAGTGCAAACCCGGCCATTACCTGTCCGGGCAATACTACTACGTTGTCCGCCGTAGCGCCTTCGGCAGTAGGTAATTTTACCTGGAACCCGGGTGCCGTGAATGCCACTTCAATTGTGGTGACTCCTACTATTGCGGGAGGTTATTCGGTAAGCGCGCAGAATACAGCGGGTTGCGTGAACACACAAACTATTAATCCAACCTTCAGCACACCGCCCACAATCGTCATCTCTCCTGCCTCGCCTTCGGTGTGTGCAGGTGGCTCTGTCATGATCAGCGCCAGCGGTGGTGTTACCTACACCTGGCTGCCGGGCAATACGAACGGCGCTTCGGCGGTGATCAGCCCGACCAGCAGCGCCACTGTGTATACGGTGATCGGTGCAAACGCAGCTGGCTGTGTGAACCAAACTACCTTTAATATTAATGTTGTACCTCTTCCTGTGATCAACGCTTCGGTTTCACCCGCTGCGATCTGTGCGGGAAGCTGTGCAACGATCACACCGGGCGGCGCGTTTTCCTACACAGTTTCGCCTGGCGGCTCCACGGTTGTTTGCCCTACCATTACTTCGGTTTATTCGATAGCGGGCACGAGTGCCGCAGGCTGTGTTGGCACACCTGTAAATGTTACCGTCACCGTTAATCCAAATCCTGTAGTGACCGCTTCTGCTACTCCCGCAAGCATCTGTGCAGGAAACACATCTAACCTGAGCGCTGGCGGCGCCTTAAATTATACCTGGCAGCCGGTCAATTTAACCGGTTCATCCATTACCGTTACTCCTGCCATCACCACTGTTTATACTGTAACCGGGGCTAATGCTTCCGGCTGTACCAGCCAGACATTTGTTACCGTGAATGTAACCCCCGCTCCTAACGTTTCAGTATCACCTGCAAGCGCAACTGTGTGTACCGGCGGGACCTTATCTGCCAGCGCGAGCGGCGCAACCAGCTATACCTGGCAGCCGGGCGGCCAGACAGGAGCCAGTGTAATTCTTTCTCCTTCCGGAAATACAACCTATACCGTTTTTGGCTCTACGTCGGGCTGTATCGGACAGAATACGATGGTTGTGACGGTAACCTCACCACCGGTGATTTCCGCTACTTTTGTTCCGGGCACCATATGCGCGGGAAGCTGCGCAACCCTTGCACCGAGTGGGGCTTTAACCTATACGGTTTCAGGATTAAGCGCAGTCGCCTGTCCGACCATAACAACCGGTTATTCAGTAGTCGGCTCAGATGCCAATGGCTGTACCAGTAATACGGTGACCGGCACTTTATTTGTAAACAGCGCTCCCATTGTGAATGCTTCTGCAAGTCCAACATCTGTTTGTCCGGGCGGCAGTTCCAACTTAAGTGCTACCGGTGCATTAAACTATACCTGGCAGCCGGTAAATCTCACAGGCGCTTCTATTTCTGTGACCCCTGCGACAACAACGGCTTACACAGTAACGGGAACAAACGCCAGTGGCTGCACCGGCACCGCAGTGGTGACGGTTGTCGTAAATTCAGTACCGGCAATTACCATTAGTCCCTCGGCCACCACAATTTGCCAGGGTAGCAGTGTTACCCTTTCTGCTAGCGGAGCTACCAGCTATACCTGGCAACCCGTGAATCTCAATGGAAGCAGCATCAGTGTTTCTCCTACTATTACTACTACTTATACGGCATTCGGATCTAACGGTTCCTGCAGCGCTCAAAATACCGTTGTAGTAACAGTTGCTCCTAATCCTACAGTTAATGCTCCTTTTACGCCAACAGCCATTTGTGCGGGAAGCTGCGCCACATTAAATCCCTCAGGAGCCAGCAGCTACGTTATCGCTGGTCTTACTAACATAGCATGCCCGGCTGCTACCTCAGGTTATACTGTGGTGGGTACAAGTGCAGCTGGTTGCACCGGCACCTTTATCGGTGTTCTAACGGTGCTCGCTCTGCCGAATGTTTCTGCCTCTGCAAGCGCAACATCTATTTGCCTTGGCGGAAGCTCGAACCTGAGCGCTACAGGCGCTTTAAATTATACCTGGCAACCCGTTAATTTAACCGGGTCGTCTATTTCGGTAACTCCTGCAATAACTACCGTTTATACTGTAACAGGAGCGAATGCTTCCGGCTGTACCAGTATTGCCATGGTAACGGTGGTGGTAAACAGCCCTCCACCGATCTTTGCGATTGCATCACCCACTTCTATTTGCGCGGGCGCATCAGTAACCTTATCTGCGGGTGGCGCGGGGAATTATTTCTGGATGCCGGTTGCTTTATCAGGCGCCACTGTATTTGTGAGTCCAACCATTACCACCACATACACGGTTACAGGTAATGTGGGAGCCTGTACGGGATCAGCAATGGTGACCGTTGTCGTGAACCCGGTACCAACCGTAAATATTAATGCCTCTTCTACCAGCATATGCTCGGGCGCATCCGTAACCCTGACACCAAGCGGGGCCACTACATATAGCTGGAGTGATGGATCCACGGCTTCCACCAGGGTTGTTTCTCCTTCTTCAAATACAACATACAACGTAATAGGATTCGGTCCTACAGGCTGTGCGAGTCTATCAGCTTCCATTACTATCACTGTCAATCCGGCGCCGGGTCTTACCGCATCAGCAAACCCCGGCACTGTATGCGCCGGTAGCAGCGCTACCTTAACAGCTTCAGGAGCTACCAGCTATAACTGGCAACCGGGGAATCTCTCCGGATCGCCTGTAGTTGTTACTCCTTCGGTTAACACGACCTATATCGTAACCGGAACTCTTGCCGGTTGTACCGGAACTGCAGCTGTTACTGTTTTTGTGAGCCCGGGCATCATTCTTTCGGCAGGTGGCTTACCTTCAACTATTTGTTCAGGCGGAACAGCCAGCCTGAATGCTTCAGGCGCAACGAATTACACCTGGTTACCGGGCCCACTACCATCTGCGGCAAGTGTTACCGTAAGTCCTTCTACAACTACTACTTATACGGTGATTGGCAATACAGGAGCCTGTACGGTCCAAATTCCTGTGACCATTTTTGTTAATCCCACGCCTACAGCTGGCATCTCGGGTTCAACATTGTTATGTGCCGGTTCCTGTGCTACACTTACTGCTTTTGGCGCTTCCACATATACCTGGGATAATTCATCTACCGGGTCAACTTATGTAGTGTGCCCTACCTCAACCCAATCCTACTCATTAGTTGGGGCGAACGGAAGCTGCACCAGCTCAGCTTTTATAACCATTGTTGTAACCCCCGCACCTGTAATTACTGTTTTTGCCTCTGCAAATCCGATCTGTGCAGGCTCTTCGGCAGTGCTCAGTGCATCTGGTGCTGTATCTTATGTATGGAGCACCGGTTCTACTTCCCCATCTATTACAGTAGCTCCTTCCACTACAACAGTATATAGTGTAATAGGATCAAGCGGCAGCTGTACTTCCTCAGCGAGTTATACACTGAATGTTAATCCTTCCGCCAATATCAATATCATCGCTTCAAGCCCTACGGTTTGTGCGGGTTACACGGTTGGCCTGCTGGCTACCGGCGCACCTTCCTTCACCTGGCTGCCAAATAACGTAACTACTAATCCGCTGGTAGACCAGCCTCTTGCAACTACCGTATATACTGCGATTTCAAATAGTGGTGGCTGTACAGCAAGCGCTACAATAAGCATACAGGTTAGTCCATTGCCGGTTATTACCCTTACTGCAAGCCCACCAACATTGTGCACAGGTCAGACCACAACACTAATGGCATCGGGCGGAACGACCTATAGCTGGATCCCTTCCCTGGTTGGCGGCAATACATTTACAGATACCCCGCTAAGTACAACAGTTTATACTGTTGTGGGCTTCGACCCTGTCGGCTGCCCTAATTATGCTACAATAAGCGTTAATGTGGTTCCTGCGCCTGTGATTTTTGCCGCTTCGAGTTCAACCGCAGTGTGTATCGGAAGCTCAGCAACCCTTACGGCCAGTGGCGCTACAAACTATACCTGGCAGCCGGTTAACCAGACCGGAAGCTCAATTGTGGTGAATCCATCCGCGGCAACCGTATATACTGTATTCGGTGATAACGGAGGCTGCATAGGCAGCACAAGCATAGCGGTAGGAGTGAATCCAAGCCCTACCATTTCAGCTGTGGCGTCCTCGGCCAGTATCTGCCCGGGCGGTACCGTAGCTCTGGCGGCTTCGGGCGGCGTTACCTATACCTGGATGCCACCAAACACAACCGGCGCATCCATTGTTGATAATCCTTTTGTTTCTACAGATTACACTGTTACAGGAACAGATGCAAACGGCTGCTCCAATACCGCAAACGTATTTGTGTTTGTAAACCCAATGGCGAACATCTCCGCGATCGCGAGTCCTTCGGACGTTTGCCAGGGAGGTACTGTAACCCTGATCGGCAGTGGCGGTCTCAGTTACACCTGGAACCCCGGATCGTTACCCGGCGGAACCGTGAGTGTTGTTCCTAATGCGAGCATAGTATACACCCTGATGGCAAGTGATGCCAGCGGTTGTACGGGTTCATTCACTGTGCCGGTAAATGTGGTACCTAATCCAACCATTACAATTACACCGGTTAATTATTCGGTATGTATTGGTTCTTCAGCGACACTTACTGCCAGCGGCGCTACAAATTACACGTGGCTGCCAAGCGGAACACAATCTTCCGTTACCATTGAAACACCTGCCTCCTTCACTACCTATACGGTTATCGGCGATAATGCCGGATTGTGTTTTGGATCAGCAACTGTAGATGTATATGTTCACCAGCTCCCTAAAAATGTTGCTGCTACAAGTACTGGAACTATAGGTTGCCAAAGCCCTACCGCACAACTATTCGGCGTATGCAGCGATACTAACGTATCTTATGCGTGGACAGGACCGGCAGGTTATAGCTCAGGCGCTCAAAACCCTGTCATTTCAGGGATCTGGGGTGATTTCACCCTGAGTGTGACGGATAATATCACAGGCTGTGTCGCAACTGCCACGGTAAATGTTCCAACAGACAATACTATTCCGCTTGTTACAGCAATGACTTCAGGAAGCATTACCTGTGCTGTTTCAACTGTCACATTAAATGCTGCTCACACCACTACTAACCCTGGTTACAGCTGGACAGGACCGTCGGGCTTTACAAATACCACTCAAAGCCCAACTGTTTCTTTACAGGGAACCTACACCATCGTGGTGACTGATCTTTCAAGCACCTGTACCGGTAGTGCTGTGGTAACTGTAGGAACGCATACTTATGTCACCATCAGCGCTTCCATAACACCGGCAAGCTGTGATGGCAACGGTAACAGTAATAATGATGGTCAGATCTCGGTACAGGGCTTTACCCTGACAGATAAATATGACGTGGTAAGCGGTACGACTTATACTGGAACCGCCGTTTATGCTACCGCAGCAAATATCCCGACCAATGGAATAATTACTTCCAACCTTGCAAACCCATCCACAACGGTTGCTTACACCATCCGTTTATTTGATGGTGAAGGCTGTGTAAAAGATACCACCCTGTATCTTGTGCCCGTGGATTGTTCGTTAAGAACTTTAGGTATTGCGAAAGCGGTAAGTTTATCTACCGTTAATGCCGACGGCTCTTATGATCTCACTTATACTGTTGTTGCAAAAAGCTATGATAACGGCCAGTTAAGCAGTATTTCACTTGTTGAGAACCTAAGCAATACCTTCCCGGCTCCAACAACGTTTACCGTGTACCCAGACTCATTAAAAACCATTGGCGGAAGTTCACTTGCTTTGAACACATCGTTTGACGGGTCCACACAAACCAACCTGCTAACAAGCAGTGCATCAAACTCTTTGGCCAGCAAGGATAGTACGGTGATACAGTTCAGAATGAGAGTAAAAACCAGCCTGTTCTTTATCGATTTCCGGAATTCCGTAATAGGGTCTGCTTTGAACGCAGAGAATAAAATAGTGTCCGATTCTTCGCAAACCGGTATGGATCCAAATCCAGATGCAGATAACAACCCATATAACAACAACGTTGCTACGGTGATCAGCTTCAACCCGAACCAGTTCTTCGGAATAACCAAGGTCGGGGAGATCCACAGATCTGACGATGAAAGTTTTGATGTTACCTACACCATAACCATTCACAACTTAGGAAACGATACCATAAGGGACGTGAGCCTAAACGACAGTCTGTTTGGTAAAACCATCGTGAATCCGGCAACCTACAGCATGCGCTCAGGCCCGATATCTGCTGGCGGAGGTCTGGTTGCAAATTCATCCTTTAATGGTAATACCGATATCCGGCTGATAAATCAGGCGCAAAGCAAAATGTCTCCCGGCACAACGGCTTCCGTTTATTTTACAATTAATGTAAAACCAGGAGTTATCACTTCTATCAGTAACAGCGCTTATGGCAATGCCTTATGCGCTATTAGCGCTTCCCAGAATGTTATAGTATCTGACACCTCCGGTACAGGAACAAATCCTGATGTGAATGGAAACGGGAACTGGAATGAAGCGGCAGATAATCTTCCGACTGTGCTGTTGATCCCGAATACGCATACACTGTTTATCCCTGAAGGCTTCTCGCCCGATGATGATAACCTGAACCAGTACTTTGTGATCAAAGGCCTTCCAACTACAGGGGACAATTCTATAACCATCTTTAACCGGTGGGGAAATAAGGTTTATTATCATGCCAACTACGACAACACCTGGGATGGGACTCCTAATATTTCAGGCACTTTAGGGAAGGATAAATTACCTCAGGGTACCTATTTCTATATTCTTGAAATGAAAGGCAGCGGACAAAAACCAATAAGTGGATTTGTTGTATTACAGTACTAAAATTTTAATAACGATACTCTATGAAAAATCTCGTCATAAAAACAAAAGCGGTTCTATCAGGCCTATTATTTTTAGGTGCCGTACAAACAGGTAAAGCGCAATACGACGCCATGTTCACGCAATACATGTTTAACGAAATGTTCATCAACCCTGCTTATGCGGGCAGTAAGGAGGCCATGAGTGCAACCTTGTTGCACAGGCAGCAATGGGTTAACTTTCCTGGGCGTCCGGTAACAACATCCTTCTCGTTGCATGGTCCTATTGAAGGAGATAAAATGGGTGTAGGTCTGAGTATCCTGAACGAAAAAGTAGGCGTCATGAACAGGAACCTGATCTATGCGAGTTATGCCTACCGTTTAAAATTCAAGGATAAAAGCACCCTGGCATTAGGGCTGATGGGGGGCCTGGACAACCAGAACAATAAACTCAATACATTAAAGATAAGCAACGAAGCTAACCCGATTGCTGACCCACAATTTGGCAACTCCCCGAATGTAGTCGCGCCGAATTTTGGAATGGGCTTATATTATAATACCAAGACCCTGTACGTGGGTTTATCGATACCGCGTTTGGTTGACAACAAGGTGAGATTCGGGCCGGATGGCAGCAGTACAGTAAAAACCACCAAAGTGAAGCCAAACCTGTTTACATATTACTTAACCGCGGGGTATCTTTTCACCCTGAACGAGGAATATAAATTAAGAACCAACGTAATGATCAAAGCCGTAAAAAATGCACCTGTACAATTTGATATTGGCGGCAATTTACTGATCAGGGATCTTATCTGGGCGGGGTTAACCTACCGCAGCGGGTCTTCTCTTGCAGTTATTCTTGGTTACCAGATAAACAAACAATTCCTGGCGTGTTACTCTTATGACTACGGATTAAACAAGATCCAAAAATATTCGCAGGGCTCGCATGAAATTGTTTTAAATTATTTATTTTCTTTTACAGGGAGGCAAATTATTACTCCGCGCTATTTCTAAAAACTCTTATAGGTTAACACTCTTATGAAATATTATAACATCTTATTCGTTTTTTTACTCTCAGGCTTTTCTGCAGGTTTAAAAGCTCAGACTCCTGAGACGACGCCTACAGTAACAGCGGAACAACCTACGGTTGCACCTGTCGAAATACCCACAGCAACAACCGAAGTGCCTGCAGCAACTATAACGGAAACAACTGCCTCTACAACCACTACCGATGCCGGCACTCCTGCGGTTACAGAACCGGCCGCAACAGAACCGGTTGTCGCAACGGAGCCTAAACCTAAAAAAGAAAAAAAAGCCAAAACACCCGCATCGAATGGTGAAAAGGCTCAGGCAAACGCCTGGAAAAAAGGGAATTTATATTATAGCACGCAGTCCTATGCCGAAGCCATTCCTTATTACGAAAAGTTGATGAAAGCTGACTCAACAAACAAAACCCTCTTATCAAACCTTGGAGACTGTTATCGTTTAACCAACAATGCCGATGGTCAGCTTCTTTGCTACGGAGGCCTTATCAGACAGGGTAAAGCAGAACCTATCCAGGAATTATATTATGGTCAGGCACTCGTAGAAGCAGGACAACCCGAACAGGCAAAACCGTATTTTGAAAAATACGCGGCTGACAGCAGGGGTGCAAACCTTGCGTCGTCTCTCGCAAAAATGAAATCATATTCACGTAATGCGGATGCTTATAGTCTGACCCCGGTTGGATTTAATTCGCCGCAAAATGATATCTGCGCGGTACTATTTCACGACGCTGTTGTTTTTTCATCCACGCGCTCAAAAACAAGCTGGATCAATAAACAGCAAGGATGGACCCAGGGGAACTACATGAATATCTACGCAACAGAAAAAGATGAAACCGGCAACGACATGCCACCAAGCATGTTTATGGGTGACCTTAATTCTAAATTTAACGACGGACCTATCTGTTTCACCAAGGATTTTAATATGGTTTATTTTACCCGCAACAATGCCAGCAAAGAAGAAATGGCAAAGGACCGTACTTATAAATTAAAAATTCTTGAAGCAACAATGGATGAAAACGGCTTCTCCATGGTAAAAGCGCTTCCTTTCAATAACAACGATTATAACTTTGCGCATCCTACCATTTCCCCTGATGGCTTTGTACTTTATTTTGCATCAGACATGGAGGGCGGAAAAGGCGGAATGGACATTTATATGAGTAGAAAAGATTCCAGCGGATCGTGGGGAACACCTGTAAACCTTGGTGATAAAATCAATACTGCAGGTAATGAGGTTTTTCCGTTTATTTCTTCAAACGGGACCTTATACTTTTCATCTAATGGCCTGGACGGTCTTGGCGGCCTGGACATTTATGAAACCAAACTTTCTATGGATATGCCAACCCGCGTTTATAATATGGGTGAGCCTGTAAACAGCAAGAACGACGATTTCGGGATCTACTTAATGGAGGATAACAAATACGGTTATATCAGCTCCAACCGCAAAGCGGGGGGCATGGATGATGATATTTACCAGCTCCAGATCCTGCGTGATATTAAAAGAGGAAAAGAAGTAAAGCTGATCATAAAGGATAAAACGAGCGGGGAGATCCTTCCTAATGCGAAAATTATTATAAACGGAGATACTGTGAAAACGGATGATAAGGGTGAATATAACACCATGGCGGAGGAAGATACGCAATACAGGCTTGTTGCTTTAAAAGATGATTATTTTAAGGTTGAAGATTCCATGTCAACAAAATCATCCCTTGATGAAACCTTTACAAAAGAACTGCTCCTGGAAAAAGACCCCAAGTTATTTTTACGCGCTTTAATAACCGATGCCAAATCAAAAGCTTTGCTGGAAGGCGTAACGATAAAGGTAACCGACATTGCTACAAATACCGAGCTTGATACTTACACAACAACTTCAGAAGGGGATTATTTTAAATTCCTTTTATCTAACAGGCTTGGCGACAAACTCACTTATCTCATAAGAATTGAAAAGCCAGGTTATCTTCAAAGAACAGTGATATTCACTCATACCATTGAAAAGCCGGGAGAAATAAATATGAACGAAACACTCAACCTTTCTTTGGGAAAAGTGGAGGTAGGTATGGACCTTGCAAAAATGATCGATATGAAACCTATCTATTTTGATCTTGGGAAATCAGTGATCCGTAAAGATGCTGCGCTTGAACTTGATAAAATTGTGCAGGTAATGAACGAATATCCTAACATGTCTGTTGAGTTGGGCTCACATACCGATTGCCGCTCGGGCGCCGCTTCCAATATGAAGCTTTCCGCTCAGCGCGCGAAGGCAAGCGCTGCTTACATTGTTAAAAAAGGAATTGACAAAACAAGGATAGTTGGTAAGGGTTACGGTGAGTCAAAATTACTGAACAATTGCGCGTGTGAAGGTAAAGTGCAGTCTACCTGTACTGAAGAAGAACACTCCGTTAACAGGAGAACAGAATTTATCATTACCAAACTGAAATAAAACCAGGCCTGGTTAAGGATTTCTAAAATATCAAAAAGAAGTGCCATTTCATCGGTACTTCTTTTTTTATTGGGCGGTGCGTAATATTTTAGATCAGGGTAACTATTTTTTTGCCAATTCCAAAGAAAAACCATTCAATGCGTCCAACTCTTTAAGCAGCTCTTCCAATTGATCCATTCCCGATTCCGGTATTTTCATTTGCTTCACAACCAGCTTTACCTTCAGGAGCCAGGATGTTTCCGACTGTTTTAGCACCTCACTTTCCAGCTCAAAAAACTCATTGTTGAGATTTCTTTTAAAAAAAGCGGCATTTGTAATAGACACCGGTTCATTAAAATTCAGCAAAAAATTGTAGGAATCTGAAAAATCAAAATCCATGTAGTAATCGTGAGTCGGCAATTCGGGGAAACTACTTCTTGAAACAAGGAAAGAGAACCAGTTTTCAAGACTTAAATAATTTTTATCCTCCAGCTTTATTCGTTCGGTACAATTAAAATTATACCTGAAAGGAAAATCGGTCATCTTTGAAGACAATTTGACCCTGGCGCCGGAGGCTAAAGGCTTATCTGTACATTTTTTATAATAATAGCGGGGAACGGTAGAATCGATCGCTTCATTCAGATACAGATGTCTTAACAGTGTTGAAAATTGCCCGGAGAGCGCTTCCTTAATAACCAGGTCGGCTTTCAGGCTATCCAGTGAAATTGCCACTGAAACATTTTCAGTCCTTGTATTTTCATTACAAGTTCCTTTGTGTGTTTTAATAAATTTAAAGAAGTTCCCGTTTTTATTTTTACTCTCCTCCTGAAAATTCTGCGGGTTAAGAAGGGCCAGGGATCCCTCCAGATAAAAAGGAAGTTCATTGAGGTGATATTTTAATCCGTTGTATCGCGGCATAAAATAAATATAAGTAGTTCCCGAAGGAATTGCGATCAGGTTATGTTCATACGCATAAGAAGTTCTATAGTTTACACTGTGCTCTCCAAAGCGCCGGTCCTGGATATTTACCACATTATAGAATACCTTGTTATCATTCAGAATATCCTTGTAGAGTTTCCATTGATGCTGCTCAACAAGGCGGCGTTTCAGAATATGGTCGCCGCTATAAACATCTCTTAAATTCGCTTCATTGTAAAACAGCTGATTGTTACTGATGTACCTGAAATTATTGAAGGTGTCGCACAGGGCTTTAAAAAACACAACGTTGGTTGTATCGGCAATCTTTACCGGAGGCATTTTAGAAACAAATTTGCGGATCGCCGCGAATTGTTTGTCGTAAACTTTGGTGTAATGATTTGTAGTGTCGGCAAAAATAACCCACTCAAAATTACGGGGCCTGAAATATTCGAACTCATATACCCTTCCGCCGTCGAGGGGAAATGAACCGCTCAACACCCTGTAGAACCTGAAATCAGCAAATACATGGGGCAAGGTATTTCCCTGAAAACTATTCCCCGCGTAGTTAATTCCTTTAAGGTTCTTCAACCCTATCTTACATGTATAGACGGCATAATCTTTTCCCGGGTTGCTGGTTTTTTTGATACAGGTATCCGACATCCTCATTGGCAGAATAAAATTATAAGAACCCATTCGTTTATCAACACGGTAAATAAACGTGTATTCGCAGTTCAACTTTGGATAAGCTGAATTAAAATAGAACAAATTATTTCCATAATCGGAGTTAAACGTAGCTTCGTAAACCACTTGCACAATATCTCCCGCTTCAAGGCCCTGCATCCTGAATACGCTCAGGTCCTCATTCATAAACTCCCCGGCAAAATCACCGGAACTTTTTATCCAGCGGATCTTTTCGTACTTTAACTCAAAGGGAATGACCGTCCAGCGGTTCCTGGAGAACTTCCGCGCTGAAAATTTCGTAACAGCATACTCCCGTATAAACGGGGCCTTAATCCTGGCATATCGTCCCTGCTTAAACCCGGCATCATACGCCTGGTCAAACGATTCCGGTAATTTTAAAGTGCCTGATGTTTCAAGTCCTTTCGCCGTATTAATTTTATACGTAATATTTCTTACCAACTTTTCATTCCTTGCACCGTAAAAATAAAATTCTGTTTGATCGTTTATGATCACGAGACCGGGCACTTCATATTTACTGAGGTCTTCGGGAATTGAAGGCGCGGGATACTCCTCCCAACTCACGGGAGCTTCTCCGAAGAAAGTTTTTTGCCCTGAAACATTCCCCGCTACTAAAACCAGAATCAATACAGCTAAACAGGATCCTGAGAAAAATCCTTTGCAGGACAATCTTTTTAACGCATTAAACATATATGATCTTTTGGTAAATTTTGAGTGGGGCTGTCTATTTCAAGCGTTTAAGATACCAAAAAAATTAAGACTTTTATGGCTGTTTGCCGATTTTTACAGGCGCTTTTCTTGTAAATTTGCAGCCTTGCCTTCATGAGATTATTTTCAATTATAATACGCCCCCTCTGGAAGATCTGGTTTGCGCTATGGTTTTCCCTGCCTTTCCTGCTCATGTTCCCTTTTTTTTATGTTGCGCTTGTAACCAAAAATTTTGATTTTGTTTACAAACTGAAAAGGGTATGGGCGAGGATAATTTCGTTGGGTACATTTTTATTTCCTGTAGTTAGATACGAAACAAAAAAATATAAGTTGCCTAAACCCTGTGTGATCGTTTGCAACCATACGTCTTACCTGGACATTATTTTCAGTCCCTTTTATATTGACCACACTGCTGTGTATATGGGAAAATATGAGCTTCTGAAGATCCCGCTGTTCAAGTATTTTTTTATTTACCTGGATATTCCTGTAAACAGGAAGAGCATAAAAGACGCTCATAAAGCGTTTTCTGACGCCGGAAAAAAACTGGACGAGGGCTTGAGCCAGGTAATTTATCCGGAAGGGACCATCAGTGAAAACGGAAAATTAAAACCATTCAAGAATGGCGCATTTAAGCTTGCTGTTGAAAAACAAGTTCCCATTGTTCCCGTAACCAATTTAAATAACTGGAAATTCCTGCAAAACGGGGGTTTCTTTAAAAGCAATGGCAGACCCGGCATTCCAAGGATCATAGTGGGCGACCCTATTTCCACAAAAGGCTTAACAGAAGGGGATATTCCCGGACTTAAAGAAAAAGTTATTACCTTTATAAATGCTGAATTAGAAAAATTCAATGGGAAATAAAATCGATATAAAAACAGTTGACGAGATCGCGCATTTAGCGCGCCTGGAGTTTGATGAAACTTCCAAGCCGGAAATCATGAACGATATGAACAGGATGCTGAGTTTTGTGGAAAAGCTGAATGAGCTGGACACAAACAATGTGGAGCCCTTAATTTACATGACCGATGAAAAAAATGTAATGCGCGCCGACATTCCTGAAACCACCCTGAGCCAAAAAGAGGCTTTAAAAAACGCTCCGAAAAAAGACAGCGATTATTTTAAGGCGCCGAAAGTGATCGAACAAAACCGTTAATGCATCTTAGGCTTTAGACACGAATTGCACTAAACAGGATCACCTAAAAACGAATTCGTGTTATTCGTGAAAATGTAAGGCAGACACGAATTGCACAATGGAAGTGCATGACTAATTGTATAACCATGCAAAATATAGCCCTTCAGGTTTGTTAGTTTAAATATCCCAATGTTTGACTATTTAGGTAAAGAGAACCCTTAAAACTTAAACATCTCTGCCACCAGCCCCGGTGCAATACCAATTACAAGGGTAAGAACAGTCGTAAGAATAATTACCATTTTGTTTGAGCCTTCCATCACAACAGGACTTTGATCTTCCTGTGCTTTGAAGTACATGGCGATAATTATTTTCAGGTAATAATACGCGCCAACCGCAGAAGTAATCACTGCCAGGATCAGCAACCATTGGTAATGCGTTCCTATTACCGTTGTGAAGACAAAATATTTCGCGAAGAATCCTGCTGTGACCGGGATTCCGGCCAGGGATAACATGGCAACGGTCATACAAATTCCTAAGAAAGGGTTGCGTTTGCCGAGCCCGTTAAACGCCGTAAAATTTTCGTTCCCGCCTTTGGTGACATTATATAATATTCCAAACGAAGTAATACTGCCGATAGAATACGCGAGTGAATAATAAATGATCGCGTCCAGCGATATATTGCTCCTCACGTTTGCCATGATCACCATCAGCATAAACGCTGCATGACTGATACTGGAATAAGCCAGCATCCGTTTCACGCTGCTTTGCATGGCTGCCGTGAAATTCGCAATAACAAGTGATAAGGCCACAACCGCCGCTAAAATACCCGTCCAGATATGACTTACTTCTGCGAAGCCAACCAGGAACAAACGCATAAATGCGGCAAAGGCAGCAGTTTTAACAACGGTGCTCATAAGGGCTGCGATCAGTGTCGGAGACCCTTCGTAAACATCCGGCGCCCAGAAATGAAAAGGAGCAGCGGACACTTTAAAACACATGGCAACCAGCATCATCACCACACCCACATAAAAAAACATTGGCATGTCGGCACTGTGTTCGCCGATGTATTTCCGGATCTCAAGGATGTCGAAACTTCCGGAAGCTCCATAGATCAGCGCAATCCCAAATAATAAAAAAGCGCTGGCGAAAGAACCCATGATGAGGTATTTAAACCCCGCTTCGTTACTGCGCATGTCTTTCTTTTTACTTGCCGCCAGTACATACATCGGAATACTCATGATCTCGATCCCCAGAAACAGAGTGGTCATGTTCGTAAAAGCGGTCAGCATTAAAGCTCCAACCAGGGCGAATAAAACAAGAGCAAAGTGGTCCACCAGGTTTGACTCTTCTTCAAAATAATCGTTGGCCAAGATGAACCAGAAAAAAGCGGTCACAAGAATGATCCCCGAAAAAGCAATTGCTTTATTATCAAAAGAGATCATGTTGTCAAAATAGTGAAAGCTCATTCCGTTCGACCATTCAAAATAATTAAGCGCGTAAGCGGCAACAATCCCTATAAGCACCAGTGGCAACAGGAGTTTCTTAAATTTAAAAATCTCAGCCAGCATGGCTAATATTCCTAATCCGCTAATTATTAAAAGACCCTTCATATCTAATTATTTACAATTTTATTATTTACAATTGACGATTTGAATTGTAAATTGTCAGTTTATTTTATCGTTGTTAATATCGTTCTTGTTGCTTGTTCCGCTATGTCGTTCAATGGTTTCGGGTACACTCCAAATGCGATGATCACCGCGCAGATAATGATCAGCACCGCTTTATCCGTCATCGCTAAAGGACCAAAGGTGATGTTGGAATCTTTTCTTTCCCCAAGCATAATGGTCTGGTAGCTGCGTAACATATATACCGCTCCCAGGATCACTGTAAGGCCTGCAAAGGCAGCAATGATCGCACTATACTGGTACACGCCGTTGATCAATAAAAACTCGCCCACAAACCCGTTGGTAAGAGGTAAGGCCACAGAACCTAATACAACGATCAAAAAGAGAACCGCAAAATTTCCATTCATGCTTCGGATGCCACCCAGATTTGACATCTCGCGGGTACCGGTATGCAGGAATAAAATATCGGCGATAAAAAACAACCCAACCACATTTACCCCGTGCGCCAGCATCTGCATCAGCGCACCCTGGATCCCCTGCTGGTTACAAGCCAGTATACCCGCAGAGATCAGGCCAACGTGCGCAATGGATGAGTATGCGATGAGGCGTTTAAAATCCTTTTGCACGATGGCAATACAGGACGCATATACAATTCCGATCACCGAAAGACCGATGGCTGTTCCGCCCCATTTCTCAAGGCCCAGCGGAACAACAGGCAATAACCATTTGATCACACCGAAGGTTCCCATTTTCAGCATGATACCTGAAAGAAGCATGGTTCCTTGTGTGGGAGCGTTTACATATGTATCCGGCTGCCAGGTATGGAAAGGAAAAATTGGCATTTTGATCGCAAACGCGATAAAGATCAGCCAGAATAAAATTCCCTGCTGGTTAGCGTTCAAACTTTTGCCTGCGTTGTAAAGATCCTGAACAGCCCAGGACTTCATTCCTTCAACGTTTGTATGGTTGTAAAGGTAAATAAGTCCCACCAGCATAAACAGGGATCCGAACAAGGTGTACACGAAGAATTTAAAGGTAATGGCGCCGCGGTTTTCTCCGCCCCACATCAGGCAGATAAAATAGATCGGGATGAGGGCCAGCTCCCAGAACACGTAAAATAAAAAACCGTCCTGCGCCACAAACACACCTACCAGGGCCATTTGCATGAGAAGCATTAAGCCATAAAAATTCTGGCTGTTTGTATAAGTATTGCTGTATGAGGTAAGGATAATAAGCGGAACAAGGAAGGTTGTCAACAGAACCATCAGGATACTGAGGCCATCTATCATGACTGAGAAATGAATCCCCAACGATTGAACCCATACACAATCGAAACGCAGTAATGCCGAGCCAGGATTGTTCCTGAACTGATAAAGCGCCGCGAGGGAAATTATAAATTCAACAATCGAAGCGGCAAGAGCAAGATTGCGCGCTCCATTCCCCCTGGTAAAAAATACCAGAAGAGCCGCTAACAAAGGAAAACCAATTAATAAAGCTGTCAACATAAAATCTTAAATTCTTATTTGTATAAAAAGGTTAATAGGATAATAAATACAACGCCCAGGGTCATGCTCATCACGTAAAACCCAATGTTACCGCTTTGCAAATAACGCACGCCTGAACCCATCCCTTTAACTGCGGCGCCTACTCCATTTACAAGACCGTCAATAATTTCCTTGTCAAAGAATTTATAAAACACATTCGAAATACCATCCAGGGGTTTGCGGATCACAAAATCATAAAACTCGTCAACGTAATACTTCTTATAAATTAACCTCTGCCAAGGACGTAGTTGCTCCTCATTATCAGCCGGCTTTACTTTGTATTTCATGAACATCAGGTAAGTAAAATAAATTACGGCCAGGGCGCCGCAAACTGCCAGGGTCATGAGTGTCCACTCTGTTGCATGGCTCAGGGTAGAATAATTCGGTCTTAAGATCACCTGCTCCAGGTTATTGTGCATCCAGTTCGGCATATGCCAGAATTCAGGCAAACCCAATACACCGCCAACTACTGAAAGTATCGCGAGAACGATCAACGGGATGGTCATGGAAGAAGGTGACTCATGCAGGTGATGCTCCTGTTCGTGTGTTCCCCTGAATTTTCCATAAAATGTGAGGAACAACAAACGGAACATATAAAAAGCGGTGAGCATGGATGCCAGCATCCCCAGCAGCCATAGAAGCGGGCTATGGTCATAGGTATGGGCTAAGATCTCGTCTTTACTGAAAAAACCGCTGAAAGGAAAGATGCCGCTGATGGCGATCGTTCCAATGAGCATTGTTACGAAAGTAATTTTTATCTTTCCTTTTAGTCCACCCATTTTCCGGATGTCCTGTTCGCCTCCCATGGCGTGGATCACAGATCCCGCCCCGAGGAATAAAAGAGCCTTAAAAAACGCGTGCGTTGTTACATGAAAGACAGCCGAACTGTAAGCCCCGACACCAAGCCCGAGAAACATCAAACCCAACTGCGATACAGTAGAATAAGCCAGGATCTTTTTAATATCTGTTTGAAACACACCGATGGTCGCGGCGAATAACGCAGTTACAACACCAACCACAGCAACCGTATCGCTGGCTACATGGCTCATGGAATAAAACACGTTGGAACGCACCACCATAAAAATACCGGCGGTTACCATTGTAGCGGCATGGATCAATGCAGAAACCGGGGTTGGACCTGCCATCGCATCCGGCAACCAGGTATACAAAGGTAATTGCGCCGATTTACCCATAGCTCCAATAAATAATAGTAAAGCTATAGCTGTAACGGTGGAAGAACTGCCAAGACTTGCATTACGGAATACTTCTGTATAAGTAATGCTTCCATACGTAACAAAAATTAAAATAATCCCTAATAAAAAACCGAGGTCCCCGATCCGGTTCATCACAAAAGCTTTTTTTGCCGCGTTGTTATAAGCTGTATTCTTAAACCAGAAACCGATGAGCAAATAAGAGCATAAGCCTACGCCTTCCCAGCCAACAAAGGTGATCAGGAAGTTATTGCCTAAAACCAATAGGAGCATAAAAAATACGAACAGATTCAGGTAGGTAAAGAAGCGCGCAAAGCCTTCATCATCGTGCATGTAGCCGATAGAATAAATATGGATCAGGAAACCTATACCGGTAATGATCAGGAGAAACACGGTCGACAACGGGTCAACCAGGAACTCAAAAGGAATCTTTAGTGTATCGGAATTGATCCATGAAAACACGTTCACTACATTCTCTTTTTGCGCCAATCCCTGTAATTCCATGAACACTCCTACCGAAACCACGAAGGAGGCGAAGATGCTCAGGGAGGCAATGGTACCACTTAAGCCCTTACTTAATTTTTTTCCAAAAAACCCATTAATAATAAACCCTATTAATGGAAATAAAGGAATGAGTGCTGCTGATTTGATCATATAATGCTATTTACGATTTAATATTTACGATTTACAACTTAAAACACAGCTAGTGCCTGCTTGTAAATCATTCTCAATTTTTTAAATTACCTAATAAGTCCGTATCAATACTTTTAATGTTCCTGTAGATCATCGTTAAGATGGCCAGTCCGACCGCCACCTCAGCGGCAGCCACCGCCATAATAAAGAACACAAACACCTGGCCGCTCGCATCTTTGTGAAGCACACTGAACGCTACTAATAATAAATTAACCGCGTTCAGCATTAATTCAATGCACATAAAAAGTATGATCGTATTTCTGCGCGCCATCACGCCAATTGCTCCAATAATAAAGAGCACTGTGCTTAACAGCAAATACATGTCTATTTTGATTCCGTTTATCATTTTATAATTATTTACAATTTTTTGATTTACAATTTACGATTGGGATTTATACTTGTTATTCTTGGCTGTTATTGCAGATGCTGCAAAAATTCGTTCTAATTCTCTTGATTCTTTTAACAACAGATCATAATTTGATTCATTAATATTATTGTACTCTTTTATTAATTCCAACCAGTAAACAGATTCGTCAGATTCTTCCTCTACAATTTTCAATTTATTAATAAAATCCGCTGTTGATTTCGCTTTACAGGCAGCTCTGTAATTTGCTCCCACAGAAGTCGCTGAACGAACAACTTGTTTACCCATTACTTCGTTTGCTACAGATTTTTTTAATCCATCAATAGTTCTTAGTGTTCCTAAAGCAAATTCGAATGTTCTCTTCTTTAATATTTCAGGAGTTAAACTCATATGCAATCGTAAATCGTAAATTTTTTAAATCGTAAATTTTCTACTTAATTTCCTTCTTTCCTATCATAATCGCACCAACCAGTGCAGACAACAATAACACCGATACAATTTCAAACGGGAACAAAAATTCTTTAAAGAGCACATCGCCAAGGTTTTTAACCAGTCCAATGTCTGAGTGGCCATATTCGCTTAAACCTAATTGAGAGGTTCCTCGTAAAGCGCCTACCAGCACCAATAATAATAAGCCGCCAATGACACCTGCAATTACCTTAGAGATCATTGTCCGTTGCGGCTCGGCGTCTTCGTTCAAATTCATAAGCATGATCACGAACAGGAATAACACCATGATAGCGCCCGCGTAAACCGCAATATGCACCACCGCCAAAAACTGAGCGTTCAATAAAAGGTAGTGACCCGCTATGCAGAAAAACGTTAACACCAGGTAAAGTACCGAGTTAACAGGGTTGCGGCTGAATACTACCATCAAAGCGAACATGATCGCCAAGAATGAAAGTATTCCAAAGATCCATTGTGTAATTGTGTAACCTAACATATATTTTTGATTTAAGATTTAAGATTTAAGATTTTCATCTCACATCTAAATCTATATTTAATTTATACTTCTTAAATCTTAGTTCTTATATCCAACTTCTAGTGTTTCCCTTTATTTAATTTCTCTGTATACAGTTCGTTGTGTTTTAAGCCCGGGATCTTTTTAAATGCAAGTACTTCCGGAGTCTGGCGTTTCGTAACATCAATGCGTTGGTCAATTTTTTCCACGAGCTTGTCTTTCCCGTAAATAAATCCATCGCGCTCAAAATCTGAAGAAACAATCCTGTCAGTAAGGAAGATCGCTTCTTTGGGACAGGCCTCTTCACACAAACCGCAGAAGATGCAACGCAGCATATTTATCTCGTAGGTCTTCGCGTATTTTTCTTCCCTGTATAATCCTTCCTCTCCTTTTTTGCGCTCCGCGCTTTCCATGGTAATGGCTTCCGCAGGACAAGCCACAGCACACATGCCACAAGAGGTACAACGTTCCGCGCCGTTCTCGTCGCGTTTTAGAACATGCTGTCCACGATAGATCGGCGCAAACTCACGTTTTTGTTCCGGGTACATAATGGTTGGTCTTTTTTTGAACAAGTGACTGAAGGTAATGACCATACCTTTTACAATAGCCGGAAAATAGATCTTCTCAGCAAAACTTTGTTCTTTGTGAGAAACGACTACTTTTCTGTTTGTTAGTTGCATTTTAAATAATTTAAAATTTAATGTTCCCTCTGAAATATTCTACTACCACCGTGATCGCTAAATTTAAAAGTGACAATGGCAATAAGGATTTCCATCCTAAATTCATGAGTTGGTCGTAACGGAATCTCGGAATTGTCCAGCGGATCCACATAAACACCGAAATAAAGATCAGGGTTTTTGTAAAGTAGGCGCCGAATCCGATCAAAGAAATAAGCCATGAACCTTCCTGTAATCCCATCGCTGTGTAAAGTTCATGCGCAAAGGGGAAATTATATCCTCCGAAATAAAACCCCGCCATTACAGCTGAAGACACAAACATATTAATGTATTCTGCAAATAAGAATAAGCCTAATTTAAATGCGGAATATTCGGTGTGATATCCGCCTACCAATTCTGTTTCACATTCCGCAAGATCAAAAGGCGCGCGGTTGGTTTCCGCAAGGGCGCACACAAAGAAGATGATGAATCCCAATGGCTGCCATACAATATTTGCAACACCCGCATCCTGCTTCGCAACAATTTCCGCAAAGCTCAGAGTCCCCCCGGATGTAATGATCAAGGCGATCAAAGCAATTCCCATGGCGAGTTCATAGCTGATCATCTGCGCTGAAGAGCGGATCGCGCCTAATAAAGAATATTTGTTGTTTGATGACCAGCCACCGATCATGATCCCGTATACCCCTATAGAAGTTACTCCTAATAAAAAGATCACCCCAACATTTATGTCAGAAATCTGCATGGCATAGGTATGATCACCAATAGTTAAAGCCGGAGCCCATGGGATCAATACGCCCGCCATAATTGCAGTGACAATAAATAAACCAGGAGCCAGCACAAACAAAAACTTATTGGATACATTCGGAATGATCTCCTCCTTGAATAACATTTTTCCGCCATCGGCTAATGGCTGCAGCAAGCCCCACACCCCTGCCCTGCTTGGTCCCCAACGGTCCTGCAGGAGGCCGGCAAATTTACGTTCCCACCATGTGGAATACGCTGCAATTCCAAGAGAAACCGCGAAAATAGCCACACAGATAATTGATTTGTATATGATAAATTCTAGCATCGTTTATTTTTATTAAGATCTACGGTTTTTTATCGAACGGCATAAAGCCCAGTGCTTCCTGCTGTTTCATGATCTGAACTTTCAGCTCATTTAAATGCTGGTAATGGTTTTGGGAAATTACCGAAGCTCTTGTGATTGGCGAAGGTCCTTCAATTACCCAGTCGCTGGTTTTTTTATGATCATAACGGCAGGAGTTGCAGATAAATTCTTCCACCTCATCCCACTGATCTTTACGGGCCGTTACGCGCACCACTTCTTCTCCTTTTAACCAAACGCGGGTCTTGCCAGAACATTTGTCGCAGTTGCGATGCGCGTCAACCGGTTTTGTAAACCACACCCGTTGTTTAAAGCGAAATGTTTTATCGGTTAAGGCTCCAACAGGGCAAACATCGATCACAT